>OBRT01000006.1_pt1 | contig 133788 bp, 122 predicted proteins | sample 1494891 | NCBI WGS metagenome assembly OBRT01 (sample SAMEA3360688, study PRJEB22359) | human gut metagenome | biome: ENVO:urban biome; feature: ENVO:human-associated habitat; material: ENVO:feces | place: Bangladesh | collected 2011 | reverse complement strand
TTATTTATACCATAACAAACGGTCTTATCAATATTTTTAGAAGTATGCCAGCCATAATACTAATCATAGTCCTAGCGCCATTATCAAGATTTATTATTGGCAAGGCAATAGGAACTGAGGCAGCTTTAGTGCCACTAACATTTGCAGCGGCACCCTTCATAGCAAGATTATATGAAGGCTACTTCCTAGAAGTTGATGCGGGTGTCATAGAAGCAGCTAAATCAATGGGCGCAAGCAACTTTGAGATAGTTAAGGTGCTTTTAAAAGAGACAGTACCAGCAGCTATACTTGGCGTAACAACTACCATCATCAACTTAGTTGGCTACTCAGCTATGGCTGGAGCGCTTGGCGGCGGCGGACTTGGCGACATCGCAATCAGATACGGATACCAAAGAAATCAACTTGACATACTTTGGATTTCAGTCGCACTCATAGTTATAATCGTACAAATAGTACAATTCACAGGAAACACTATATACAAAAAAGTAAACAAAAAATAAATTTATAAAATTAAGGAGAGAATAAAATGAAAAAAATATTTACATTACTATTAGCATTAACACTATTAACAAGCCTTGTAGCCTGTAATAAGTCTACAGGAAACACAAATAATGATAAGGCAGAGACAGGCTCTGAAACAAAGACAGAAACACAAACAGATGATGACAACAAGATAATCATAGGTGTATCACCAGTACCTCACGCAGAAATTACTGAAGCACTTAAAGACGAGTTTGCAAAAGAAGGACTAGATGTTGAAGTAAAAGTATTTGATGACTACGTTCAACCAAACCTAGCTCTTGACCAAGGCGACATCGACGCAAACTTCTTCCAACACATACCATATCTAGAAAACTTCTCTAAAGAAAGAGGACTTAATCTAGTATCACTTGGCTCAGTACACATAGAACCAATGGGGCTATACTCAGACAAGATCAAATCACTTGATGAATTAAAGGACGGAGACGAAGTTTTAATACCAAACGATCCATCAAACGGACGTAGAGCTTTACTATTACTTGAAAAGAATGGTCTAATCACACTAAAAGATGATACTAAAGAAGATATAACTGAAAAAGATATTGATCAAAACACTAAGAATTTAAAATTTACTCCAATTGAAGCAGCTAACATACCTAACGTATATAAAGACGCAGCACTTGCAGCTATAAACACAAACTACGCACTTGGTGCAGGACTTAACCCATCAGCCGATGCGATAGCACTTGAAGATAAGGATAGTCCTTACGCAAACATCATTGCTGTTAGAAAAGGTGACGAAACTAAAGATAAGTTCCAAAAGCTTATCAAGGTATTCCAATCAGACGCTTGCAAGAAATTTATCGAAGATACTTACAAGGGAGAAATTTACCCTGCTTTTTAATATATTTAATGACGAGATAAGTGATGGCTACGGCTGTCACTTTTCTTTTGCGAAAAAATTACTACAAAGCTATGAAAATATGTTATAATTAATATAGATATTTATGCGCGATACGTTTCACGCAATATGAATGTAATAATTTTTATATAAAGCTTTTTGAAAGGAAGATAATATGTGTGGTATAGTTGGATACTATGGCAAGAATGATGCGATAAAGTACGCAATCAAGGGTCTATATAGCCTTGAGTACAGGGGCTACGACTCCTCAGGTATTGCCTACATTAAAGATAATGATTTAAATGTTTATAAAAGAGTTGGCAGGATAAAGGAGCTTGACAAGGCTTGTCCGAAAGATATTTCTGACATAGCCATCGCTCATACGAGATGGGCGACACATGGCGGTGTGACTGAAACAAATGCGCATCCGCACCTTGATACGAAGGGTGATTACGCCATAGTTCATAATGGCGTCATAGAAAATTATCTTGAGCTAAAAAAGTCCATGCCAGACTTTACTCCGAAGGGCGAAACTGACACAGAAGTTCTTATCGAGTATATCGCAAGACATATGAAGGAAAATAATGTGGATAGCTTCATGAAGGCACTTGAAGACGTCAAAGGCAGCTACGCGATTTTAGTTTTGGATAAAAAGACAAAAAATTTATATTTTGCAAAAAAGGGCTGCCCTCTACTAATGAGTGTAAAGAATAATGAGTATTTATTTGCAAGCGATATCTCGGCTGCCATCGATCTAAGTAATGAAATTATTTACTTTGAAGATGGTGATATGGGCGTTTTAAATAGTGATGGCATCAAGATTTACAATTCTCATAAAGAAGTTCAAAGAGAAATTCAAAAGTCGACTATTAATATAGAAGAAACTCAAAAAGATGGCTACGAGCACTTCATGTTAAAGGAAATTCATGAAGAGCCAAAGAAGTTTAAGGAGCTACTTGATAGACATATTCGTGACGGCAAAGTCTACTTCGATGAATTAGAGGGACTTAAGCTAAATGACTTTGATAATATTTACGTAACAGGCTGCGGCACAGCTTATCACGCAAGTCTACTTGCGAAGAACTATCTTGAAAGGTTCATAGAAAGACCGATCATAGCCGAAACATCGAGCGAATTAAGATACTCATACAACTTTATTGGCAAAAAGACTCTTCTTATAGCGATCAGCCAATCAGGCGAAACAGCTGACGTTATGGGCCTTGTAAAAGAAGCAAAGGCAAGCGGAGCAACAGTCTTAGCCATCACAAACGTGATTAATTCGTCACTTGATAGGATTGCTGACTACAAGGTACATATCTTTGCTGGACCAGAAATTTCGGTTGCATCGACCAAAGCCTTTATGATGCAAATACTATGCATATATTTACTTGGCATATACTTTAGAGATGGCCTAGCAGGATACGACTGCGGCATGTACAGCCAAATTGTAGATGAATTAGTAAAAATATCTAGGGAAATGGATTCAGAAATAATAAGGCTTGAGCCTATTGCCAAGGAAGTTGCTGAGAGAATTAAGGATAAGGAAAAGATATTCTTCATAGGTCGTGACCTTGATTATATCGCTGCTCTTGAAGTTTCGTTAAAACTTAAAGAGATTAGCTACATTAACTCAATCGCATTCAAGGCAGGCGAGCTAAAGCATGGCAGCATAGCACTTATAGATGAAAAGTCATCGGCTATTGCCTTTGCAAACGAAGGACAAATATTTGATAAGACAAGAACTACTTTGGAAGAGCTAGTTGCGAGAGGGGCTGATACCATACTCGTGACAAACCAAGATGAGGGCGATGGCATAGTGACTTTGAAGAGAACATTCACGGTCTTCACGCCTATATACAGCGTTTTGTTCGGTCAGCTAATGAGCTACTACACAGCGCTAGTTTTAGGACGCGACATTGACAAGCCGAGAAACTTGGCAAAGAGCGTAACAGTAGAGTAGGAGGATATATGATTAAAAAAGCAATAATACCCGCAGCAGGGCTTGGAACGAGGATGCTTCCTCAGACTAAGGCATCGCCAAAGGAAATGATACCCATCTTTGATAAGCCGACGCTTCAATACATAGTTGAGGAAGCTTACGAATCGGGCATCACGGATATACTGATTATAACGGGAAGAAATAAAAATTCTATCGAGGATCACTTCGACAGAAACATAGAGCTAGAGAAGTCTCTTGAAGACTCAGGCAAGTTTGAGATACTTAAGGAAATCAACAAAATCTCTGACATGGTCAATATTTATTACATCAGGCAAAAGGCGCCGCTTGGCCTTGGCCACGCAATTTTGTGCGCTGAGAGCTTTGCGGGCGGGGAAGATGTCGCAGTGCTTTTAGGCGACGACATCGTTTACTCGAAAGAGCCTTGCTTAAAGCAGCTGATGAACGCTTATGACGAGACGGGCAAATCCATCTTAGGTGTAGGCCTTGTAGCTAAAGAAGATACATCTAAGTATGGCATCATAGCTTACGATGAAAAAGTGAATGAAAGATTATATAAGGTCAAGTCCATAATTGAAAAGCCTGATATTGACAAGGCTCCATCAAATATCGCTGTGCTTGGTAGATATATCTTGAAAAACGATATCTTTGAGCTTTTAAAAAAGACTAAACCAGGGAAGAACGGCGAGATACAGCTAACTGACGCTATTGACATGCTTTTAAAAGAAGACGATATCTACGCTTATGTCTTTGAAGGCCATAGATATGACCTTGGTAGCAAGCTTGGTTTTATACAGGCTAATCTTGATTTTGCTCTAAGAAGCGAGATAAGGGACGATGTTTTAAAATACATCGAGGATATAGTTAAAGATGAGGCTTAAAGACTTCGAGGCAGCCATCTTTGATTTAGATGGAACTGTCTTTGACTCGATGAATGTTTGGAAAAACGTCGACCTGAGATTTTTTACGAGGCACTCGCTTTTCTTAACTGACGACTACTTTGATAATATCATGCACAAGACACTTGTTGACGCTGCAAAATACACTATAGAGCGCTACGCACTTAATATGACGACCGAAGATGTCGTTAGCGAGTGGACTCATCTAGCAAAGGAAGAGTTTGAGAACAATGTAGTCCCGAAGAAGGGCATCATTGATTACTTAAAGAGACTTAGAGAAAAAGGCGTAAAAACTTCAATCGCGACAGCGAATGAGAAGGACATTTTTATTACTACGCTTAAAAAGTTTGATATGCACACGCTTTTTGATGACATAGTGACGCTATCTGACATCGGTTCAGATAAATCGTCGCCACTCATCTATTTAAAGTGCATTGCAAAATACAATATCATGCCGCAGAACACAATAGTCTTCGAAGACCTACCGAAAAACTTAAAAACTGCGAAGAAGGCAGGCTTTGTAACGGTTGGCGTACTTGACAACGAAGACTTTTTATCACATATTTCTAAATATAGCGACATCATCATCAGAGATTTTACAGAAATTTAGGAGGACATTATGAAAAAATTTATTTTAACACTACTTATTTTATCTATGCTTATGGGCTTAGTTGCATGTAAGCCAAAGGAAAAGGACGAACTTCAACTAGGCTTCGTACCTTTAGTTGACCAAGATAAACTAGAAGATTTAACAGAACCATTAACAAATATACTTACAGATAAGCTTGGCAAAAAAGTTTCTATGTTTACATCAACAAACTATGTTGGCGTAGTAGAGGCGCTTGGCTCAGGCAAAGTTGATTTTGCAATCATCCCACCATTTGCCTATGTACTAGCAAATAAGAATGGCGGAGCAGAAGTACTTTTGTCAGCACTTAACAAGGACGGCAAAAATTATTATAGAAGTGAATTATTAGTAAGAAAAGATTCTGGCATCAAAGAAGCGTATGAAAAGGATGGCTACGAAGCACTTAAAGGTAAGAAAGTTGCTTTCGTTGACCCAGAGAGCGCTTCAGGCTACATCTATCCAGGTGCTATGCTTGTTAAGGGCGGACTTGATCTAGAAAAAGATATTGAGTATATGTTTGCTGGTGGCCACGATAAGGCTGTTCAAATGCTTTTAAATGGCGACGTTGACGTCTGCGCTACTTATGAAGGCGCTGAAAAGAAGCTTATGAAGGACTTCGATGGACTTGAAGGACTAGAAGTGCTTGAATACACTGAGAAGATCCCTTATGTATGCGTAGCAGCAAGCAAGGACCTAAGTGACGATATGAAGCAAAAGATAAAAGAAGTCTTCCAAAATGATTTATCAAGCGGAGAAGGAAAAGAAGCCTGCGAAAAGATATTCAACTTAACAGGCTTTGTCGAAGCGTCAAACGATGACTTCCAAAACGTTATCGACACAGCAAAGATTATGAACGTTGATTTAGAGAAATGATATTAGAAGTAAAAGATATATCAGTACAGTACGAAAAAAATATTGATGCGATAAAAGACGTCTCTTTCGATTTAAGCGAAGGAGACTTTGTCGCCCTTATAGGCCCATCGGGCGCAGGTAAGTCAACTATACTAAAGGCAATAAACGCACTTAACCCACTTAGCAAGGGAAGCGTTTTATACAAGGGCGAGGACGTTCATGGCCTTGGCGCAAAAGATTTAAGAAGGCTTAGACGAAAGATAGCCTTCATCTTTCAAGATACAAGCATCATTGAGAATATTTCAGTTCTTGATAACGTTCTACTCGCACGTCTTGGCGAGAAAAAGTTCTTTGAGGCGATGCTATCGAAGTTCACTGACGATGAGTATAGTGATGCGCTCAAAGCCATCGAGATGGTTGGGTTAAAAGAAAAGACTTATGCCCTTGCCAAAGACCTATCAGGCGGACAAAAGCAAAGGGTAGCCATAGCTCGATCTCTTTTTCAAAAGTCAGACCTAATCCTCGCGGACGAGCCTATATCCTCACTTGATATAGAGACAAAGAGGTCCATCATGGACATTTTTAAGATGCTTAATACTGATTACAATAAGACCATCATCATTAGCATGCATGACCTTGATTTATCGCTTGAATACGCAAAGAGAGTGATTGCAATCAAGGATCACAGAGTATATTTCGACAGGAGTACGGATGAACTAGATTATGACGGAGTTAAAGACTTATTTATCTAAAAAGAGAAGAAAGAAAATTTTACTAGCATTGGCATTTTTTGCCTTGCTTATAGCTTCAGGCTTAGGATCAGAATTTTCCTTAAGCTCTTTTTTGCGTGGTCTGCCAGATATGTTCGACCTAGTGAGGAGGATGTTTACACTTGATTTTGCTTACATCGCCTCGGTTATGGACCTAGTCTTTGAAACATTTCTTATGGCCTTTGTATCATCGGCATTCGGAGTCTTCTTGGCATGCATCATAACATTCTTCCTGCCATACAATACAAGCCCTTCGCAAATAGTCTCAAAAATACTAAGCGCAGTATTTTCAGTATTTAGAACACTTCCATCACTTATATGGGCGGCGCTACTTGTGAGCTTTTTCTCAGCTGGACGCTTTTCAGGACTATTGGCACTTAGCATCATTTCATTTTTCATCTCAACAAAACTAATAAAAGAATACATAGAGGCCATGGACAAGGACGATTTTGATTTTTACAAGTCACTCGGCATTGGCAAAGGCAAAATCTATTACAAGATAATTTTAACTAAGATGAGAAAATTTATTGTATCGACATTTTTATTATGTTTGGAGAGCAACATTAGAAGCGCGTCGATACTTGGATTAGTTGGCGCAGGTGGCATAGGACAAAGACTGTGGCTAGAGTTAAATCACATGAACTACGATAGAGTCTCGTCAATCATCTTTATGCTACTTATATTAATTTTCCTTATAGACTTAGTGAGTCAAAAGCTTAGACAGGTCGATGTCAAGAGCCCAATCAAAGTAAATGACCTAGCTTCATACAAGAGGAGCAAGATACTTAAAAAGATATTTTTCGCGTTTTTTTTAATAGCACTCTTCCTTGTAATTAGATTTTCTATCAATATCACATACGAGCGCTTCCTTCTTGGCCTTAAGCAAGGTAGTGTCATCATAGGAAAGATATTTGATCCAGATTTTGCTTATCTATCAAGAGCAGTGCCAGCGGCCGTTGAGTCAGCTGCCATCGCCATCTTCGCTTCACTTATGGGAGCCATCGTATCATTTATCTTCACTCCATTTACTGCAGTGAACATCGCTCCTTCGAAAAAAGTTTCAGTGCTATTTAAGGTACTTATCAATGTAATCAGGACCTTCCCGCCAATCATCTCAGCCATAATCTTCTTCAGAGGCCTAGGACCGGGGCCCTTTGCAGGCGCACTAGCGCTTACGGTCTACACATCGGGTATGCTTAGTAAACTTTACTTCGAATATATCGAGGACATCCCTAGTGACAGCATCAAGTCTATGCAGGCACTTGGCCTAAGTCCCTTTACCATGTATACGAAAATGCTTTATCCAAAGACATACAGAAGCTTCTTGGGCTTCGTTCTATATAGGCTCGAGTCAAATATCAGAAATTCATCAGTGCTCGGCCTTATCGGCGCAGGTGGTATCGGAACACTTTTATCGATGAACATCTCGTGGCGCAATTGGAATCGAGTTGGCTCACTACTTTTAGTCAGCTCAGTCATGATTATATTCTTTGACTATTTGTCATCAACAATACGAAAAAAACTATTATAATTAAGTGGGCACTCGCTCACTTTTTTTATTTTATAAAAATTTAATGATATAAAATATTTTTATAGGTTTATTAAAAAAGGTATTGACTTTAAACATATTGAAGAGTATAATATTAGTTATAGCTAACAAAAGTTAGCTGTGGCTAATTTAAATATTGGCTGAGAAATGTTTTTTAAACGGCGATTGTATTTGCCAAATATTTTCGAAAGGAGGAACTATGAAAAAACTAAGCATTTTATTGGTGACAGCATTAGTTTTTTTGATGTCCATTACTAATGTTTTTGCAGATATGGCAGATAAAAAATACAAAGACTGGGAAGATGTAAGTAAGGACATGGAAGTCGTTTTAAGGGATGCCCTTAAAATTTATGAAGCAGGCGGTCCAGATGCCGGCAAGAAAGGCTATGACAAAATTAACGAAGCTTATTTTAGATATTATGAAAAATTAGGCTTTGAAAAAATTGTTATGACAACAATTTCTGGCAAGCGTGGATCAACTGTTGAGAACCAATTTTATTTGGCGAGAAAATCTATGCGTCAAAATGAAGATATCGACGTTGTTAAAGATGAAGTTGAAGTACTAATTAGATACCTACACGAAGATGCGAAGACCCTTGACGGCATGAGAGGCAAAACCGGATCTGGCTGGGGAGTTTTCTTTAGCGTCTTAGGACTAACTTTAAGAGAAGGTCTTGAAGCAATCCTAATTATTGCAGCCCTTATTGCTTATCTTGTAAAGACAAACAATTTAAAATACGTAAAAGGCGTTTATATCGGCGCAATTTTAGGTATTGTCGCTTCAGTAATTCTTGCAATTATCTTCAATATGATTGCTAAGAAATTTGGTGCTGACAGCAGTGGTGTTAGCCAAGAGATTTTTGAAGGATGCGGAATGTTTTTGGCTGTTATTGTTTTATTCTATGTATCAAACTGGATGCTATCAAAATCTGAAGTTGAAGTTTGGAATCATTACATCCAATCAAAAGTCGAAAGTTCAATTACAAAAGGAAGTGCTATGGCTTTAGTATTCAGCTCTTTCTTAGCAGTTGCCCGTGAAGGCGCGGAATTGATTATTTTCTTCCAAGGTATGAGAGAAAATATTTCAAACAATCCTGCATATATGTGGGGCGGCTTAGCATGCGCAATCGTAGTACTTGCGATTGTATATGTATTGATCACTAAGATGAGTGTAAAACTTCCATTAAAACCATTCTTCACAGTCACATCAATCTTGATGTTTGTACTTTGTGTTTCATTTGTGGGAAAAGGAGTTTACGAATTGCAAGAAGCTGATGTTATCAGCAGGACAATAATTCCATGGATGAATGGATTTACAATTGACATCTTAGGAATTTATGATAGGGTAGAAACTCTATTGGCACAAGTTATTTTAATAGTAATAACTATTGTAACAGTTATCGTTCAAATTAAACGTAACAAAATTAAAAGAGCAGAGCTCGAAAGAGATTATGCAAATAAGAACTAATAGGAGGTTTATTATGAGTTCAAAATTAAAAAAATTATTCGCACTAGCACTTGCAATTATGACAGTTGCAGCTTACGGATGTAATCAAGCACCAAAACCAGCTGATGATAATACAGCTAAGGTTGAAGACAAAAAAGATGAAGACACAAAAACTGAAGACACAAAAACTGAAGACAGCAAAGACGTTGCAGCTCCTGGTGAAGACGCAGGATTCGACGAATTCCCAATTGGCGATGAACAAGAATCAGGCCCTCTAGCAGTTGCTGGTGTTTATTTCCAACCAGTAGATATGGAACCAGCAGGTAATTCATTATCAAAAGAAGAAGCTGACTGCCACATCGAAGCTGATATTTCAGCAACAGATGAAGGTACAACTCTTGGTTACGGCGCAGGTGACTTTGTTCCTTGGCTAAATGTTAAAGCATATATCCAAAAGAAAGGTTCAGACAAGGTTCAAGAAGTTGCTTTCATGCCAATGAACGCATCAGATGGTCCACACTATGGTGCAAATATAAAATTTGAAGAAGGTCTTGGCACATACAATGTTAAGTTTGAAATTTCTGCTCCAGGAAACGACTATCTATTACACGTTGACAAAGAAACAGGTGTAACAGGAAGATTCTGGACAGAGCCAATCGTTATTGAATGGCCAGAATTTGAATGGACAGGTCCAAAGTGGTAAAAAATATTGGAAATGGCTTTTAGCCATTTCCTCCTTGTACATAGGAGGAATTATGTTAAAGATATTTGTTAAAGTAATGGAAGCTGGCGTAGGATTCTCATTTATAATGGGTCTGGCGCTTGGATATCTAAGTACAGAAAACTTCAAAAGCAAATATAAAATTATTTTTGGCACAGTCTTTGTAGGCACTCTTGCGGCAATTATCTCTTCAGTCATTAGAGAAATTCCAAATTTTGTCAACAGAAGCGCTTTGTCATTTTGGTCAATGGTACCAATAGTAATTGCTTTTATTGGAATTATCATTTTTTATTTTTTAAAAGAAAAATCCAGTATATATAAAAATATTTTTGTTAGTTTTTTGTCTCTTTATATCGTAGCGTCATTTTTCTATTATATGCCGGCTCTTTTTGTTCAGTTAAACAATTTTGTTTATTATGGAGAATCTGCTGTATCCACCATGGTTCTATACAGAATCATTGGTTATGTATTTGCAGTTGTTCTGATGATTTTATCGAGTATTGCAATTTTTAAAATTGTTAGACGAGTTGATAAAATTTACAGGGATAAAATTTTAATGATCTCATTATCAATTTGGGGAATAAATCAAATATTTATTGTTCTTCAAAGACTATACGCAGTTGACATTATACCGAGAAATGCAAGTGTATTTAACACAATTGCTTGGGTAATAAACCATGCACATTACATCGGATTTAGTCTAATGATTTTTTTAATAATCCTGCCAATAATCTTATATTTAAATAATATTAAGGTTAAGGAAACTTTTAAAAATCCTGCAGAATTGAGAAAAAAGAAATATCATATGAGATGCAATAGAAATTTGGCAAAATTTTTATTAATTTTAATCGTTATTAACGTTTTTAGTTTAACTTATTTAAGGGCTTATTCTGGACGCGAAATTCAGCTTTCAGAACCCGAAGAGTATGAAATTGACAACGATATGATTGTTATCCCACTGTCAGAACTTGAAGATATGAAACTCCACCGTTATCAATACACGGCATCTGATGGAGTTCACATGAGATTTTTCTTAATTAAAAAATCTCAGGGTTCATATGGAGTTGTGCTTGATGCTTGTGAAATTTGCGGGCCATCAGGTTATTATGAGCGTGGCAACGATGTCATTTGCAAATTATGTGATGTTATTATGAATCGTGGTACAATTGGTTTTAAGGGCGGATGTAATCCAATCCCTATACCATACATTGTTCATGATGAAAAAATAAAAATCAACACGCAAGATCTTGATGCCAACAGCTTTGTATTTAAGTAGGTGACATATGTTTTTTAGAATGATTAAAGGTGCAATCTTTAGGCAAAAGAAAAAAATGGTCTTGATTGCACTTGTAGTAATGCTTGGCACTTGTCTTTCAACCGCTATGCTTAACACAATGCTTGGTATTGGTGACAAGGTCAACAGAGAATTAAAAGCTTATGGGGCGAATATAAATGTTGTCCCAAAAGAATCTTCCATGCTTGATGATATTTATGGAATTGGCGAGGATAGTCAAAAAAATTATTTGAAAGAAGATGAACTTGGCTTAATAAAAACCATCTTTTGGTCTTTCAATATCGTTGATTACACACCATATTTAAATATCAATGCGAAAGTTGATGGAGAATCTACAAGAGTTGTAGGAACATGGTTTTATTATCACATGGACCTTCCAACTGGCGAGTCCATCGATACAGGTATGAGAAAATTAAAAACTTGGTGGAATATCGATGGCGAGTGGATTGAAGATGCAGATACAGACAAAGTCATGGTTGGCACTGTCTTTGCTCTTAGAAACAATTATAAGCTTGGCGATAAAATTAAAATCGAAGGTTCTTCTAATACAAAAGAATTTGCAATCGCAGGTATTTTTGATTCAGGTAGTGATGAAGACTCACACATTTATCTACCATTAAAAATTGCTCAAGAATTGGATGGGGTATCAAATGTAGTTTCTCGCGTAGAAGTTTCTGCATTAACAACTCCTGATAACGATTTAGCAAGAAAAGCCGCAAGAAATCCAAAGTCTCTTACAATTAAGGAATGGGAGGTTTGGTACTGTACAGCTTATGTAAGTGCGATTTGTTATCAAATTCAAGAAGTTATGACCGACTCAATCGCAAAGCCTATTAGGCAGGTAGCAGAAAGCGAAGGCGATATTTTAAACAAGACAACTCTGCTAATGGTTTTAATTACCGCACTAAGCTTAATTGGTGCAGCACTTGCGATTTCAAATCTGGTAACAGCATCTGTCATGGAAAGGCGTGCTGAAATTGGACTGCAGAAAGCAATTGGTGCAAATAACACGAGAATTATTACGAGAATTTTAGCTGAAAATATTAGCACAGGTATTATGGGTGGAACCGTCGGATATTTTATAGGACTTGGTCTTACTCAAATCATTGGTATAACAGTTTTTGGCTCTGGTATCCCGCCTACACCGATGGTAATACCTATTGTGATTATTTTGATTTTACTTGTAATTGTTTTAGGCTCCATACCAGCCATTAGATATTTGCTAAAACTTAATCCAACGGAGGTGCTTCATGGAAAAGGCTAAAAGAAAAAATGTACAATTCTTTTGGAAGATGGTTGAGTCATCGATAGCAAGAAGAAAGGCTCGTATGCTAACTGCACTTCTAGCAATTGCAATGGGCGCAACGATTTTATCAGGTCTTGTTACAATATATTACGATATTCCAAGACAATTGGGAAAAGAATTTAGAAGTTATGGAGCAAATATGATTGTTATTCCAAAATCTCAAGACGATAAGATTGGAGATAATCATATTGATGAAATAAAAAAACTTGCAGGCGACAAACTTGTGGGAATTGCTCCTTATATTTATCAAAACGCAAAAATCAATGAGCAACCTTTTGTAATTGCAGCTACAAATTTTGACGGCTTAAAAAAGAATAGTCCATTCTGGCTGGTTGATGGTGATTGGCCGAGTGAAAAAAGGACAGTTATGCTTGGTCATGAAATTTCAAAAAAACTTGGCCTAAAAATCGGCGATCCTTTTGTACTGAGCACTCCAAAAGAAAATTCACAAGAAATGAGAGACAGTGATTTTAAAGTTGCTTCAATTGTAACGACTGGCGGAAAAGAAGAAGATTTAATATTTATGTCTATTGAAGATATTAGATCTATTATGGGCGATTTAAATATCAATATCATCGAATGTTCAATTGATGCAAACAGTGAAGAGCTTCAAGCAATTGCAAATAAAATAAATGAAATCGATAGCACTGTTAGTGCCAGACTTGTTAAAAGAGTTACAGAATCACAAGGCGTGGTACTTGAAAAGCTTCAAGCCCTTGTATGGATTGTTACAATTATTGTTTTATTTATCATGATGATATGCGTTAGTACAACAATGATGGCTGTTGTAACTGAAAGAAGAAAAGAAATTGCTCTTAAAAAAGCCTTGGGTGCACACAATAAATCAATAATTTATGATTTCTTAGGCGAAGGATTTTTACTTGGACTAATGGGCGGAGCCCTTGGTTCTTTACTTGGATATTTATTTGCAAGTGAAGTGTCAAGACGAGTTTTTGCAAGAGGTGTAAATTTTTTATGGGCTCTAGTTCCAATTACAATCATTGTATCAATAGCAATTACAATTGTGGCTTGTATTATACCAGTTAAAACTGCAACTGCAGTTGATCCAGCACTTGTATTGAGGGGGGAATAATGAATATATTAGAATTAAAAGATATCTCAAAGATATACGGAGATTTAAAGGCACTAGATAAAATAAACTTAAATGTGGAAAAAGGCGAATGGGTTTCAATCATGGGTCCATCAGGTAGCGGTAAAACAACAATGATGAACATCATCGGCTGTATGGATAAGCCTTCTTTAGGTGAAGTTTTACTTGAAGGAATTGATGTTTCAAAATTAACTCAAAAGGAATTAACCGAGATTAGAAGAGATAAGATTGGACTAATTTTTCAACAATTCCACTTGGTAAACTATTTAACTGCCTTAGAAAATGTTATGATGGCCCAATACTATCACTCAATGGTAGACAAGGAAGAGGCCTTGCAAGCCCTTGAAAGCGTTGGATTAAAAGATAGGCACAATCACTTACCTAATCAGCTTTCAGGTGGCGAACAACAACGTGTTTGTATCGCCCGTGCTCTCATCAACCATCCTTCCCTTATCTTAGCAGACGAGCCGACAGGAAATTTGGACGAAAAGAATGAAATGCTTGTTTTGGATATTTTAGAAAGACTTCATAACAGCGGATCAACAATTGTAGTTGTTACCCACGACCAAGAGGTTGGTGTTGAGGCAGAAAGAATCGTTTTTCTAGAGCATGGAAGAATTGCTAGAGAAGAAAAACAAAAAAGACAAAGACCAGTTTTGGAGGTTTAATATGAAAAAGACTTTATTATTACTATTGGCGCTTAGTTTGCTGTTGACAGCATGCGCCAAGAAGCCTGACGATGCTCGTGCTGATGACTCATGTAGTGATGCATATAAAGATGGCACATACCACGGAGAAAGCCAAGCTGATGAATGGGGCGGCAAGGTTACAACAGATATTACCATCAAGGATGGAAAAATTGTTGAAGCAACTTTAAAAAACTTGCTAGCTGATGGAAGTGAAAAAGACGAAAACTATGGAAAGGCCAAAGAAGGCGCTACAAACCAAGGCCTTTACAAGATTGCACAAGAAGCAGTTAAAAATTCAAAGGAATATCCAAAGCTTTTAATTGAAAAAGGTAAGATCGAAGATGTCGAAGCTATCTCTGGAGCAACTGTTACATTTAAATCTTTCACAGAAGCTGTAAATGATGCATTGAAGGATGCAAAATAAAACTTATATTAAAATTATCTATAGTGAAAAACTTGCTATAGATATTTTTAATTATCTTTTTCTAGTATTATAATATATAATTAAAAAATTAGGAGGTAAATATGAATAAAAATAAAATTTTTGGAATCTTATTTATAATATTTGGCGTATTAATTTTCATAACGCCAGGTACACTCGCTCCAGTATGTCCCGCAATGCCAGATGAAAAATTTATGAAATGTCATTGGATGGGCCAAGCAATAAAAGGTATTGGTGGCGTTATGACCGTCCTAGGCCTTATTTATACAGCTATTAAATCTAAGAAGCAAATGTTTTTTACCCTAGCCATATCTAATGTAATAGTTGGTATTTATGCAATATTATTACCTGCAAAATTAATTGGCGGCTGCATGAAACCTGAAATGGCTTGCAGAGCAAAAACTATGCCTATGATTTATATTTTAGTCGGACTTTATATCGTTATTAGCATTGTTGCTATAATTTTAAATAGGCCTTGCAATGAATCTAATCAATGTAAATAATTTATCCAAATCATTTAAACGTGGGGAGAGAGATTTTTTCGCGATTGATAATGTAAGTTTTGATGTTAAAGAAAAAGATTTTATAAATATAATTGGTAAAAGTGGGAGTGGAAAATCAACGCTCCTTACTCTTTTATCTGCAATCATTGAACCCACATCTGGAGATATCTTGGTGGAAGGAAAAAATCTATCTGACATGGACGATGAAGAAAAAAGTGGATATAGGAATGAATTTATAGGTTATGTCCCTCAATCGCTTGGAACTTTACCAACCCTAAATGTACTTGACAATGTAAGACTTCCTTACTTTTTTAAAAAACGTGAGGGAGATGGAGTCGAAAGAGCTAGGATGCTTCTAGATATGTGCGGCATTTTAGACTTGGAAAATGATTTTTGCAAAAATTTATCAGGTGGCGAATTAAAAAGAGTTTTAATCGCAAGGGCTCTCATGAATGAACCGAAAATTTTAATTGCAGATGAACCAACTTCTGATTTGGATTCAAAAACTACAATAGAAATTATGAATATGTTAAAAGGAATTAATGAAAAAGGCACAACTATTATTATAGTAACCCATGACAATGATTTATTAAAATATGGGTCTCGCCTTCTTGAAATGACAGACGGTAAATTAAATGAGGTGGCAATATGAGATTAGATTCTAAACAAATTGCCTTTAAAAATATTCAAAACAAAAGCGTAAGAAGTGCTTCGCTTATAATTTTAACAGCAATTTTAACCCTCGTTCTATTTTTATCTAGCTTTTTAATTTTGTCACTTAGAAATGGTATGCACTCACTTGCCAATCGTATGGGCGCAGATATTATAGTTGTACCTGAGGGCTATGATTCAAAAATTAGAGGCGCAATCCTTCGTGGCGAACCAAACACATTCTTTTTAGACAAGTCAGTTGTTGAAAAAATCAGAGCAATCGATGGAGTTGAAATTGCAAGCCCGCAATTATTTATTGCAACTCTTTCTGCTGGTTGCTGCTCATTTCCAATACAAGTTATTGGCTTTGATTCTGATACAGATTTTGTAGTAAAACCTTGGTTAGAAACTCAAGCAAAACTTCCCTTGGAAAAAGGAGAAGTTTTGGTTGGTAACAATATTGTTGGCGATATGCACAAACACGTTAAATTTTTCAACCAAGAATTTATTATAAGAGGTAGACTTGCAAAAACGGGCATGGGCTTTGACAATACTGTTTTTGTAAATTTTGATGAAGCTAGACGCCTTGCCAAGGAATACGAGAAAATCCTTAAGCTTGAAGACAAGGACCATGAAAATATGATTTCATGTGTAATGATTAAGCTTAAAAAAAGCGTTGATCCAGTTGAAATACAAAATAAAATTAGAAGCGAATTTAAGGGCGAGGGCGTTTATCCTCTTCTTTCCCAATCAATGATGAACGAGGTCAGCACATCAACTCAAGATATGATTAAATATGTTTATATTTTAATCGCTCTAGTATGGCTCTTGGTCTTCCTTGTACTCACACTTGTTTATTCAATTACAATCAAAGAACGTAAGAGAGAATTTGCCACATTAAGAATTTTAGGAGCAAGCAAAAAACATTTGAGAAATATTATTTTGTGGGAAATATTTACCATAAATCTTGCAGGATCTGCATGTGGAAGTGTACTAGGCTTGGTTATTTCAATTTTATTTGGAACTTGGTTTAGTCTAAGCTTTAAAATGCCTTTCCTTGCGCCAAATGTTTTAACACTTGCAATAATATTTATTTCTGTATTTGCAATCGGCACGGTGATGGGACCACTTTCATCACTTAGAGCAATTAAAAAGATGAATAAAGAAGAACTGGGACTTTTATTAAGGCAAAACGACTAATATGTAATTTTAGATGTAAAATATTTATTGTAAATATCTATGGGGGAGCAAAAACCTCCATAGATATTTTTGTATGAAAATTTGGCAAAAAAAAGCTCAAGATATGTCTTTGCAAAAAGAAAAAATATTTACTTTTTCGCCTACATTGCTATTGACTAAGCTTTTTATCTTGTGGTATAATTGTATGGATATTAATGAAGGGGGTAATCTTATTGGCAAAATTTATTAAAAAGAAATTAACAAAAGAAGAGATCACAAAGATGGTCAGAGAGTACATATTAATTTTATTTGGTACCTTCATCGTAGCAGCAGGGATGTTTTTCTTCTTCAACCCAGCTCATCTTTCTGTTGGTGGAGCGAATGGTCTTGCTGTAGTTCTTAATCACTACTTAGAGATTGGTGTAGGTAACTGGATGTATATTATCAACATAGGACTATTTATACTAGCGTTTTTAACTATAGGCTCGCAATTTGGCGTTAAAACCATCATTGCATCGCTACTTACATCAGGTTTCTTCGACTTGCTTGAAAAGCTAATGCCAAACTTCCAACCATTGACAGGAGATACTTTTGTAGAACTATTCTTCGGTGTTTTTGTAACAGCGCTTGGTATGGCGATAGTCTTTAATCAAGGCGCATCAACTGGCGGTACAGACATCATCGCGAAGATACTTAATAAGTTTATCGGAATCGACCTAGGTAAGGGCGTACTTATTTCAGACGTAGTTATCACGCTACTTGCTGGCAATGCCTTCGGCGCAAGGATCGGTATTTACTCATTATTCGGTGTTATCGTTAACGGTTTCCTTATAGACTTCGTTATCGAAGGCATGAATATGAATAAAGAGGTCAAAATTATTGCTGAAGACACTAAACCTATCGAAGAATTCATCATCAAAGAGCTTGATAGAGGCGCAACCATTTACAAAGCTTATGGTATGTACACTAAAGAGCCACGCGACATCATCATGGTTCTTCTTGATAGAAAAGACTTTTTAAAGCTTAAGAACTTCTTGAGAGATCTTGAACAAAAGACTTTCATTTCAGTTTCGAACGCATCAGAAGTCTTGGGTTATGGTTTTAAAAATTTAAAAGACTGATATATGATAAAAGCCTTTCAAGTGAAGGGCTTTTTGCTTTTTTTGAAAAATATTACATACTTTACAATTTCTTAACAAAGTAGTATTACAATGATTATTATAAGGAGTAAAAATGAAATACGCACTAATTGATATAGGCAGTAACTCAATACGCCTAAACGTTTATAACAAGGACAATATACAAAAGGAAGTCTTCTCGAAGAAGTACATGGCAGGTCTTGCAGGCTTAGTCGAAGACGGTAAGCTTAGCGATAAGGGCATCAAAAAGCTGATGAAGGTCTTATCCGCACAAAAGATGCTGCTTGATTATCTACCGATTGACGAGATATATGTCTTTGCCTCGGCCTCGCTTCGTAACGTGGACAATGGCAAGGATATAGTGAAGAAAGTCAAGAAAGAGCTTGATCTAAATATTGATTTGATATCGGAAGACGATGAGGCTTTCTATGGAGCTGAAGGCATGAAGATGGCATACGATTTTGATGATTACTACACCATAGACATAGGAGGCGGCTCGACAGAGCTTTGCTACCTAAAGAATAAAGAGATTAAAGACATGGCATTTTTAAAGGCAGGATCCCTATCCTTATTCCGTGACTACGTTCAAAACACCATACCAAGCGTTAGAGAGTACGATGAGATGATAAACGCCATCGACAAGATGCTGGCTGAAAAAGTTTCCACATACAAATGCACAAAGCTAGTCGCTTCAGGAGGAACGGCGAGGGCGCTAGGCAATATCTTCGAAGAGCTCGATAACGACAACGATAAAGAATATACTATTGACGATGTAAAAAATTATATCTATGAGATGATAGATAAGAACAAAAAAGTAATTCGCACGACTGTCATGGTTGTGCCTGAAAGACTTCACAGCATAGTGCCAGGAGCCATCATGCTATATAGACTCTTAAAGTACCTTGGCATAGAAAAGGTCAACGTCTCAAAGCTTGGCGTGCGTGAAGGTTATTTAAAGGATAAGATAATTAAGGAGTGAAGCAATGGAAGAGTTCATGCAAAACCGCGAGTTGAGCTGGCTAAAATTTAATCAAAGGGTGCTTGAAGAGGCGAGCGATGAGAGTGTGCCCCCACTTGAGAGATTCAAGTTCATATCGATATTCACATCGAACTTGGATGAATTTTTCATGGTTAGAGTCGGATCACTTTTTGATATGATGAAGTCCAAAAAAGAGTTCATCGACAAAAAGTCGGGTATGACAGCTAAGGAGCAGCTCGATGCCATCTACAAGACAATGCCCTACTACTATGAGATGAGGGATAAGGTCTACAAGGACGTCATCAAAGAGCTAGAGAAGTACAATATGCACAATAAGAACATGAAGTCCTTAAACGAAGAGGAGCTAAGCTATGTAAAAAGCTTCTACCTTAGTAAGATTGAGCCATTAATCTCCGCGCAAATAGTTGACGCAGCACATCCACTTCCATTCTTAGAGAATAAAAAGCTATATATAGTGACTGAGATGTGGGACGCTGATGGCAATATAGCGCATGGACTTGTAGCCATCTCAGACATATTCGAGCGCTATCTATCGCTGCCAGGCGATGAATTTAACTACATCAGAGTCGAAAAAGTGATTGAGCATTACGTTCCAACCATGTTCCCAGGTTATACAATCAAGGAGCAATCACTTGTTGCGGTCACTAGAAACTTTGATTTCGAAACAAATACCGATATCGAAGAAGAGATTGACGACTACAAAGACTTTATGAAGAAAGTCATCAAGAAGAGGACGCGCCAAGAGGTGCTTCGCCTTGAAATTTCTAACACAAAGTCAAGGAGCATCACTGATTTTCTCAAAGAAGAGTTAGCAATCACAGATGAGATGATACTCGTGACAAAGAGTCCCATCAATATGAAGTATGTTTATGGTCTTGAGGACATCATTCCAAGCTCCGTCATCAAAAAAGTTTCTTACGAGGACTTTAATCCGTTTAAAAAATATTCCTTAGAGCGCGGCTCTATCATTAAAAGAATAGAAGAGAAAGACCTTTTACTAAGCTACCCATACGACGATATCGATACCTTCCTCGACTTGATTAAGGAAGCGGCCGAGAGCGACAAGACTATCTCCATAAAGATAACTATATATAGGCTTGCTAAGCACTCGAAGCTTGTCGAATACCTAAAGAAAGCTTGTGACAATGGCATCGAAGTCACTGCGCTTATGGAGCTTAAGGCGCGTTTTGACGAAGAGAACAACATAAATTATTCGGAAGAATTGTTTAAGGCGGGCTGCAATATAATGTACGGATTTGAAGAGTACAAGACGCACTCCAAGCTTTGCCTAATCACATACAAGGACGATAGGGAGAATATTAAGCACATTACGCAAATAGGTACCGGTAACTACAATGAAAACACATCGAAGATTTATACTGACTTTTCACTCATGACAGCTAATGAAGAGATAGGACTCGATGCGAATGACTTTTTTAGAAATATGTCGCTAGCTAAGCTCAATGGAAAGTATCTACACCTACTACAATCGCCATCGACACTTAAGGCGAGACTACTTAAGGAGATGGATAAGGAGATAGCTAAGGGCAAGGACGGCTACATTAGATGCAAGATGAACTCACTAACCGATTACGAGTTTTTGGAAAAGTTTGCCGAAGCTTCACAAAACTCTGTCACTGTCGACTTGATTATACGCGGTATATGCTGCATAGTACCTAATGTGAAAGGCTTTACTGAGAACGTTCACGTCTCGTCCATAGTCGGACGCTTCCTAGAGCATCCGAGGGTCTACCAATTTGGCAGAGGCAGTGAGATGAGGATATATATCTCAAGCGCAGACCTTATGACTAGAAACACTGAGAAAAGAGTCGAGATAGCCTGCCCAGTCTATGACGAAGAGGCAAGGGCAAGACTTGTAAGCTACTTAGATATACAGCTTAAGGACAATACCAAGAGAAGGATACTTCTTAACTCAGGTGACTACATCAAACCAGGGGTAGAAGGCGAAGCGCTTATCGCTCAAGATTATTTCATGCAAAAAGCAAATGAAAAGAGAGAAAAGTTTTACGAAGGGCTTGAGAGAGATAAAATAGACGAAGCGCCTAAAGAAAACTTTTTTGCTAAGATTAAAAAGATATTTACAAAGTAATATTTATATTGAGAGCCTTTCATATGAGAGGCTCTTTTACTTTGCAAAATTCATAGTGATTGAAAAATGATTTCAGCTGTGATATAATTAGAAAAGAGGTGATTATATGCATTATTTTGACAACGCGTCAACAACATTCCCTAAGCCAGAGAGCGTATATAAAAAATTTGATGAAGCATTTAGAGACTACGGTGCCAATCCTGGTAGGAGCGGTCACAAGCTAGCTCTTAGAGCCATGGAAGAGATCATGAAGACAAGATTAAGTTTAGCAAAACTATTTAACGTTGATAATCCACTTAATCTAAGCTTTCACATGAACACGACATACGCACTAAACACAGCCATCAAGGGCACTCTTAAAAAGGGAGACCATGTAATCACAACATCTATGGAGCACAATTCAGTTCTAAGACCACTCTTCACGCTTAAGGAAATGGGGGTCATAGAGCTAACAGTTGTTCAGGCAGAAAAAACAGGTGAAGTCAGCAAAGAGAAGATAGTAGAAGCTATAAAAGATAACACTAGAATGCTTGTAATGACGCACTCATCAAACCTACTGGGAACAGTTGAGGATATAGATGAGATTTCAAAAGCAGTTAAAGCCATTAATAAAGATATAATCATACTTATAGACGCAGCCCAATCAGCAGGCATCATTGATATAGACCTTAAGAAGCTTGATATAGACATGCTAGCAACGGCTGGACACAAATCCTTATTCGGCCCGCAAGGCACAGGCGTTTTGTATACAAGAGAGCCAGAGCTAGTTATGCACACATTTGAGGGCGGAACAGGCTCTAGATCAAATGAAGTTTATCAGCCAATGGATATGCCAGATAAATTAGAGCCGGGCACACCAAACGGCCATGGCATCATAGCCTTAGGAGCAGGCGTTGAATTTATTCTAGAAGAAGGTATAGACAATATCAAGAGGCACGAAGAAGCTTTAACAAAAACCTTTATCGATGGTCTTAAGACCATTGACGGAGTTGAAATATACGGACTACTTGATGAGACGAGAAAGACGCCAGTCGTTTCTATGAACATGAATGGAGTTGACTCATCCATACTAAGCTATGTCCTTGACGATGAATACGATATACAAACGCGTCCAGGTCTTCATTGCGCGCCACTTGCACACGAGACCATTGGCACGATAAAAAAAGGTGCAGTAAGATTTAGTTTTTCTTACTTCAATAAAGAAGACGAAATCATCTACGCAATCGAAACATTAAAAAAGATTAAAAAAGAGGCGGACGATGGAAAATATCAATAAATTTATAATTGACAATGCATTTATCATAATTATGGGCTTAGCTGTTATCTCAATCGCAGCCATAGTCCTAATCGTTATGCAGATGATGAAGTATAAGAAGCTTAAGGAAAGACTTGACGCCTTCACACAAGGCATGGACGGCATCAGCGTCGAAAAGCTCTTAGCTACCTTTGGTAAAGACATCAAAGACATACACAGAGACATGATACTTAATGAAGATAGGTTCAATAGGCTTGAGACCAACCTTAGTTTTTGCGTACAAAAGCTCGGCTACGTCAAGTACAACGCCTTTCAAGACAGCGCTTCAGAGCTAAGCTTTTCGATATGCCTTTTGGATAAATTCAATAACGGCGTTTTGCTTTCGGTTATACACGGAAGAGAGCAAAGCGTTAGCTATGGCAAGATGATTAAGAATGGAGAGAGCCAGGCGCCACTTTCAGAAGAAGAGCAAAGTGCAGTAGAAAAAGCAATACGCGGCGTCTAATATGTGTAAGTAAATATGTATTTATAGTAGACTTGTTTAGGCAAGTCTATTTTTTGTACATAAATGTATTGATATGCTTTATTAAAGCCTGATAAAAAAAGATATTTTGTTCACAATTAATAATTGTAATTGAAAAACATATCTATATATAGTATAATATATATAAATATATACTAATTTTAATACAAGGAGGGGTATATTTTGAAAAGTATGAACAAAAGAATCACAGCTTTAGTGCTAACATTTTTAATGGCGCTAGGTTTATTTAGTCCAGTAGTAACATTAAACGCACAAGCTAGTGAGATGGGGGGGGTAGCACGTCATAGCAGACCAGCTGAGCTAGAAAATGCTACCGATGTCAAGGCTCTTGATGAGATTACTGACAAAGAAGAAGAAAGAAGTTTTATCTTCGTTACAGATGAAAGCTCTAAGGTAGCTGAAAAGTTAAACGAAGCACATGAAGCTTTAAATGCAAATGATATTGCAATGAAAGGCAATGACTATTTAATGAAATCAGGATTTGCAAGTGCTATGTCAGATGCTCTAGGAAAACTTGATTATAACTATGAAGTTAAGAATAAAATCAAGAGTTTACTAGGAAAAAACGTAAGAGACTCTATATCATTATTTAGCACAAGAAGTGCAAGCAATTATAATGATGAAGAAGAAAGAAACTTCAACGTTTTATTTAGCGGTTTCACAATGAAGATGACTACAGAAGAAGCTTTAATGGTAAGAGAAAATATTCCTGAAGTTAAGCAAATATTTGTTGATTACAAATACAATCGTCCAGATGAAAAAATTAACATGTATAATTCGAGTAAGATGGTTAATGCTAATAAAGCTTGGAATCTTGGTTACAAGGGAGAAGGTAGAGTTGTTTCTGTAATCGACTCAGGTGCTGATATCAATCACCCAGCAATGAGACTTACAGATGCTACTAAAGCTAAATATGATAAACAAGCTATAGATGAATTAATTAGTAAACATTTGTTAAAAGGACAATATCTAAACGAAAAATTCCCATATGGTTATAACTTTATGGATCATAATATGGACCTTAAAGATACCAACAAGGACACTGGTATGCACGGTATGCACGTTTCAGGTACAGTTGGTGCAAATGCTGATGATACAGAAGCAAAAGAAAATAATGGAATAAAAATTACAGGTATTGCACCGGAAGCTCAAATTTTAGTAATGAGAGTTTTTGGTCAAGATGTAGCAACAACAAATACATCTGCTTATATCGAAGCTATAGAAGAAAGTATTATACTCGGTGCTGACTCTATGAATATGAGTTTGGGTTCAATGTCAGGTTCGGAACAAGGTATTGACCTTGGTATGGATCTTGCACTTCAAAATGCAAAAAAGGCAGGATCAATCGTAGCTATTGCCGGTGGTAATGACTTCTATACAACATGGGGCAATGATAATCCGCGCGCAACAAACCCTGACTGGGGAGTTATGGGTACGCCAGGTGTAGCAGAAAGTGCATTTACAGTTGCTAACTATAATAATAATAGCATGGTAACAGATGCTTCAACATTTATTAAGGATGAAAATGGAAAAGAGATTGAAGTTGTTGCTAAAGCTATGGATACAATTGATGATGCTGTTGATACTGGCTTTAAATCAATGCAAGAATATGAAATAGTTGATGTTGGCTTAGGCAATACTGAAGCTGACTACAATGGACAAGGTGTTAAAGGTAAAATTGTTTTAGCACAAAGAGGTGTCAATTCATTTGCTGACAAGATTAAACTTGCCCAATCAAAAGGCGCTATTGCTTTCTTGTTAGGAAATAATGAAGCTGATAAACCGGATTACTTTATAATAATGCAAACTCAAACTAAAGGTTTAATTCGGGGATATTCTGTAACATATAGAAACTATATGAAAATTAAACAAAATATTGCAGATGCAAAAGCGGCTGGAAAAGTGCCTATGATAAAAATCAATACTGAAAAGCATGAGATGGCAAATCCTGGTCAATACAAGATGAACGAATCAACAAGCTGGGGTCCAAACCCAACACTTAGATTAAAACCAGAGATAACCGCTCCCGGTGGAGAAATTTACTCAACAGTTAATAACGGTAAATACGAAAGTATGACTGGTACTTCTATGGCAACTCCTCATGTTGCTGGTGGTATCGCCCTTGTTAACCAATTTTTAACAAAGAACAAAATTTCAGTTGAAGGTGCAGAAAAACATCAATTCATCAAGAATATAATGATGGCAACAGCGACACCTATTCTTTATGAAAATGTAAAAGGTTTCTATAACTCACCAAGAGTACAAGGTGCGGGCCTTATGAACCTAGAAGCTGCAGTTAACCCATATCTTGTTACACTAGCAGATGCTAGTGGCAAAATGAGTAACGGCAAAGCAGTTGTTGAATTCGGTTCAATAAAAGATGAAAAATTAGATTTTACTTTAAAATTAAAGAACTATTCGGATAAACCAGCTACTTATAAAGTTCATGGTATTGCCCAAACAGACCAAGTTAAAGACGGCAAAATTACCTTTGAACCAGCAAAACTTGGAGAAGCAAATTTTGCTGAAATTACAGTAAATGCTAATAGCGAAGCTACATTTACTGGCAGCATTGACCTTACAGGAAAATTAGAAACTGCTAAGAAAAATCAACCAAATGGATTCTTTATAGATGGATTCATTTTCTTCGAAAGCAAAGCTAATGCTGAAGGAGCAAAAGAATTTGCAGACCTTTCAGTACCATACTTAGCATTCTATGGCGATTGGGCAAGTTTACCTATAATCGATGGATTTGCTGATGATATAGTTTTTGATGAATCACCTTCAGGAAAAACTTGGGTAGACAATATTCCGTTCTGGTATCAAGGAACTGATTATAATGATTTCCCTGGAAAATATTTTGACCAATGGAATTTCACACACTTCTACTCAAAATGGCATGACGGCGGAAGAATGATTCAAGGCTACCAAGCTTGGTCAGATAAATATCTTGGAGAATTTGCAATAAGCCCTAACGGAGACTCTGACAAGGATGAAATGAGTTTCCACGGAGTATTTTTAAGAAATGCAGATAACTTAAAATTTGAATTTATCAATGAAGCTGGTGAAGTTGTAAAGACTATAGCTGAACCATATAGAAGTACTATAAAGAAGAATTATTACAAGCAAAAATACACTGAAGATCCGGTATGGACTTGGAGAGGTGAAGACAAAAACGGCGGACAAGTTCCTGATGGAAATTATAAAGTTAAGATTACGGCAAGCGCTCAAGATAACAAGTCAAGTGAACAAGAATATGTAAAGACTGTTTATGTAGACAGAGTAAAACCTGAAATTGAATTGATAGATGCTAATCAAGTTGGAAATTCAGTAACTATTAAATTTAAATCAACTGATGATAGATCAGGTCTTGCATGGATGGATGTATTTGAACTTGGCGATGCTACTGAATACGGCTATGAAGAAGTGCCGGGAGAAGAAAAGTCATTAATATTTAATGCAAGATTTGACAATTTAAAAGCTGACTTTAAGCTTGCTGACAATATGGATAAGATTTGGATTGGCGCTATGGATATGGCGGGTAACTACTTCGAAAGAACTCTTGCTGGTATCAACAATAAAGGTAAAGTTACATTCGAACTTAAATCAAGCGACCTGGCTGACACATCATTCCCTAAGGAAGAACCTATTCTTCAAATTAAAGTTGAAGAAAAATGGTATAACGTCAATGGTACAAACAATCTTGAATATGGAGATTATAGAGTATTTTATCCAGATTTATTTGCAAGCTATACTCCGGAAATAATACCTAAAGAATTTACATTATCTGAAGATAATCAAATACAAAATGTTGAAGTTATATTTACAAAAGTAGATGACAGCAAATATGGTGTCTTTGATTTAATCATTACAAACGGCTCAGACTATCCGGGAGATATCAAAGTCTTTGCAGTTGATGAAAATGATAACTACTATGTAGTTCCAAGAAAGACAAACTATGCAAAGGATATGTACGAAACAAAACTTCCTGCAGGTGAATACAAAATAGTTGTTGAAGGAAACAACCCTAAAGAAACACCGAAATTGGCTTTTGGCGATAGAACATTAGTCATAAAAGAAAATGAAACTACTGAAATCGAAACAAGATTGATTTGGACAGGAGAAATCATTTCATATCGTTTCGTTGCAGATGGAACAACATTAAATAATGTCTTTGGAAGTGATTTAACTGATGCAAAAGATGATAAAGGAAATGATTATAAAGTTTTAAATAACTTTGCTGATTATTTTGAAGTATATGAAACAGAATCTGGAGATAAGCTTGAAATAGAAAATGCTCCGGCATATAACTACACAAAAGGTAACGGTTATGAACTTGTGTATTTTGAAATAAATGTTAATGTTTCAGGAACATATAAAGTTGTTTCAAAATTCGATTTGAAGCAATACGGTATACAAAATCCAATTCTTGTTCTTGACACTATTTATGATCAACAATCATATGAAAAGAACCTAGGAGAAATGATTATTTATCCTAATGACCCTGACCAAACAGGCTCATTGACAATAACAACAGAATTCTTCACAAAGAAAAATGTCGATAAGCCAAGTGTTAAATATGAACTTTACAACTCAAGAGATGAACTAGTTGAAGATTGGACAAATCTACCACAAGGAACATATTATCTTAGAACTTGGGTTCAAGATGGATTTAGACCTGAAAGAGAAGAATATAAAGTTGAGATTTATGAAGACACAGGACTAGATCAAACATTAAATGTTCGTTGGTTCCATATCGGTGAAGAATCAGCTAGAAAGAACCCTGTTGTAGAATTTGGCGTTGGCGGCGCCGAAACTGCCGACTACGGAGAAGATATTCAATTGACATTAGTAAATGTTGAAGACGGTACAAGACATGAAATAAATGTACCGATTGGAAAAGTTTACTATGAACTGATTCCTAATGGCATCTACAAAATGACTGTAAATCTAAAAGACGGTTGGGATTATGTCTACTTTACAGATAAAGGAAACGGTGGAGACAGAACTCAAGGAAATCCTGATGAGGTCGCATTTACAGAAAGCTACAACTATATAGAACTTGCTCTTAGAAGAACAAATAAACCAGACTATACTACAGATTATAAGTTAAGTATAGAGGAAGAAGGACTTGATCCAAGTGCTAGTAGACCTAAATACTATCTAGAAGATACTAATGATAAAGACCATTATTATTACACAGATAAGGCTGAGTTTATAAACATAACACCAGGTGAATACACTCTATACGTTGATAAAGAGCCAACTGGATATGTAGCAGAGCCTAAGATGCAAAAAGTTACTATAACAGAAGAAGATAAGGTAGCTACAGCTACAGTAAAATATACTATTGAAGAAGGAAGAGTTTTATTAAGTCCACTTGTTAAAGCGATAGAAAATGCTAAGAAGTTATTGAATACAGACAATAAATTAACTGATGAATACAGAAAAGATCTTGAAGCTTTAATAAAAGATGGTGAAGATTATTTAGCAAAACCTGATAATGAAAAGACTCAAGATGATATCTATGCAAAGACAAAAGCTATTAATGATATGCTAGCTAATCCTAAACATATAGTTCCACCAACACCAACACCAGACCCTGGTAATGAACCATATGAGCCATCATGGCCAGATGAACCATACAGACCTGAAAGACCATATAGACCATACAGACCAAGTGTAGACAAAACTGAAGAAAAGAAGGAAGAGCCAAGTGTTGTTGCACCTAAGGAAGAAAAGAAAGACTACGGTATCGTTGATACTGAAGAATTACTTCCTGTAACATTAAATGACATTCCAAACACTGCGGCTGGTACAGCAATCAGATCACTTGTGTCTCGCGGTATATTAGCTGGTATGGGTAATGACAAGTTCCAAGGCGAACTTCCTATAACTAGAGCTATGGTATCTGCAGTATTGATGAGAATATCTGTTGATAAGAACATTAATACACAAACTAAGTTTACTGACGTTAAAGCAGGAGACTGGTTTAACGAAGCAGTTATGTGGGCAGCTGGTAATGGCTTATTCGTAGGATATCCTGATGGATCATTCAAGCCTAACAAGCTTGTTAGTCGTCAAGAACTTGCTCTTATCTTACAAAAGTTCTTAGCTCTACACGGAATCAAGATGGATGAAGTTAAGACTTGGACATATAATGATCTTGACAAGATTCCAGCTTGGAGTAAAGATGCTGTTGTAGCTATGGCAAAGATCGCTTTAGTTAATGGACAAACAGATACAATGTATAATCCAGAAAGTGAATTTACTAGAGAAGAGCTAGCAGTAATGCTATACAATATAATAAGATGGGTTGAAACTCATTAATAGAGTAGAAAAACTATTTACTAAGAGAGACTGTAAAAGGTCTCTCTTTTTATGCCATGTGCATTGCTATTGACTCATGCCGAGCCTAATACATCCGCCGCGCTTATATATGGCACGCGCGGGTCCATTAGCAAGGCTATATGCTTTGTAAATATTTTGTATAATTATAATCTCATTTTCACCTGCCTTTGTATTGATAAATCACTGCTTTTGTGGTAAAATTAAATTTAGAGGTTGATATAATGACTGAAGTATTAAAAATTACTGATGAGAATATAAAATTATGCGCTGAAGAGATTAAAAGAGGCGGTCTCGTTGCCTTTCCGACTGAAACTGTTTATGGTCTTGGTGCGGATGGACTAAATGCTGAGGCTGTAAAAAAGATTTATGAAGCAAAGGGCAGGCAAAGTGATAACCCTCTTATTCTTCATATAGCATCGCGTGAGATGATTGAGCCGCTTGCTTACTACGAGAGTAAATACGATGCGCTTCTTGATGCTTTTTGGCCGGGACCTATGACTATAATCTTAAAGAAGAAGGACATCGTTCCAAGCGTAATCACTGCTGGGCTTGATAGCGTCGCTATACGTATGCCATCTAGCGATGTAGCGAGAAAGCTGATTGAGTATGCGGGCACACCCATAGCCGCTCCAAGCGCGAACATATCTGGCTATCCATCGCCAACATGCGCTGAGCACGTCTACAAGGACCTTCATGGCAAGCTTAAGTACATACTTGACGGCGAGATGAGTGAGGTTGGCATCGAATCAACTGTCATCGACCTAAGTAGAGACAAGGTCCGCATCTTAAGGCCGGGCAAAATCTCATTAGAGGATTTACAAAAGATAATACCTGAAGCTGAGTACGACGAGGCCATCACTGACGATAAAGAAGTCAAGAAACCCATCAGCCCAGGACAAAAATACACGCACTACAAGCCAAATGCCAAGGTAGTCATCATCATGGGTGAGGGCGAGGATCTTATTACAAAGATGAAGGCTGAGTACAAGGCAAATATTGAGAAGAATCCGGTTGTCTTCACGCTTAAGGAGTATGAAGACGAGTTCCATGGCTTTAGGACCATGGTTCTAGGATCAATTAAGGAGCCCATCAGCATATCACACAATATATTTAACTTGTTAAGAACAGCTGATGACAAGGGATACGGCTACATCATCTTACAAGGCTACGAGCGCAAGGGCATTTTCATGGCGATTATGAACAGAATCATCAAGTCATCGGGCCACAACATAAAGTATTGAAAATAAAAATTTTATATGATAAAATTGTAAAGGAGAGGTATCATGAGAAAGATAGGCGTTGCATCAGATCACGGAGGATTTGAATTAAAGGAAAAGTTAAAGAGCTACCTTAGTGAAAAAGGTATTGAAGTCGTTGATTATGGAACTGATTCCACTGAGTCGGTTGACTACCCAGTTTATGGCAAGAAGGCTGCGAACGGCGTAATTGCAGGCGAAGTAGAAAAGGCTGTCGTTATCTGCGGCACTGGCATAGGCATTTCACTTGCTGCAAACAAGGTAGAAGGCATTAGATGCGCTCTTTGCACTAACGAATACATGGCGAAGATGTCTAGAAATCATAACGACGCGAACATGCTAGCTCTTGGCGCAAGAGTAATCGGTGACGAGCTTGCAAAATCTATACTTGATACATTTTTAGCGGAAGAATTTTTAGCAGGAAGACATAAAAGAAGAGTCGATTTAATCGAAAATTGTTAGGAGGGTATTATGGTAACTGTATTTGATCATCCACTTATTAAACACAAACTAAGCATATTAAGAATGAAGCAAACTGGTACAAAGCAATTTAAGGAGATAGTTACTGAGCTATCTATGCTTATGGGCTACGAAGTAACTAGAGATTTAGGGTTAGAAGAAATGTCTATAGAGACACCTATATGCAAGACTACTGGCTACAGCTTAGCTGGCAAGAAGATTGCGCTAGTGCCAATACTTAGAGCTGGTCTTGGTATGGTTGACGGCATGTTAAGCCTACTTCCAGCAGCAAAGGTTGGCCACATAGGTCTATATAGAGATCCAGAGACTTATGAACCAGTTGAATACTACTGCAAACTCCCTTCAGACATTGAGAAGAGAGAGGTCATAGTGCTTGACCCAATGCTTGCAACTGGCGGAAGTGCATCTGCTGCCATAGACTTCTTAAAGAAGAGAGGCGCAAAGCATATCAAGCTTGTAAACATCATCGCTGCTCCTGAAGGAGTTGAGTACGTAAAGAGTCATCACCCAGATGTTGACATCTTCGTTGCGAGTGTTGATGAAAAGCTTAATGAGCATAAATACATCGTTCCAGGTCTTGGAGATGCAGGAGACAGACTTTTCGGAACTAAGTAGGTGAATTAATTGAGGAGAATATATTTTGCGGCTTTTGTAAGCTTAGTCCTTGGACTGATACTTACTAAACTTCAAATACGCTTGTCTAAAAAATTCGGTTTCATCGATGTTCCTAAGGATCAAAGACGTATGCATACTGATGCCATCCCAACTTGCGGGGGCTTTGCTATGTACTTCGCGATCTTTATCCCATATATGATACTATATAAGTTTACGCCAAGGAACACAGCCATATTCATAGGTGCGACAATCATATTGTTATCTGGCTTCTATGATGACATGCATGACCTTAAACCGAAATACAAGGTTTTGTTTCAGCTATTAGCTGGACTTGTAGTATATTTCTTAGGCAATATAAGGATAATGAACATAGGTAACCCATTTATTGATAATAATTTGTTATCGCTTGGCTACCTATCGCTTCCAGCAACGCTATTTTGGATAGTGGCTGTTACAAACATCATAAATTTAATAGATGGGCTCGATGGCCTAGCAGGAGGCGTTGTATTTATCTCGTCAATGACTTTAGCCGTGGTATCGGTTTCGTATGAACAGTACTCGCTGACAGCTTTATGCCTATGTGTCGGCTTTAGCTACCTAGCCTTTTTAAAATATAATTTTGCTCCAGCAAAGATATTTATGGGCGATACGGGTGCTTTACTCGCAGGATTTATGCTAGCTGTCATCACTATACAAGGAGCGATGAAGGCGGTCGCAGCCATCGGTATTATAGTACCAATCATGATACTTGGCCTACCTGTCTTTGATACGACATTTGCAATGATTAGAAGGCTTCTTAGCGGCAGATCCATCGCCTCGGCGGACAAGGGACACCTGCACCACAGACTCTTAAGAAAGTATTCGACTAAGAAGACGGTTTTGATATTATATACGATATCAGCCATATTCTCAATATTTGGCATACTTGTGATGAAACTTAGAAATACTGTTTCGGTACTTATTTCAGGAATTATATTTATGATAATAGTTTTTTTAGCATACAAGATTGGATTGTTTAAGGATGGTGAAAATTGAAAGCTTTAGTAATATTTGGAACAAGACCTGAAGGTATAAAGATGGCGCCTATTATTAAGGAGCTTAAAAATGCTGATGGTGTTGAGCTTGTAACGTGTATAACGAGTCAACACAGAGAGCTTTTGGACTCGGTAATAAAGGTTTTTGATTTAGAAATTGATTATGATTTGAATATATTTGAAAAGGGACAGACTTTGACTGATATAACTGTAAGGTCACTAAAGGGACTTGAAGAAGTTATCAAGAAGGAAAAGCCTGATGTTGTTTTGGTTCAAGGTGACACTACAACTGTATTTGCAGGAGCACTTGAAGCTTTTTACAATGGTGTTAAGATAGGTCACGTTGAGGCGGGACTACGTAGTGGCAATATCTTAAGCCCATTCCCAGAGGAAGCGAACAGGAAGCTAACTGGCATCATGACTGACTTTCATTTCTGTCCAACACAAAGGGCGAAGGAAAACCTTATCAAAGAAGGCTACGATATGGATAAGCTTTACATAACTGGCAATACTGTTATTGATGCGCTTCTAATGACAGCTGACAAGGTTGATTCATTTACAAGAGATGATCTTAAGAAGATAGATTTGAGTAAAAAGCTAATTCTGCTTACTTCGCATAGAAGAGAAAACCAAGGCGAGCCTATGGAAAACATCTTCGGAGCTGTTAGAAAGATTGCTGATGAGTTTAATGACGTGAACATCGTCTTTCCTATGCATCCAAATCCAAGAGTTAGAGAGCTTGCGAAAAAACACTTGGACGGAGCAAGTAATGTGATTTTAACTGAACCGGTTGAGTATGAAGACATGGCTTATATACTTAAACATGCCTACATGGTAGTCACTGACTCAGGTGGACTGCAAGAGGAGGCACCTGCGCTTGGCGTACCAGTTCTTGTCGTTAGACGCGAGACTGAAAGGCCTGAAGGCATTGAATATGGCACTGCAAAGCTTGTCGGAACTGAATTTGATAGCGTTTATAATAATATGAAGACGCTTTTAACAGATGAAGATGAGTATATGAAGATGCATAAGGCCATCAACCCATATGGCGACGGCAATAGCGCCAAGATGATTAAAGATATATTGATAAGAGAGGTAAAGTAATGAAATTAGGTATAGTAGGACTACCAAACGTTGGTAAGTCAACACTTTTTAACGCCGTGACAAAGGCGGGAGCAGAGGTAGCTAACTACCCATTCTGCACCATAGACCCCAATGTCGGCGTTGTTGAAGTGCCAGATGAGAGACTAAAAATATTAACAGATGTAAATAAATCGAAAAAAACGATTCCAGCTGTAATTGAGTTTTATGATATAGCTGGTCTTGTTAAGGGCGCATCAAAGGGCGAGGGCCTTGGCAATAAGTTCTTATCACACATAAGAGAGGTCGAAGCCATTGTCCACGTGTTAAGAGTTTTTGAAGACGAAAACATTGTCCATGTCGATGGAAACATAGACCCAATCAGGGACATAGAGACTATAAACCTAGAACTTATCTTCTCTGACTTAGACATGGTTGAAGCGAGAATACAAAAATTAACAAAGCAAGTGAAAGGCGATAAGTCTTTACAAGCAGAACTTGATTTACTTAATGAAGTGAAAAAGGTTCTTGAAGAAGGAAAGTCAGCCAGAGTGCTTGAGCTTAATGACGATCAAAAGGCTATGCTTAGAGGATTTAATTTGCTTAGCTTAAAACCAATTATCTACGTTTTAAATGTATCTGAAGACGACTACATTAATGATTTAAAGGACAATAAATACGTTGACAAGCTAAGGGAATACGCTGAAGCAGAAGGTTCTGAGATAGTTCCAATCTCAGTTAAGATCGAAGAAGAGATGAGTGAACTTGATGACGAAGAGAGAAAGGCTTTTCTTGAAGATATGGGCATAAAAGAGTCCGGTCTAGATAGACTTACAAGAAAGAGCTATAAGCTACTTGGCCTAATGAGCTTCTTAACAACTGGTGAAGACGAAACAAGAGCGTGGACTATTAAGAAGGGCACTAAAGCCGTTGACGCAGCAGCAAAGATTCACTCAGACATCGCTAGAGGCTTTATACGCGCGGAAGTTGTTAGCTATGATGACCTTGTAGCCAACGAGATGTCCATGAACAAAGTAAAAGAGAAGGGCCTTATGAGGCTAGAAGGCAAGGACTATATTATGCAAGAAGGAGATATAGTTTACTTCAGGTTTAATGTATAATGAAAATTTTAGAATATGATGAAAAATTAACTTTTAAGTCAAAGTACTACGATGAGGAAGCTGTTTTTCTTGATATTGAAACGACAGGACTTAGCCCCATGAGAAGCTTTATCTACCTCATCGGGCTAGTTTTTATTGACTTAAAGAAGATGACAATGCATATAACGCAGCTCATAGCTGAGGATAGAGATGAGGAAGAAGAAATTCTTAAGCTAATGAAGGAGAGGCTTAAGGGCTACAAGACAGTCGTTACTTATAACGGAAACTCCTTTGACCTTCCTTTCATCGCGAAGAGGTCCGAGCGTTATGGCATAGAGCCCATAGCCATGGACTCCTTTGATATGTATGAAAAACTTAGACTACACAAGGACACGCTAAAGCTTGATGGGCTTAAGCAAAAGAATATTGAGAAGAAGCTTGGAATCACTAGAGAAGACCGTTACAATGGTGGCGAGTGCATCAGCTTTTACAAAGACTATGTAAAAAACAAAAATCAAGAAAGTTTTGATAGATTCGTCCTTCATAACTACGATGACCTTTTGTATATGCCGGCAACTATGTCTATACTGGACCTATTAGATGAGAAGATCACCATAGACATAGACGGACGCAAATACAAATTCGATAAGCATAGCATAAAAAAAGACATCTTGATGATTGATTTTACTACCGATATGGGTATTAATACTTATGTAGAGGAAACAGGCTACCTCATTGAAGAGGATGAGGAGCGTAGGCATCTTGAGTTTACGTTAAAGACGGGATATATGAAGGATGCGCGCAAGGTGAAATACCTTGAGAAGAGCTCCCTTGCTAGCTTAAAGAGCGAGGACTTCGACGGCGAGGACTTAGTCGAGGAAGGCGTTGTTCCTATACGTATACAAAATAAATTATTTATTCGAAATATAATTAAATTAGGTAGTATTTAGGAGGTTAAGATGAAATTAGAACTTTATTACAAGGCTGAGTGCCCATTCTGTCAAAAGGTATTAAACTACATGATGGACAATTGTCAAATTAAGGACGTTGAACTTGTTGACATTAAAGAAGGAAATAACAACGAGGACTTAATCAAAAGAGGCGGCAAGGACCAAGTGCCATGCCTATTCATAGATGGCAAGCCGCTTTACGAATCAGACGATATAATTAAGTATTTCAAAGAAAATTTTTAGGAGGTAAAATTATGGACTACAAAGATTTACCAGCACAAGAGGTTTTTCATTGGTTTAAAGAGATTAACCAAATTCCAAGAGGATCGGGCGACGAAAAGAGAATTTCTGATTTTCTATACAATTGGGCTAAGGAAAGAAATTTAGACGTTTGGCAAGATGAGGCGCTAAACATCGTTATACACAAAGCTGCTACTAAGGGCTATGAAAATGCTCCAAAGGTTATCCTACAAGGACATATGGATATGGTTTGCGAAAAAGGTTTAGATAGCAAGCATGATTTTTCTAAAGATCCAATCGAAATGATAGTTGACGGAGACTATCTAAGAGCAAATGATACAACACTTGGCGCTGACGATGGTATAGCAGTTGCTATGGCACTTGCAGTACTTGATGCGGACGACATCGAGCACCCAGCCATCGAAGCAGTGTTTACAACAGCTGAAGAAACATCCATGGTCGGAGCTGTAAACTTAACAAATGAGCACCTAAGCGGCGATTATCTATTCAACATCGACTCTGAAGAAGAAGGTATATTCTTATCATCAAGCTCAGGCGGTGTTAATAGTGAATCAAAATTCGAAGTTGAATTTGAAGACAATAGCGAAGCAGCTCTAGAAATCAGCTTAAAGGGCTTTACTGGCGGACACAGCGGTATGGAAATCATTAAGCAAAGAGCAAACGCTATCAAAGTTTTAGCAAGATTATTAAATGAATGCAACTGCGATAAATTAAGATTAGCTTCAATAGAAGGCGGTACTAAGCACAATGCCATCGCCAATGTAGCCAAGGCTACTATAGTTCATACAGACTACGCTAAAGTTAAAGATGCGATGAATGAATTATTCACTCACATCAAAAAAGATTATCACGTAGAAGACCCAAATATGAGCCTTGAATTTAAAGAAGTAAAAGCTGAAAAAGTAATGACTAAGAAAGATACTAATAGAATCATAAACTTCTTAATGCTTGCTCCACACGGCGTTATCTACATGTCAAAGGACATAGAAGGCCTTGTAATGACAAGCTGTAACGCAGCAGTACTAAGAACTGAGGGAAATGGCGTGAACTATCTATGCTCAATCAGAAGTTCATCAGACGCAGCTCTAGTTGAAGTAAGAGAACAAGTTAGAATCATGACAGAAGTACTAGGAGGCAAAGTTGAACTTTCAGAGGCATATCCTTCATGGGAATTCGATGAAGACCCAGTACTAAGAGATTTGGTATCAAAGGTTTATAAAGAAGTTACAGGTAAAGACGCAGAAGTAAGCGCTATACACGCAGGACTTGAATGCGGTCTACTAAAACAAATCTTACCAGATACTAAGATGATAAGCTTTGGGCCAAATATCTACGACGTTCATACAAATAGAGAACATCTAGATATCAAGTCAACAGCTAGAATGTGGGAATTCCTTAAAGCGCTTCTTAAGGCAGTTCATTAATTTCAAATTAAAACATAAATACACAGAAAAAATGCACTTCGCGAGCGAAGTGCATTTCTCTTATATAAACTATTTTGTTTTTATATTAATACCTTTCTCTTTAAGCCTCTTGTTCTTATATATAGTAAGCAGTTCATATATAGTCGAGAATAGTGGCACGAAGAGTATCATTCCAGTGACGCCAAATAGCGCACCACCTACAGTTATCGCCACAATTACAAACATTGCAGGTAAGCCGACCTTGTTGCCAACTATCCTTGGATAAGTAACATTGCCATCAAATTGTTGCAAGACTATTATAAATACTATGAACATCAAAGCCTTGAATGGAGATTGTAAAAGTATTAGCAGTGCGCCAGTGAAAACACCGATGTAGGCACCTAGTATTGGTATTAAAGCGCCCAGACCCATGATTATGGATATGGCTGGAGCAAACGGGAATCTAAATATAAGCATACCTACAAAACACATTGCGCCAAAGACAAGAGCTTCGATGAACTGACCAGTGAAGAAATTGTAGAAGTTTTCAAAGATAATTTTACCAAGCTTAACAAGCTTGTCAGCCCATCTCTCAGGTAAAGCTGAGTATAAAAGCTCCTTAGACTTTCTAGACAGGTCCTCCTTAGAGATTAAGGCATATATAGCGAAGACAAAGCCCATTAAGACACCAAATAAAGTGTTTAGTACAGAGCCAACCCTTGATACAATAATGTTAAATAAATCAGTGTTAGCATTTTTGATATAGTCAATCAGAGCCTTTTGAGCGCTATTAATATTAATCTTTGAGAATATTTTATGAATGCTATCTTCATATTCTTTAAGCACTGGTATCTTCACAAGTTGATCTTCAAAATCAGGAAGCTTTTCAACAACACTTATTAGTGAGGCTTGAACCCTTGGACCTACTATATAAATAAGTAAGAAGATTATGAGAGCAAGAGATAGGAGCGTAAGAAGCAAGCAAACAGCACGCTTGCCGCCTTTTTTCTTCGGCTGCCACTTCTTAAAAATTTTCTCTTCAAACAACTTAAGTGGTATATTAAGTATAAAAGCAACAAAGCCTCCGGCTAAGAAAGGCGTGATGATGCCTAAGAAAACGTTGAAGTAGTGCCAAATCATATGCAAATTATTTAGCAAAATGTATAAAATAATTCCAAAAGCGATTAAGTTTCTATAAAAATTAAAGGCTTTTTTATCGTATTTTTCGTCCATAATTATGCCCCCTTATAAGCTAATTATACAACAGAAAGAAAGCTAATTCAATACAAAATTAAAATTTACCTAAACTTTACACGCACTTAACCACAAAAGATCTGATATGGCTTATAATATAAGTGTAGGAATTTTCAAATTAATCAAAGGAGTGTGTTGAATGAAATTAAAGTCATTAGCGTTTTCACTTACTAAGTATCCTTATATCTACAAGAAAGCGGACAAAATACACTTCAAGAAACCTCCAAATTAAAATTTACCCAGGAAAGATAGGCTCGATGAGAGTCTTTCTTTTTACAAAAAAAATTATTTATTTTTGGCTGTATTATTAATTATACTGATAATTACACTTGTATATATAGATATTTTCAATATAGCAAAATAAAGTGATTGACTTATATAAAGATAAGAGTTATAATTAAAGTAACATTATATGTTTAGGTGGAAAATATTAATAAGAAAGGACAATCCACCAAACAGAGGCAAGAAAGACTTGCTAATAAAGAAAGGAGTTTTAGAATGAAAAACGCAAAAAGATTTCTTAGCTTGATACTTGTATTTGCATTGATGCTTTCATCAGGTATCACGCTATACGCAGATGGGGGGGGGGGGTACCACTCAAGTAGAAGAGTTCCAAGTAACAATTAACAAGAGTGTCGATATACCTGCTAACTACCCTAACGGACTTTATTATAAAGACGGTGATAATAAAGTAACTATTAATAATGGTGATAAGATTAAAGCAGGCACTGAGATTTATTATGAAGATAGTGAAAGGTCTTATCAAACAGTAGCGTATGTAGATGGTGTTAAGATAGAATATGATGGTATACCAATGCCTAATAAAGCCATTACTGTTGACATAATTGTCGATGGGTATACACCTAATTTTATACCTGCAGATAGAATTGCTAAGAGACCATCTAAATGGGTTACATTAACTGTCAATACAGGAGAAGGAAGATTATATAAGTATAGAAATACTGGTGAATATGAAACTAATGCTTCTATTAAATTTTATGTAAATCCATTATATCCTGTAAATATTTTGTATGGTAGTGGTGAGACTGCATATTTAGCAGGTTATAATTTATTTGCACCTGAGGGCAAGTTTATAAAAACAAGAATTTATGGAAAAATAAGTGCTAATAAAGAAATTAACATTGAATATGAAAAAAAACCAGACTTGACTCTTACTCTGTATAATAGTAATAATCAAACTAAAGTGATTAATATTACTGAAAAGACAACTTATCAAGATGTTTTAAGCCAAATAAGAGCAGCAGAAACTAAAGCTCAAGGCAAAAAGTTTGTATGTTGGTCTGTAAGAAAAAATGATTTAAAAGGTTTCGATCAAGATATGGATTATATAAATTTAGAAAGCACCATTATATATCCGCAAAAGTATGATAGATACCTTGTTAAAGACTATAGCAGTTATATAAATACTAATTATTATTATAATCCGGATAAGACCAATGTAGACCTTTATGAGATAACTACTGACACAGAAAATCATGTGGTAAGGCAATTTAAACTTAATGAATATACAAAATTGAATGGTGAAAAAGAAAAATATTTTGGCATTAAAGACACATGTATTGTTAAGAAAGGCGGTAAAATATCATATCAAGATGAGGACATAAAATATGAAAATATAATATGGTTTGGCAAGGATAACGAGGACAATTTTTATAAAATATTAAACTTTGATAATTTTACTGTAGAGAAATTAAGTAAAGAAACTAAAGTTACTGAGGACAGTAACGTTGCATTTAAAAACGCGTGGAAGGAAACTGAATCAAGAGAAAGAATAGATGTATATTCATCTCTAGAAGTTGAAGGAGATCCAAAGCTTGATTATACAGACGAAGATAATCCAAAGCTTGATTTAAGCCACATGGTTCTTGGTATATATGAAGAAAATAAGGCGCCATTCTACTTACCTTTTGAAAACTTTGGTACAGAAGTAACTGTTGAACCAGCTAATGAAGCTCCTTTAGCATACGAAGAACACAATGGCAAATCCATAAAAGTTATGTATAAAGGTAAGCTAGCTTATACAGGACAGCTTATATTAAATAATGACGGTTTTGATAAAGATAAGATTAATAATATTACAATAAAAACTCAACCAACAACATATTATAAAATAGATCAAGATCCAAGTGCAACTAAACTTGATTTAAATAAACTAGTAGTAACTCTAACTTCACCAAAGAAAGGCTCTACAAGTCAAGAAGAAGTTACTAGAGATGTACCTTATGCAAAATTCGCTGATTATGGCTTAAAGGTTTCTATGCCTAATGATGCAAACCCACCAGTATATGCTGATGTTGATAACAGTAAGATTCTAGAAATTTCTGACAATACAAAAAAATTAAAAGTTTATAAAGATGACAATACATTTGCAGAAACAGATGCATTAATCGTTAAAGATGGCGTATTTAGAATTGAAAACACTGTATCAATTGAAAAAGAAACTGATCCAACAACTAAGTATGTTGTAGGTGAAAAGCTTGATTTATCAAAATTAAGTCTTAAATTTACTGATAGTAATGATAACAGTAAAATATACACTTATGAAGATTTAAAAGAAGCAGGATTTAATTTTGCTCTATGTGGCAAAGATAAAAAACCGCCAAAGACAGAGGATGAAATAAAAGCAGAATTCGAAGAAAAAATAAACCCAATGTTTGATGGAATTAGTACAAAAGAAGGTGTTTACGAAGGCAGCTTCGACCCACAAACTAGAACAGTAACAGTAAAAATATTAGATAAAACACAAGGAGCAAAAGAAATATCTGGAACAGGTATAGTAGCTGGATTAACAAAACTTTATAAAGAAAACAATCTTGTAAAACTAAAAGTTGGTAATCAAGTAGAAAGAGATTTAAAATCATTAGCTGACTCAGCTCTAGAAAGCGGAATGACAGTTGAACAATTATTTAAGACTGTTTTCGGAGCAGATATTTTAAACTCAGTACAAACAGAAGGAAATAAAACTGGAACATTAGCAGACTTTATAGACAAAGAAGTTGTTTTAACACTTACAGTTTTAGATCCAGAATCTAATAAAGAAGTAACTATAGATTATACAATTAAAGGTGTAGATGGAACTCCAAAAGCACCTGAAAAAACAGAAGAAAAAATAAAAGAAGAATTCGAAAAAGCAATAAACCCAATGTTTGCGGGCGTTGCAAGCAAAGACGGAGTTTATGCTGCAGAATTTGATGAAACTACAAAGACTGTAACAGTTAAAATACTTGATAAGACAAAGAAGGCAATGGATATTTCTGGCACAGGAATAGTAGCTGGACTAACAGATCTTTATAAAAACAATAATTTAATAAAAGTTCAATTTGGAAGTCAAGAAGAAAGAGATTTAAAAACATTCGCTGAAGCAGCTCCAACAAGTGGAATGACAGTTGAACAAATGTTCAAGACTGTTTTTGGAGCAGATATAATGAATGAATTTAATAAAGAAAACAAATCAGGACTTACTTTAGGAGATTTGATAGGTAAGTCAGTTACATTAAAACTAACAGTAAAAGATCCAGATTCTGATAGAGAAGTTGTTCTTGACTATTCAATCAGTGCTGAAGACGGAACTCCAGAAGAAACACCTAATCCTGGTGAAGGCACTACAGAAAACGATGAAGAAGCTCTTCCAAATCCTGCAGGAGGAGGAACTGGCCAAGGAGAAACTTGTACGCCTATTGAAAATGTTGATAAACTTGAATTAAAAGATGATGGTAAGAAGATAACAGTAACCGGACCTGTTAATCATTCAAATAGAGTTGTAAGTGGATTTGAAGCTGAATATGAAATTACAGTAGAAGATAAATTAAAGATTACTTATGTATTTAAATCATCTACTGAAGGAAAAGATTTACCAGATGAAATTACAAAACTTTTACCAAAAGAAGAATTAGTAAAGCCTGAAACTAAATACACAGCTGTTACATTAAATGTTACAAGCGTAAAAGTTGAAGGCGATACTTGGACATTCAAGGGATGGAAACCAGCAAGTATAACAAGCATAACAGAAAATACAAAAATTATCGGTACTTGGGAATTTGTTAAAGATGAGGAACCAAATCCAAATCCAAATCCTAACCCTAACCCTAACCCTAATCCAGATCCAGGTGAACCAGATAGACCATACTGGCCAGGAGATGATTACTATAGACCACACAGACCATATTGGCCAGAAGATAATTACTATAGACCATATAGACCTAATAATGATGGTAGAAGAGTAGCTGAAGAAGAAAAAGAAGAAAAGTCAGCTGAAAAGACTACAATGACTGAAATTAAGGCTGTTGCCACTATAGGCTCAAAAGAACTAGAAATATTGATTAATGGAATTAGTTCTAAAAAGACTATGGATGTAGCTGCTCAAATAAATAATGGAAGAACTATGCTTCCACTAAGATTTGTAGCTGAAGCTCTTGGTTTCAAAGTTATGTGGATTAGTGAAACAAGAACTGTAGTTATATATGACGATGAATTCAAAGTTGAAATACCTGTCGACAGTAATTTAATTATAGTTAACGGTGTAAGTTACGAAAGTGATGTTAAACCGCAACTAGTAAATAACAGAACATTACTTCCAATTGCAAACATTGCAAGAGCACTTGGCTTGAAGGACGGTACAGACATTCTTTGGAACCCACAAACAAGACAAGCAACAGTAATTAGAAGAATTTATTCAAAATAAAATATTGAATTTTAAAAAATATCCGTAGGGTCTATAGCCTTACGGATATTTTCTATTATCTTCTATTGTCTATATTATATTTTTAAAGCCACTTGGCAAGGTAACGACGCTTGGCTTTTCTGGCATCTTGCTATTGAGCTCGAGACCTAAGTAGCCAATCTTGTCTTTGCCAAACTTTTCTCTGATCTCGTTAAAGGCCTTCTCAAGTCTATCGTCTTTGATGACTTTTTTTGTGGCAAATAGACTCAGCTGCTCAGTCTTTGTGTTCATCGTAAGATTTATCGCGGATATGGTGAGGCTCCTAATCGCTTCTTTGAAGTCGTAGCGCTCCTTGAAGAGCTCCATGGCCTTGTCGTTTAGCCTAAGTGCGCTGATGCTTGTCTCAGTGAAGACCTTTTGGAAGCTCACGTAGTCAAGATTTTTATCCCTTATCGTTATTCTCACGCCGCCTGCCTTGAGATCCTCTTCGATTAATTTTTTGCTCACCTCAATGGCGAGCTCCTCGAATATCTTTTTCACCTCATCGTATGAGTTTAGATCGGCCTTGGTGGTTACACCTCTGGATATGGACTTGATCTTGTCTCGATGGTAGTAGTCACAAACCTCGCTAGTGTCGTAGCCGTTCGCGTACTTCCATAGATATAGTCCTCTTATTCCAAGCTTTCTTTTTAATAGATTTACATCTGCCTTAGCGAGTTCACCCAGTGTATTAATGTTCATGTACATAAGTTTTTTCTTCGTTTTGCTGCCTATGCCAATGATGGCGTCAGTGGAGAGCGGCCAAACTATCTCTTTAAAATCATTCTTACTTATAACTGTAACTGCATCGGGCTTTTTAAGGTCACTGCCAAGCTTTGCGAATATCTTGTTGTAGCTCACACCAATGCTGACTGTTATGCCGAGCTCTTTCTTAATACGCTCCTTAATCTCGTGGGCAATGGCCTCGCCACTGCCAAATAATTTTTTGGAGCCTGTTACATCGAGCCAGCACTCGTCTAAGCCGAAGGGTTCGACTTGATTGGTATAGCTATAGTAAATTTTATGCGCTAACTTTGAGAACTTAAAGTACTCATCATAGTGCGGTTTTACAGCAACTAGGCCGGGGCACTTCATCTTCGCCTCAAAGAGACTATCTCCCGTCTTTACGCCAAAGGCCTTTGCTTCGTAGCTCTTAGCTAGAACTATGGAGTGCCTGTCACGGGCTGAACCGCAGACTACAAGCCGTTTACCAACGAGAGATGGATTTAGTTTTCTCTCGATAGAGGCGTAGCAGTTATTCATGTCTGAATGAAGTATTGTTCTTGTCATCTTATCACCTGTCTTTCATCTACCTACTTAAACTTTATTGCTACTTGAATGACTAAGACAATTATAGACCATTTGCATGGGCTTGTCAATACTACTTTTGTAGTATATTTGACAGTTTTAGTCATATAGTCAAATAAAGAAGCTTAGTGACTTGTATTAGGTATAGTGGACGTGCTTATGCCATTGTGTGTCATTCGTCAAACAAAATCACTATTGCTATCGCATGTTATTCGCTAAGTGAAATCACTATTGCCATCGCATGTCATATCTTAAGTAAAATTACTATTCATATGACGGGCGAATGATAAGTAAAATTACTATCTGAGCACTTTTTTATATATAAGCGCAAAACCATAAACGTGGTGAGGACAAAGACAATAATATTAATTGAGATAATCGCTTAAAAACCTTGTAAAATCGCTGTGAATATGGTATTATTAAATTTAGGTGATAGCATGATTAAATTTGAAAATGTAAGTTTTGCTTACGACAAAAATGAAAAAGACAAGAAGGCTCTAGATGATGTGAGCTTTGAGATAGAGAAGGGCGAGTTCGTGTCTATACTTGGCATGAACGGCAGTGGCAAGTCAACCATAGCGAAGGTCATGGATGGCATTTTGCTTCCAACTGAAGGCGATGCGACTGTCATGGGCATGAACACGAAGAACGAAGAAAACCTTCTTGAGATAAGACAAAACTTAGGCCTTGTCTTTCAAAATCCGGACAATCAAATCATAGCGACTATAGTCGAAGAGGACGTTGCCTTTGGACCAGAGAATCTTGGTCTGCCAACGCCTGAGATTAGAAAGAGGGTCGACGAAGCTTTGGAGATAGTATCGATGAGTGAATACAAAAAGCATGCGCCGAACCTATTGAGCGGTGGACAAAAGCAAAGGCTAGCCATCGCAGGCATACTTGCTATCAACCCGAACATCATTGTCTTTGATGAGCCGACTGCCATGCTTGATCCAGTGGGCAGGAAGGAAGTCATGGACACCATTATCAAACTCAATAGAAAATATGAAAAGACTATAGTACTCATCACGCACTTCATGAGTGAGGCGGTTCTGTCTGACAGGCTCATGGTTATGCACGAGGGCAAATTGGTCTGGGACGATACACCTAGAAGGATTTTCTCCGACGTAAAAAAGGTGCACTCGCTTGGACTTGATGTGCCGCAAGTGACTGAGCTAAGCAATCTTCTTAAGGAGGACGGCTTCGATGTCGCTGGTGATGAACTAAGCATAGATGAATTGGTGGCAAAATTATGATTGAAATAAAAAATTTATCATTTATATATAATAAGGACACGCCATTTGAGGTGAAGGCGCTTGACGATATATCGCTAACTATTAAGGATAATAGCTTTATCGGCATCATCGGTCACACTGGTAGCGGTAAGTCGACTTTTATGCAGCAATTAAATGGCCTACTTAGACCTACATCGGGCACTATAATTATAGATGGGGTGGACATAACGCAAAAGGACATCAAGCTAAACAAGCTTCGTGAGAGCGTGGGCATGGTCTTTCAATATCCTGAGTATCAGCTTTTTGAAGAGACTGTTGAAAAGGATGTTGCCTTTGGACCGAAGAACCTTGGACTAAGTGACGAAGAAGTAGCGATACGTGTTAAGGACGCGATTGAGGACGTTAAGCTTGACTACGAATGGGTTAAGGACAGGTCGCCCTTTGAATTATCGGGTGGACAAAAAAGGCGTGTTGCCATAGCGGGCATACTTGCCATGAGGCCTAAGGTGCTTATACTTGACGAGCCAACAGCGGGTCTTGACCCGAGGGCTAGGGAAGAAATACTTGATGAGATCTATGATATATACAAAAAGACTAAGATCACTGTTGTTTTGGTCTCACACTCGATGGAGGACGTCTTTGCTTATGCGAATGAGATAGTCGTTTTAAGCAAGGGAAGGCTTATCATGCACAAGACTACTGACGAAGCGGTTAAGGAGCGTGAACTTCTTAAGAAATACGATGTTGGCGTGCCTGAGATAACTGAGTTTATGTTTACTTTGCAGGAGAAATATCCGGGCCTAAATCCATATGTCAAGACTGTTGAAGAGGCAAGGAGCCATATACACGAGTATTTCGAGGTGAAGAAAAATGTTTAATAACGTATCCATAGGACAATATTTTCCGACAGATAGCTTTGTTCATAGGCTAGACCCAAGAGTTAAACTGATCTTCGTCTTCGTATTTATGATAGCGATCTTTTTTGTTGATTCATATATCATACTTGGACTTGTGGCGATCACCATAATCACGCTTATACTAATGAGTAAGGTGCCTATAAAAATAATTATCAGAGGGCTCAAGCCGATGCGCGTGATTATCATAATGACTTTAATCTTCAATGTATTTTTCACGCCGGGAACACAAATATTTCCAAATCTTAAGTGGCCGTCGATGACATATGAAGGGCTAAACACAGGTCTTTTCATGTCATTTAGACTACTACTCTTAATACTTGGTTCGTCACTACTAACGCTTACGACATCGCCAATCAGACTAACTGATGGACTTGAGTCGCTGATGAGTCCGCTTAAGAAGATTAAGGTACCAACTCATGAACTAGCGATGATGATGACTATAGCCTTAAGATTCATACCGACATTGGCTGAAGAGGCTAACAAGATCAAGATGGCACAAGAGTCGAGAGGAGCAAGCTTTAGCGGCAAGAACATAATCGAGACGGCTAAGAAGATGCTGCCACTGATGATACCACTTTTCTTAAACGCACTTAAGAGGGCGGATGAACTAGCCATCGCCATGGACGCGAGATGCTACGCAGGCAGTGACAACAGAGGCAAGCTAAATCCACTTATCTACACAAAGACAGATAAAGTGGCTATAATTGTAATACTGATATACTTTGGCTTTATAATATCGACAAAGTATCTATTTAATTTCATATGAAGAACATAAAATTACTTATAGATTTTGACGGGACAAATTATTCTGGCTTTCAAGCGCAAGAGAACGCTCACACAGTAGAGGACACGCTGAACGCATCCATTAGCAAGGCTTTGGGTGAAGACATAAAGGTAATCGGCTGCTCGAGGACTGACAAGGGCGTGAGTGCAAGAGGCTTTGTTTTGAATTTCAAAACTGAATCCGTATGTCCGGTCGAAAAGATGATATATCCAATCAACGACAAGCTTCCTGAGGACATCAGGGTCCTTAAGAGTGAAGAGGCTCCAGATGACTTTCACGCGCGCTTCTCATCTAAGGGCAAGTACTATAGATACACGCTTGAGCACAGGAAGTTTGGCAGGGCGACTGACAGGCACTTTGCATACAACTTTCCTTATAAGCTTGATCTTGACTTGATGCGCGAGGCGGCGAAACACATGGTCGGCGAGAAGGACTATAGAGCCTTCATGGCCATAGGTAGCGACGTTGACACGACGGTGAGAACCATTCACTCGGTTGAAATCATTAGGGACGGCGACTTTGTTTACATCGACGTCAAGGGCAGAAGCTTTTTATACAATATGGTCAGGATTATGGCGGGCACACTTGTTTTTGTAGGTACTGGCATCTTGGATATAGATGAGATGGCTAGAGCGATAGACGAGGGCGATAGAAGGGGACTTGCACCGACATTGCCAGCGAAGGGACTAGTCTTAGAAGAAGTTTATTATTAATATATATCTCTTGGTGAGACCGAGAGATATTTTTTCGCCTAACGCCTTGACGAATCGCCTAAAATATGATACAATTTAGGCGATAAAGAGAGGAGATTTAGGCGATGAGAAATTTTGATTATTCAAAATTGAAGTATAAACAATGGGACCAAGAGACATTAAACTATATTTCAAAGATAAGTGAATACAAGGGAAGACAAGATATTATCATAAGTCAAAAGGCAAAAGTACTTGATACTTTAGTAGATCTAGCTATAATACAAAGTACTGAGAGCTCAAATGAAATTGAAGGCATAAGAACTACTGATACAAGGATAAAAGACCTTGTAATGAAAAAAGTTAAACCGATGAATAGAGATGAAGAAGAAATACTTGGCTACCAAGATGTCTTAAGAACGATACACAATTCTTATGATTATATAAACATAAAGCCTGAAATTATTTTGCAGCTTCATAGAGACTTATATAAGTATTCGTCTAAATCTATCGGCGGTCAGTTTAAGAACGTGCAAAACTATATCACAGAGACAATGCCGGGTGGCGAGTCACATGTGATTTTCACTCCACTTGCTCCTTATGAAACGTATGCAGCCATCGAAGCGATATGCTCTTCATATAATGATGAGCTTCAGAAAGGCGATATAAATCAGCTTATACTACTTATTAGCTTTATACATGATTTTTTGTGTATACATCCATTTAATGATGGCAATGGTAGAATGTCAAGGTTATTGACGACGCTACTATTGTATAAAGAAGATTATTTTATAGGTAGATACATTAGTCTTGAGGAAAAGATAGAAAAGACTAAGCTTAATTATTATGAAGCGCTTGACAAGAGCGGCAAGGGCTGGCATGAGGAGACAGAGGATACAAGCTACTTTATTAAGTATATACTAGCTACTATACTTGCCGCTTACAGAGATTTTGAAACTAGATTAGATATATTTGGAGAGGGATTGACTGCACTTGAGCAAGTTAGAGCTGCCATTGATACTATTTATGCTAATTTTACTAAGAGTGAGCTAATGAAGATAGTTCCAAATCTTAGTAAGGCATCTATCGAGAACTCATTAAAGACTTTACTTGAGGAGGGATATATTGATAGACATGGCAAGGGAAGAGCAACTTATTACACAAAGGAATAGAATAAATTACGCACAAAAAGACCCGGTTCATATGAACTGGGTCTTGTATTTGATATATGCTATACGATTGTTTTAGAAATTATCTGAGCCTTTAAAGCCTCTTCCTTTAACTTCGTTTGTGTCTTGTATAGTGATGAAGGCGTTCGGGTCTATGGCGTTAGTTATCTTCTTGACATCAACTATTTCCCTAGGTCTAACTAGCATGAAGATGATCTTTAGATCGCTCTTAGACCAAGCACCGTATGAGTCGATGATGGTTGCGCCACGCTCAAGCTTGTTCATCAGCTCGTATGAAAGCTCTTCGTAGTCCTTCGATATAATCATAACGCTCTTTGTCGCATTAGCGCCTGTTTGCACTTTGTCAAGCACTTGATATGCAACGAACATCGATATAACTGTGTAAAGGCCCTTCAAGACACCGAATTTTATACTAGCTAAACTAATTATGATCGCGTTCATCGCCATAAGCGCGCTGCCGATGTTTATGTTGTAGCGCTTCTTACATACTGCGGCAACTATGTCGAGGCCGCCTTGGCAAGCGCCGTGCCTAAATAAAATGCCCATGCCTATACCATTTAAAACGCCTCCAAAGATTGCGCTGATAAGTATGTCATCAAAGGTATTAAGCTTTTGCATCGGTCTTAAGAGTACCATAGTCGCGGATAATACAAATGTTGTAATAAACGCGTAAACCAAGAATTTCTTGTCAAGCTCTTTTAGTCCGAATAAAAATATTGGCAGGTTAATCACAAAGAGCATGATACCTGCTGGTAGGCCAGTAAGTAGTTCTATGATGATGGAGATGCCGCCAACGCCGCCTGATAAAAGCTTATTTGGTATGAAGAAAAAGTTTATCGCAAAACTTGATAGTAAGCAGCCTATGACGATGGCTGTGATGGTAGTAGCAATTTCTTCGTTGTCGCCGAAGTATTCGTATCTGTCAAATTTCTTTTTCATTGTAATTTTATAAACTCCTTAAATATATTTATTGCTTCTCCATTATTATTCACAGCCATTGCCTCTGGATGGAACTGCACTAGATAGATCTTTCTATGAGTGTCCTCCATAGCTTCAATTATGCCGTCGGAAGACTTTGCTGTGACTTTAAAGCCCTCCGCTATATCCTTAACGGCTTGATGATGCTCTGTGTTGACAAGCATCTTCTTAAGGCCAGTTGCTCTGTGTAAAAAGCTTTGCTCTTTGATAGTGATGTGGTGCGCGCCGACAGAAAGTGTATCGAAGCTTACGTGCTCGAGCTTAGCTACGTTTGCCTTGTATATGTCTTGGTAAAGCGTTCCCCCTAGGTATGCGTTTATTAGCTGCATCCCTCTGCATATGCCAAGCATAGGCTTATTCGCCTTAATCGTTTCCTCTATAAGCTTTAGATCAAAGGCGTCTCTTTCATTCGAAATGCCTTGTATGCCTTTTTGCAGTTCTTCGCCATAGACAAGTGGATTTACATCGTGGCCGCCTGTAAGTATGATTGCATCAGCCATTGCCACGAGTTCACTTACGCCATCAATGTCAGTATATGGCGCTATGAAAGGAACTGCACCCGCCATCTTAACAGCTTCGGCGTAATTTCTATTGATTTGTACATAATTTCTCTTGCCATCCGAATATGGCTGAGAACTAATCAAAATTTTCTTCATTTTATACTCCAATCTATTTCTTTAATATTGTGTGCTTTTAGATAGGCGTTCGTCTTTGAGAATGGCTTTGATCCGAAAAAGCCTCTATACGCCGATAAGGGCGATGGGTGAGCTGAGGTGATTACAAGGTTCTTACTTGTATCGATGTACCTCATCTTGCTTCTCGCGTAGGCGCCCCATAAGATATAGACGACGTTTTCTTTGTTTTTGCAAAGCGTTTCGATGATCTTATCGGTAAATATTTGCCAGCCTATGTCCTTATGTGAATTAGCATAGCCCTTACGAACGGTTAAGGTTGAGTTTAAGAGGAGCACCCCTTGCTTTGCCCAAGCATCTAAATCGCCGCTTCTATTGACAATGCCTAAATCGTCGTAGAGCTCCTTATATATATTTCTTAAAGATGGTGGGAGCGTCACGCCGTCATTAACGGAGAAGGCTAGGCCATTGGCCTGATTTACTTCATGGTACGGGTCTTGACCCAAGATAAAAACTTTAGTGTCCTTAAGTGGCGATAGCTCAAGCGCCTTGAATATCTCGTAGTACTTTGGATATATGGTGTGCTCCCTGTACTCGCGGCGAAGTGCATCACGCATCTTGATGAAGTAGTCCTTAGTGTATTCACTTTGTAAAAATTCTTCCCAATCGCTATTTATGATCATTTTTCTTCATTTCCTTATATCTTGCAAGCTGCTCCTCATCTTCGACCTCTAAGTCTCTGTAATTAGCAAGGCCTTCCATGTGATGAGTGAACTCGTGTTTTAAAACGTGGTATATCATGTCCTTGATATCATCTTCAGGCCAGTCCTCATACATCTTCATAAAAGAACCGTAGTAGATGTATATAGCCTTGCCCATGGCTGAGCGCTCGTATTGACCCAGGATAAATAGGTCATCGTCGATTGCATCGGGCGATATCTTTAAGTCCTCTGAGACGACTACGCCAAGATTTAGATCTCTAAAGAAAACTTCTGGCAGTCTCTCACAGGCTTCATCAGTCCAAGCTGTGAATGTGTCAATATCCGGCATCATAGGAACTTCGCTCCCTCATTAAAATCTAGGCCATCCTTATAAATATTAAGAACGACATAAGCCGCCTTTAAGGCGATGTCCTCTTGTTCGTTAGTGATTTCAACGTGCTTATCAGTAACGCCTGTACCGTAGTTACCAACAACATTTAGTGAAGCGTACTTGATGCCTAATTCATTCATTAGTATAACTTCAGGTGAACCAGTCATGCCAACGACGTCGCCGCCGATGGATTTATAGAATTTATTTTCAATCTTAGTCTCAAACTTTGGTCCTTCAGTAGTCACTAAAACGCCTGAAGTAATTTTGCCATCGTATTTTTCTTTGAATAATCTATTCATCTCTAGTGAATAAGGCTCGTCCATCGCAATGAATTTAACGCCCTTATCAAGACCAGTGAAGAAAGTGTAGTCCCTCTTCTTAGTGAAGTCCAAAAAGTCAGTCGCCATGACTATACTAAGCGGCTCTACTTCTTCTCTAAGCGAGCCAACTGAGTTGATTGCGTAAGCATATTCAACGCCTAAGTCCTTCATCGCCTTGACATTGGCTCTATAATTTATAAAGGTAGGGGGGACTGAGTAGTTCATTCCGTGCCTTGGAACGAAGATAGTGTCTTCATTAAGAACATTGTATTCACATTGGCCATATTCATTCTCAATAGTTTTTGTCTCAATGCTCTTCATGCTCTTAAGAGCCGTTCCACCAATTATTGCATATTTAAACATATTTACCTCCTTGAGCACAGGATGAGACCGAAGACCTTGTCAAAGCCAGCGTCCTTCATGGCACGAGCCGAGTCCTTCATAGTCGTTCCTGTGGTTATTATATCATCGATTATTAATACATTGCCACTTGCATCAGCGCTTTTTTGAAATATGCCCTTCATATGAGCTCTTTCAGAGTAGCTCAGCTTGTGCATATCACGCGCTTGTAGCTTTTTATAAGTATATAGCTTTAGGCCCATGTCCTTAGAGATAATCTTTACAATTTCACCCATATGGTCAAAGCCTTTCTTCCTTAGCTTTTCCTTGTTCATGGGGACGCTTGCGATGTAATCAATTTTTTCATCTATCATAATGTTTTTAATCTCTTCTTCAAATAGATAGGCGAGGACAGATAAATATTTTTTCTGCATGCCAAACTTGTAATTAAAGAGGTGCTCTCTGAAAAAGTCGTTGTAGTAGACGATTGAGTAGAGCCTCTCAAAGCCATCGATGAAGAAAGTTTTCCTGATTATCTCAATGTTTGCGCTGCAGCTAGAGCAGTAGGGCTTTGCGCCATCAAATGCTTCATTACAAAATGGACAGATTTTCATTTGAATACCTTCTTTAAATCGCGTATCCTTTTTTCAAGGCTAGTGTATCTAGTGCTGATGAAGTTATTGTCAATCATTAGCTTTAGATATTTTTCTCTGCCGACCAAAATAAGTAGCTTTTTCGCTCTCGTTATGGCAGTATATAATAAATTTCTTGTTAATAGCTTTTCATTAGCGTAGGTAATGGGCATGATAACGCAGTCAAACTCACTGCCTTGGGACTTATGAACGGTTAGAGCATAGCTAAGCGAGAGCTCTCCAAGTAAGGAGAAATCATAAGTAGCGCTCTTGCCGTCGTCAAAGTCTATGTCAATGGTTTCGTTATCTTTATCGACGCTTCTGATTATGCCTGTGTCACCATTGAAGACACCAGTCACTTCCTCGTACTTGCCATTCTTATACTCATGTGAAATAATATCGTAATTATTCTTCATCTGAATTACTTTGTCGCCAACACGAAACTCCTTGCCCATGGCTCTGACAGTTTCCTTATCAGCGCGTGAATTGAGTAGGTTTTGCAGCATGTAATTTAGATTAAGTGTGCCAAGCTTGCCTTTTTTAGTAGGCGTAAGAATTTGCACGTCTTTGAATGGGTCTAAACTGAAGTAATTAATCAGCCTTTCGTTTAAAAGATCAAGTATCTCTTCAAGTATATCATCGTCCGAGTCTTTGCTTATGAAGAAGAAGTCGCTGTCTTTCTTATTGACCTCAGGCATACGGCCCATACGTATCTCTTGCGAGTTAATCGCTATCATACTATTTTCACTTTGTCTATAAATATGTTCGAGCTCAGTTGTTTCGACCTCGTTTGAATTAATTAAATCCTCTAAGACATTGCCAGCGCCAACACTAGGTAGCTGGTCCTTGTCACCAAGTAAGAGTAATGATTTACCTGGATCAATAGCTGCTAAGAGCTCACTAAAGAGAAGTGTGTCCATCATAGATACTTCGTCAACTATAATAAAGTCTGCCTCGATTTCCTCAGAGCTTTCGAAAAAGTCCGCGCCATCGATAGGGGCGATATTTAATAGCCTATGAAGAGTCATAGCCGCTTCACCCGTTTTTTCTTCCATACGCTTGGCAGCCTTACCAGTCGGCGCCGCAAGAGCAAAACTTATATTGAAAGTCTTTAGTATAGTGATGATGGCTTCGATGATCGAGGTCTTTCCAGTACCTGGTCCACCCGTGATGATGGAGATGTTATTGACAAAGGCTTTCTTAATCGCAAGCTTTTGTTTTTCGTCAAAGATAATATTTTCACTTGCTTCATACTTTTCTATAAGCTCGTCGCAGTCGAAGACATAGGTCGATGGGGACGCGTTTTTGATGTCGTAGAGCCTTTTCGCGCACTCAAGCTCTTTCTCGTAGTAAAGGCTTAGGTAGACGTTATATTTACTTCCGCGCTCCTTCTTAACAGCGATGTTTCCAGTAGTTGCAAGCTCTTTGATGGCAAGATTAAATTTGTCCTCGTCCATAGTCATAAGAAATTTTAGCTCTTCATATAGTCTGTCCTTTGGTATGTAGGTAGAGCCTTGAGCGAGATATATGTTTAATAGATATATGATGGCTGCCTTTAGCCTTTCAAGTCCATTGGCGTCGACGCCTTCTTCAAGAGCAATCTTATCCGCGGTTTTAAAGCCGATACCAATCTTATCGTAGATAAGTCTATATGGATTGTTTTTTAATATATTTACAGCTTCATCTCCATATATATTATATATCTTTAGTAGTGTAGCCGTTGGCAGATTGTATTTTGCAAGCTTTTGAAGTATCTCTTCACGCTCTTTATTTGATTTTATGTAGTCTTTTATATCGGCAAGGGCCTTTTTACCAATGCCTCTTACTTGAAGGAGTTTATCTGTTTCGTTAAAAATTACTTTAATAGAATCAAGGCCGAAGAGGTCAATAATCTCTTCGGCTCTTTTCTCGCCAATCTTAGGAATGCCACTTTTAATCAAGTAGCTCCTAATCGATTCAATTGTGTCTCTCTCCTTAAAGCTAAGCCTAGTAAAATTAATTTGTTCGCCGTACTTCTCGTGAAAGACAAGCTCGCCCTCAAGCTCAACGTAGTCGTGCTCCCTAACAGTCAAAGCAGTGCCAACGCAAGTGATAAGCTCGCCGTCAGAGTTAACTTGCATAACGGTATACGCGTTCAAATCATTTCTATATACAATTTTAATTACTTCACCGTCTATAAGCATATTAACTCCTTTAATTATTTTTCAATAGTGTTTTCTTCAGTATTTTCTTCTTTTGAAATCTTTTCTTCTCTCATTGAATTTTCAATAAGTTCTTTTTCTTCCTTAGTAATAAGTCTTGTGCCAGCCTTAGACATCTTAGGTATATTGTCAATCTTGTTTCTAAGTGCATCAAATTTTTCATTAGTTTCCTTCATTAGATCCATAAATTTGTCGTTAATAGTTTTTGCCATATTATCACTTCCTTAACTTGTATTTGCTATGAACGCCCAGTGAGTAGAGAAGCTTTGTCATTAAAAACGCAATGAATGATGTGATAGCGTTTACTGGTATAAAAAAGCTCTTCAAAACTAGGTACATAGCTTGATTCATTATATTGAATATGAAATATTTCTCTGTGAATAGCTCCGCCTTTATATAGAACTTCGAAAGTATTAGCGAGGCTATAAATATAATTAGGCCTATAAATATGATTAAGTTGTACGATTTAAGCGCCTTGTTCTTCCTATATCTAGTATTTACTAAAAAGCCTGATAAATAGAACAGCATCAGTAATACTAGTGAGTAGATAATCATGACTATCCTTAGTACTAGTGGATTATCGAGCTTCTTTAGGGAAAGCATCATAAGTACTGAAATTACTGTGATTACTATATATGAGATAAGCGCCCTCATTGTGTTCTTAAACATTACTTAGTTGCTCCTAAAGCCTTGGAGTAGTGCTTAAGTCCATCAGTGTAGAACTCAGTATTATCAAAGTTAATCCACAAAGCTTCAGTGTCAGGGAAGTCCTTAAGTACCTCTACGCCTTCTTCATAAGTCAGTGTGAATAGTAGTGTAGACAGGAAGTCCGCTATGCCTGAATCCTTAGTGATTACAGTGACAGCTCTAAAGTTTCTTGCACTCGATAGAGTTCTTGTATCTATGATGTGATTGTATTTAACGTTGTCAAGGCCATAGAAATATCTTTGGTAGTCACCAGATGTAACGATTGCCTTATCCATAGTATATAGTATGTCATAAATTTCAGAGTCGCCTTCCTTCATCTCTGATGCAGAGTAAGGATTTTCAACGCCTATAGTCCACTTCCTATCAGTTTCGCCGTTAGGGTGGCCGATGGTCTTAACATTGCCGCCAGCACTTATAACTACTGAGTCAAAGCCATCTTCCTTAAGCTCATTGCATATAAGTTCAACAGCGTAGCCCTTGGCAACGGCGCCTAGGTTTAGCTTAGTCTTTTCATCTGAGATATATACAGTATTTTCTTCTTTATCGATGATGATATTATTTAGTGAGGCGTACTTAGCTCTCTCTTTAAGCTCGTTCATATCAGGCGTAGCCGCCTTTAATTCATCATTTTCAAGAGCCTCAGTCATGCTCTTCTCCCAAAGTTCGATTATTGCGCCGAAGGCAATATTTACATTAGAGTCATACTTTAGGCCGAGTGTTTTTGCTTGCGAAATAAGATCTATAAGAGCCTTATCGACCTTAACCTTTTCTTTGCCAGCCATCTTGTTGATGGTAAAGACATTGTTGATGCCGTCGTGCTCCTTGTGGCAGTCGAATAGGTGGTCGTAGTACTTTAATTTTTCAGCTAATTTTTTATCGAATTCATCTGCTTCACCTTGGCTGTAGAAGTAGCCAGTCGCCTTAACCAAAGTATCGAAGCTGTCGAAGTAGTTAAACGAAAACTTCGTTCTTAGCTTTGGCTTGCAAGATGATAAAATGCTAAATAATAAAACTAATACTATCATTAGCGAAATTTTTCTTTTATTCATAGTTTCACCTCTAAGTATATAATACAACATAAAGCGGGATTTTTCAAGCTTTAATTAAGTCCGTTCACGCTGCCAAGGACCAAGCAAGTATCGATATCATTCTCCTTGATAAAGTCATTTATCTTTTGATTGAAGAAACGCTTGTCCACCATGTATATAGTTTTGTATTCATTTGTAAATAGACTTGCCACTGCGTTTGCAAAGGAGTCTTTTACAATAAGTAGCGTCTTATCAGAATCAGGATTGCCTTCTATTTCAACTAGACCATAGTTACCACTGAATAGCGCCTTGTACTTATCTTTTTTCTTGAACTCATCTTTATTAAGGACCTTAATCTCTTTGTCATCGCCCTTAACTTTTATCTCATCATAATTTTTTGGCAGGTAAAATAATATTTCGTCGACAGCGCTATTATAATAAGAAGACTTTGAATCGAGTGAGCCTCTAAAATTATCACAAGTCACTTTCTCTATATCCTTAATCTCTTCTAGGCCCATAGTCTTAGTAAGCTCTTTGTAGGCAAGGTAAGCGCCTTCACGCCAGTGGTGGTCGGACTTGTAGAAGATATATTCGTCCTTATGATCCATCATAAGCTTATATAGGTCGATGTAAGTAGCTCCTATTTCATTTTTGTATCTATCAAGAACCACTCTTTCATCGCTAAATGCAGCGCCCTTGGGAAGTCTCTCACTATAGACCTCGCCTTTATCGGGGCAGATGGCGATGTACTTGTCCTTGACATCGATATCGTTCACATACTTAATGAACTTATCTACCTTTTTTTCGTCATAAATATATTTTTCGTAATAATTTTTGTCCGAGCCGATATAGACATTATTAAATTCTCTCTTGCCAAGAGCGTAGTCAAGCTTTGATCTAGCGCCAACTAAAGTATCTTTGAATATGAATTGATCTTTGCAATAGGCCTCGAACTTCTTAGTGAAATCGCCGCTTTTTAGTGAAAAGAACGAAAACTTCGGAAGCTCTTCCAAAACTCTATTTTCATTTTGACTAAAGCTTCTGTCTTCACTAATGACGTTTGCCACTAAAACCGAAGCTATAAATACAAAGAATAATATTTTGAGTAATTTATCTTTCATATCTATCACCTAAAATCTAAAATACAAGAATGGGTTGTAGGACTCGCTAATTAAGGACATAGTCACAAGTATTAGTAAGATGAATAAAAAGGCAATTTCTAAGTAAGTCGTTTTTCTTGTCTTGCTAATAAGCTTTTTGCATGCACCTAATGAAAGCACTGTGCCAAGCACTAGATAGAAGCCGTATTCTTTTAAGTAGAATAGCGCTTCAGGCGAGGTAAAGTTTTTAAAATTAAACATCGCCTTTATAAATGGTCCTATATCTGCCACTTTAAACTCAAATATAACCCAGCCAATAATTACTAAGAGCATCGTATATATATGCTTAATGAAATTTGGCGCCTTATCAAGTGCCTTCGAATAAACGAATTTTTCCAAGACAAGTAAAGTGAAGTAGTATAGACCCCAGATAATGAAGTTAAAGTCCGCTCCATGCCAAAAACCTGTTAGGAACCAAGTGATAAATAAGTTTAGTATCTGTCTAGGTACTTTCACTCTATTACCGCCAAGTGGTATGTAGACATAATTTCTGAACCACAGTGATAAGCTCATGTGCCAGCGTCTCCAAAATTCAGTGATGGACCTTGAAATGTAAGGGAAGTTAAAGTTTTCCAAGAAGTCAAAGCCAAGCATACGGCCTAAACCTATTGCCATGTCTGAGTAGCCACTGAAGTCAAAGTAGATTTGAAGAGTAAAGGCGATGATGCCAAGCCAAGCCATTGACGAGGCTAAGCCAGCTACTTCTTTAGCAAGTATTATCTTATATAGCTCACCAAGTTTATTTGCAATCAAAACCTTCTTCGCAAGACCATAAACAAATCTCTTGATGCCGTAAGCAATAGAGCTGTCAGAAAAGTCCCTATTCTTAAGCTGATTATAGATGTCGATGTACCTAACTATAGGTCCAGCAACTAGCTGAGGGAACATTGCGACATAGGCACTGTAGTCGAAGAAGCTATTTGACGCTTCGACCTCGCCTCTATATACGTCGATGGTGTAGCTAAGCGTTTGGAATGTGTAGAAGGATATACCAAGAGGCAGTGTCAATGTGCTTGCGCTGATATTTAGCTTAAATAGATAATTTAAGTTGTCAATCACAAAATTATAGTACTTAAAGAAAAAAAGCAGGCCAATATTGACAATTACACTCAATATAAGGACTGCTTTACGTTTCCAATCTTCTTTAAATTTATTTAAAAGTCTTCCATTGCAATAATCAAATACACTGGAAAAAAGCATTATCCCTACATATATCGGCTCGCCCCATGCGTAAAAGATGAGGGAGAGGATAAAGAGCGTGAAGTTCTTTATCTTTTCAGGCGATATATAGTATAAGAATAATGCAATTGGTAAGAATACGTATAGAAATAAAAGTGATGAGAATACCATTATTTATATAGATCAGCTAAAGCCTTTTTAACTTCTTCTGACTTATCTGATATTACGAATACGATAGTCTTGCCATGTTCTTTATATACGCTGTCTTTAACAAATTCTGCTTGATCAGGAGCGTAGTCTTCGTATATACTTAAAAGATTTTCTTTGTATGCATCAATCTTTTCTTTAAATTCACTAGCATCGCTTGCATTTTTAAGATTAAGTAATAGAATTGTATTTGTATTAAGATTAGTTTGTGGGACATACACATCATATTCTTCAATCTTGTCCATATCAAAATCAAAAGTATCTTTTAAGAAAGAACTTTCTTCTTCTTTGGAGAAAGTTGAGAAATCAACCGTATCTTTTAACTTATCTTTAATATCTGTAAGGCTAACATCTTTACTTGAGCAGCCAATCATAAATATCATAAGCGCAACGCTTATAAATAAAATCATCTTTTTCATAATTAACCTACCTTTTATATTTTAGTGAATATTCTTGACTTCATTCAACCAGACCTTGTGAAACTTGCTCTTTAAGTGCATGCCATCTGGTTCGAAGTAGTCTTCGTTTTCTTTTAATAGGTAAGAGAAGTCTAAATAATCAAGTCCTCTCTCACTCGCAATAGTTTTGATAACTTCATTAAATGAATTTATCTTAGTATTATTTACCCTTGCATCCTCTTTTTCATCCAAAGCTTTACTTACAGGGAAGATGGCTTGTAGATAAATTTTCGCATCAGGGAACTTCGCTTCAAGAGCATCAAGCATCGCTAGATACCTTTCATTAAACTTATCCTCAGTCTTAACAAAGACAGAGTCATTAAGACCCATCATTAGATAAATGTTTTTAGGTTCAATACCAAAGTCCTCATCCGGAATAAGTTTTCTAAGCGTATCAGTATTTAAACCAATCTTTGAAAAGACATTGTTGTCATAAAGGAATTTGTAGTACTTAAGCTCTTCAGTGATCGAGTCACCAATGAAGAGGTCTTCCTTAAAGTATTCCTTGTAGACAGATATAGGAACAGTGTTTACAGAAGATTTCGAAACTTTAATATTCTTAAAGTCCTTAGGATTAACTTCTTTACCTTTTGCCAATAGCTTAGCAAGTTCTTCTTCCTTACGCTTCTTTCTATATGCAAGAAGCTCTTTCTCTTTTATCTTAAAATTATAGTTGTAGATCTCTTTGTCAATTAATTCCTTAACAATATTTGTCTTTTTAATACCATCAAAAATTTCATCTACATTTATATTTTCTTTATTTCTATTTAAATAGTAGTTACTATATAAAAAATATATCATTCCTAATAAAATAAGAACAAAAATCGTAAGAGAAATAGTTTTTTTGTTTTTTCTTTTTTTTCTTCTATATTCAAAATTATCTCTCATTTTACACCTCAAATTATTTCGAAACCCTTATTATGAAACAAAATTATATAATTTCATTTTTTTGAAACAATTTCCTTCATAAAAAACAGATTATTTGTACGAGATATCTCTTTCATTATTATATAATGTAAACGTAGAAATTTCAATACTCTTTGGCGAAAATCTTGGAAAATAATATGAAGAATTTGTAACATATCTTAATATTTGTGTCATAATTTAATTAAAAAACTTTAACTAGACATTTACATTAAATTTTGTTACAATAGCAATTGTAAAAATAGGAGGGACAAAATGAATAGGAAAAAATTTATTATTACATTTTTACTATTGTTTGTTTTTCTTTGTGGAAATATATTAAATAGTACAGGAACTATGGCGCAAAGGGAAGATGAAAACAATCAAGACAATAATCAAGAAGATATAGATATGATTATTAACTATAATGAAGAAGACATGATAAACAGAAGAGACAGTGAGATTATTAGCGACCTAGATGAACTAGTTTTAGTCATGGTAGAAGAAGAAAAGAATCTTACATACGACGTTTATCAAACAACAAACTTAAGTGAGGAAGAATTTAATAAAGTCTTAGCGAAGACAGCTTTAGCTGGACAAGGAGAAAGTTTTAAGGCACTTGAAAACACATATGGAGTCAACGGCATATTTGCCATCGCAGTATCAATCGCAGAAGCAGGCTGGGAAGGAAGACAAGCAAATACAAATAACTTCTACGGTATAAGAGGATCAAACGGATACCTAAGCTTTAAAACACTAAAGGACAATATCCTATACTTTGGAGAGATAATAACAAGAAACCTATATAAAGGCAAATCACTAAAAACATTCGCAAAGATATATTGCCCACCACGTCATAAGAAATGGCACTCAGATGTCGTTTGGCTTATGGGTAAGTTAATGGAAGAAGTAAAATAAGATTTAGAAATAATTTATAAATAGTAAATTAAATAGTAAAATGTAATCGATAAGCTTGCAGAGATGCAGGCTTATTTTTATGTGAAAAATATATCATTTAATATAAAAATCATAGAGAAAGATCAAATTTATAGTAAAAACAAAAATTTAAACAAAAAACACCCCATTTTCTTACACTTGAAAAAAATCTTCCATTACACCCCAAATTCTAGCAATAAATATAGTATTTCATAAAACTATACACAAAAACAAAATAAACTATGTTCATATTTAAAAATATGAACATGTTTGGTAATGGTAGGACAAAATATTATTTAAAAGAATACTAGAAATATTTATAGATATATTGTATAATTAAGATAAAATCAAACGATAAAAACAAAGGAGATATTATAATGAAAGCAAAGAAAATATTATTAAGCTCACTTATAGCCACACAAGTATTAACAGCGTCAGCACTTGCAGCACCAGATGAAGCAATCAAAGAATTTAACAAGGTAGCGCCAATCAAGCAAGAAGTAAAACACTTCCAAGGTGAAGTAAAGCTATTCATCATCAAAGACGGAGAAAAGGTGAGAGTCGATCAAAAGATGACAGACGGCTTAAGGGTAGTAAATGGAAGAACATGTGTCGGAGTAAGAGACCTAGTGAATGCAATTGAAGGAGCAAAAGTAGAGTGGGACGGCACTAACCACATAGTCGACATCACATATTCTGGCAAGACAATATCATACCCAGTAGGAAAACCACTTATGTGGGCAGATGGTAAAGCAGTGACGATAGACGTGCCAGCACAAATCGACCCAGAAATATCAAAAACATTCTTACCTATAAGAAACATAGCAGAGACATTAGGCTTTAAAGTTGATTGGGACAATAAAGCAAAGGAAGTAGTCCTAACACCAGGCGCAGGCACAGGAGTAACAACAGCTCAAACACCAAAACCAACCCCACAAACACCTACACCTACACAAAACAAAAACCTAGCATGGGTAACAGCAAGTGGACAAAGAATACCAAAACCAGAGGAGCTACCAACAGCTAAATACAAACAAGATGATACAATAGAAACAAATAGTGCATACAATATATATCCAACAGCAGCTGACATCATTCATAATCAAGATGGCTCAGTTACATATTTTAAAGGGACAGTACTTGAATATACATCTCAGGCACCTTTTAGGAAAATGGATACTGTAGGACAAAGACCAGCAAATTGGAGTATATTTAAGCCTAATAAAAATGATGCTAGAGTAGGTACTGCTATATTTACTAAAGGACACCCAGACTACGATAAAGAATTCCAAAAGAGAGAAGAAGGACTATTGAATAAGAAGTATTATATTGATTATGGCTTTGAAGATAAAATTAATAATTATAGAAATCAAGCTACGGAGATAAGCAAAGAAGAGTATAAAAGACAACATAAGAATTTAAATAGAAAAAAATCAGGAAGCTTAGGATTAAGTGAAGCAGACTTATTATGCACATCCATGGATAAGATATACGATGCAACTGGTGTGGTTGACATTTCAGCTATTGGGATTGCTAGAGATAAGTTTATCAATAGGGTAGTATTTTCATTAATGCCTAGATACTATATCACTAATGAGGGTGCTATGTTATCAAATGGTGATGTAGATGATTATTTGAAAAAGTATGGCGATTTTATTATAGATAAAGCAGTGATTTCAACAATAAATGGTTTATACTTCATCGATATACCTGATATATCATATAAAAAATATATGGATAGTGTTAAATATAGATGCACAAATTTTATGATTGGATCTTTCAATAAAGCCTTATTAGCAAATTAAAAAGGAGTGAATTTAATATGAGAAGATATGTAACGGCATTCGTGATTTTCACAATGCTGTTTTTAAATGCATTTAGTACAGCGAAAGCTGAATGTACGGAGATAACGGGAGACGTTATAGAAACACAACAAAACTTTCAATTTCATGGCAACCCTCCAGGTAGTCCTCCAAAAATTGGTGATAAAGTTACCGTTAATGGCCCAGATTTTAAATCTACAGCAACAATTATAGGACAAAACCCAGATGGATCGTTTAAAGTAGGTATAGAGACTGAATCTAAGAATGCAAATGTAGATATGAAAACAGCACAATATGGCAAGGAAGCTTGGGAAGATACAAGAGACAGTAATACACATACATCAGAAGGTAGAGGAGACAATGTTGGAGATGGATTCTTCTCAGATGTTAAGAGTGTAGATGGCAATAAAGTTTACTCAGAAGCAACTTTGCATACAGGGAATACTCAAGCATCAGAAATATACGATAAAGCCGCAGACGCAAAGAATAAAGCTGGAGATAGTTTTGACGCAAAAACTTTTCTCGATACACAAACAAACTTAAAAGAAGGAACTCCAGCATATAACAATATGTTAAGAGATATAACAAACAATAATTCAAAACAATTAGGTAATATAGCAGAACAACAAAGAAGTGTACCACAAACAAGCTTTCATGCTAAAACAAATGTTGTAAAATCTGTTGTATGCAAGGAAACTCCAGGTGTAGACCTATGTGACGACTTTGCAAACTGGCCAGACCCACAACCAATGACTTGTTACAATGGAACTGTTACACCATCACCAGGTTCTTGTTCTAAGAGTATTAGAGAAGATGGACCTATATCATCATATACAACAAGGACTCCGCTATTAAATGACCCATTAACAAGAAACTTTGACTTGTGTGATTTAAGTGACAAAAGAAATCAAACTTTCGAGACAATGTCAACATTTAGCAAGTACTCAGGTAAAATAAAAGCAAACCAAAAGAATATGCAAGATAAAATACCATCAATAGTAAGTCAATATAATAATGAACTATGGACAAGTAAATTCCAAAGAGAAGATAGATTCTGGAACCCATTCCAAGAAGGAGTTATATCTCCAGGACTTCCAGTATATGCAAAAGACAAAACTCATTATACAGTTGAATTAGACTCATGGAAAGATAAAACATATGTACCAAACAGTATACTTACAAAATCCATAAATTATGTAAAAGAAAAAGAAGGTATAAATAACGGTGTTGTCAGGAAATACAATGGAAGCAATATAAATGTATATGACAAAGCACCAAATCCTATAGTTACACATAGATACTTAGACCAAAAAGTATGGAAAGATTTAAGATCTACAAACATAAGATGCGACCAAAGATATGAACTATTAGTTGAACCACGCTACAAATTAACAAGACATGATAGATACCAAAAGGTTCAACAAAGAGATGTTAAAGGCAGAGAAAAGGTAGAAACATATAAATGCGATCCATATGATTGTAGTCATTGGAAAAAATATTGGACTGGTGATTATGATGAAAATGGAAGAAGAGAATATGAGTGGGAATGGATAGATAAAACTTGCTACCATACTTGTTGTAGAACAGTACCAGACAACCATCATCAAGAATGGCCAGATGGAGAAACACAAAAATCTAGTCCAGCAGGAAAAATACCACCAGTATACGCACCTCGTGTAAAATGGAGATACAGAATAGGTGTAGGTAATGAATACCACGCATCTGCTAAGAGATTAACAGACAAGGCAAAGCTAACACCAGTACCAAACAGCAAAGACACTCAAAAAATGAAATCTGGTTATGGCTTCAAATACAGTGGAGATAAGTGGAAGATAGTTACTGACTATGATGAACCACAATTCAAGAACGAATCTGATGTAATAAGACCTAATAAAAACGTAGCACTTAAATTAACTGGAAACATTAAATCACAAACAGAATATTTTGATCCAAATGTTAAATATAATAGTGCAAAGAATGCACCAGAGAGATCATCTTCAAAGGATTCAAGATACATTGAAGAAAGAATAAAAGCAAATAAAATTAAGAGTGATTTTAATAAGAATGCTATATCTAAATTTGTATCAAAGACTAAAGACCATTCAAGCCTATTGAGAATAAGACCATATACAAATGATTCAAGCGTAAATGGAGAAAAAATCATTTATAAAGGCAAGGCTATAAACATGGAGACTCAATTTGAAGCACAAAGTGATCCAAATAAATATTACCATGCTTATTGGGTAACTAAAGGTGAACCTAATTTAATACCAGCATACAAGCAAGCACCTCTACACTATGTTCACTTAGACTATCCATCTGGAACTATGTATGATATATACTCAATAAACAGAACATATATAAGAAATGGTTTTACGATTGATGCATATAACACCGGCTCAATCAAGATAGTCGGCAACATGTGGGAGGACAGCTTCTCAAGACCAAATTTTAAGAAGTAAAACACAAATATTAGAGAGGATAAAATAAGCATCAGTATATAGAACATGATTCGATGTTCTTTTTTTATGTCAAAAGCGTTTTAAAATATTATTTAAAAACGCCAAACCAAGTTGTAAAAGAATATTTTTCTAAGTGTAACATATGTCTTGACAATTAAGAGAAAGGCTTTTTAATATAAATATAATTATTATTGATAAATAACTTTCATATGTGATATAATGTCTTAAGAGGTGGAAGTATGAACGGAAAATATTTAATTAAAACAGCATTTATTATTTTACTAGCATTCACTATAGCTAATGTAGTATACAAACCCATAGCTGCGTATACTGTTCCAGCATTAGTAATTGTTGATATTCTTTTAATTGTTGGTTTATGCACAAGTAAGCCTGAGAGAAAGGAGAAGAAGACTGATGAAAAATAAATTATCACAGTTCTTATTTGATGCAAAGGAGTGCCTTGTAAAGACAGTTGATTTACTTAGCAAGGACTTTGACTATGTATCGATACTTGCTACTGATACTGACTCTACTAATTACATGGTATCAAAGAGCATAACACGTGTTGGTGAAGGCATGGACAGCGAGAGAGGTTTTGTAGCACGTGTATATAATAATGATTATTATGGTGAAGTATCTTTTGATAAGCTTCAAAGCCCAGAAGAGCTCTCCAAGATGATAAAAAAAGAAATTAATGAAAATTATAAATTTTATAAAGAGAACAATTTCTCTATGAGAAAATATTCTTTGATCGATGAGGAAGAATTTATTAAGGATTTTTCATCTGATTTAGAAATTTCTCTTGATGAGATGAGCGTTCAAGAGAAGATAAATTACTTAACAGATATAAAGGATAAGATGCTTAAAGAGTCTGACCTTGTTGTTTCTGCGAGAGCTATGTACATAGAAACTGAAGTGAGAAAGCTTTTTGTTTCTAAAAAGATGTGTTTGAATCAAGCATATACTTTTACTAGCGTCATGGCTAATGCTGACGTTCAAAAGGACGACGACTTTAGATATGATTACAAGAGCGTAAGCAGATTAGGTGGCTTGGAAGTACTTAAGGAGCTTGACAATATATATAAAGAAGTGGTTCATAATGCGATTGAACTTCTTGGCTCAGAACTTGTTAAACCTGGCTACTATGATTTAATAAGTGCGCCAGACATCACAGGTTTACTTGCTCATGAGGCTTTTGGCCATGGAGTAGAGATGGATATGTTTGTTAAGGATAGAGCTTTGGCAAAGGACTATGTCAATAAAAGAGTGGCAAGTGACATAACTACAATGCATGACGGCGCCACAGCTATTGGCGAATGCTCAAGCTACAGCTTTGACGATGAAGGCACTTTAGCGTCTGACACTGTTATTATTGAAAATGGCATACTTAGAAGAGGTATGGCTGATAAGCTATCTGCAATGTCTTTGGGCGTTAAGCCAACTGGCAATGGCAAGAGAGAATCTTTTAGAAGAAAGGCTTATACAAGAATGACAAACACTTTCTTTGAAGGCGGTAAGGACAGCGTTGACGATATGATCAAGTCCATTGACTACGGATTTTTACTTGATGGCATGAACAATGGTATGGAAGACCCTAAGAACTGGGGAATTCAATGTACTGCCATGAAGGCAAGAGAGATAAAGGACGGTAAATTAACTGGAAAAGTATTTAGTCCAGCAACACTAACAGGCTATGTACCTGATGTGCTTGAGTCTATATCTATGGTTTCTGGCGAAATCGAAATGAATGGCTCTGGTTACTGCGGTAAAGGATATAAGGAATGGGTTAAGACTTCAACTGGTGGCAGCTACTTAAAGTTTAAGGGGAGACTAAGCTAATGGATAGAATTAAAAATATTATCGATATAATAAAAGAAAATAAAGAAATCTCTGATTTTAAGTTAATTAGGAAGAAAACATCTAGCAAGGAGCTTTTCTTAATAAGAGATCAGGTAGATATGGACAGAAGCGTTGAGACTGATGACGTGAGCGTGACTATATATGCTGATACTGAAGAAGATGGCAATAAATTTAGAGGAGACTCTTCATTTAACACAGCTCCATCGGATAGTGACGAAGAAATTGCTAGAAAAGTATCTCTTGCTTATGAGAGAGCAAAATTCATAAAGAACAAGCACTTTCCTTTAGCTGAAGGCACTGAATTAGTAGATGAAAAAGCTTATATAGATGAGCTTGAGACTATAAAAAAGGTGAAGGACATAGTTTATAAGGACTATGGAACTAAATCTAAGATAAACTCATGCGAAATCTTTGTTAATAATATAGAAGAAAATCTTGTGAACTCAAGGGGCTGCGACTGCAAGTCTAAAAAGAGCGAGATAATTGTTGAATCAATTGCTGATGCGTGTGGTGAAGCAGGCTCGATTGAAGTTTACAGAATGTTTACTTTTTCAAAGCTAAATGAAAAAGAATTTGAAGAAAATATTTATGAAGAGCTTAAAGAGGCAGAGGACAGAGCTATGTCTAAGCTAGCTGAGCCTATCGAAGCAGTTGATGTAATCATCACTGGTCTAGATGTTCCAGCCTTCTTTAACTTTTATAATTATCAAGCGAGCGGCTCTACTCACTACATGAAGTTAAATAAGCTAAAATTAAATGAAGAGGCTCATAAAGGTGCTAAGGGTGATCTTGTAAATATCACTCTAAAGCCTGAAATTGAAGGCTCCGTTCACAATAGCAAATACGATAGTGACGGCGTTAAGCTAAAAGAAACTCAAATATTTAAGGACGGCAAGATGATAAATGTAGCTGCTGGACAAAGATTCGCCTCATACATGGGCATTGAAGCCACAGGTAATTTAGTAAATATCGAGGTAGCTCCTGGCTCTATGTCAATTGATGAGATGAGAAAATCAAGACACCTTGAGATAAAGAGTTTCTCAAGCTTTCAAGCAGATGCTTCTATAGGTATATTTGGTGGTGAGTTTAGACTTGCTAAGTACTTTGACGGCAAAGAGACAAAGATTATCAATAACGGCGCTTTCTCAGCCAATATCATGGACAAGGGACTAAATATGTATTTTTCTAAAGAGATGATTCATATAGATAATTACTATGGACCAAAATATATTTTAATTAAGGATGTGAACATAGGATAATGTCATACAAAGAAGATTTTATACATTTAATGCTTAAATCGGATGTTTTAAAGTTTGGCGACTTCAAGACTAAGTCTGGAAGGATGAGTCCATACTTCATTAACACTGGATTTTTTAACAATTCTGAAGAGATAGCAAAGCTTGGCGACTTTTATGCCAAAGCTTATATGGACAATATTAAATTAGATAAGCCTTTACTATTTGGCCCAGCATATAAGGGTATACCGCTAGTGGTTTCTTGCGCTGTAAGTCTTTACAAGAACTATGGCCTTGAGATCGGCTACTCATTTAACAGAAAAGAAGCAAAGGACCACGGTGAAAAAGGTATATTCGTTGGAGAGACTCCAAGTGCTGATTCAGATGTAGTCATCATCGAGGACGTAATCACTGCAGGAACTGCTGTTAGAGAGTCCATCGACATACTTAAACATTATGACGCAAAAGTTAAGGCGCTAATCATCTCTGTTAATAGGATGGAGAGAGGTACTGGCGATAAGTCAGCTATTCATGAGCTTGAAGACGATTATGGCGTTAAAGTTTATTCGATACTTGATATAAAGTTCATCGCTGATTACTTAAGAAATAAAGAGATAGATGGCAAAGTATATATAGATGAAGAGATGTACGCAAAGATCATGAAGCATCTCGATACTTATAAGGAAAGATAATGCAGATAGAGAATAAAAATCTTGAGACGGCCATAACATTCGTAATACTAACTTTGACCATGCTACTAACTAGGTACTTAGGCGTGTTTGCGATGCCACTTGTGCTTGGCGCTTACCTAATGAACTCAATCGCGAACAAGGATTACAGTTCCATATATCTTTACATGGCTTCACTTGGCATCTTGGCAATATTTTTAGAGCCGGTCTTCATATTTGAAAAGGCCATACTTGGACTGCCATTCTTAATAATTGCGGTCAAGCTGATTAAAAATAATATGAGGGGCGACAAGCTGCTTATAGCTATGACACTAACATTGGTTGTCTCGAGCATAATATATATAATAGCCTTAAGAGAGTTTTTCGATGTAAATCTCATCGAAAAGTTCAACGCAAGACTCGATAAGCAGATGGCACTTGTTAACTCATACGAGGGCGACTTGGTCTTTGACAAGGACATGGTTTTGATGGCGTATCAAGAGTTTAAGAAATACTTAGCTAGCACTGTCTTTTTACTAGCATTTGTATCGGCCTTCATAGCTTTAAAACTGCCTCATTTTATAATCAGAAAAAGAGGCGACGTCAATATTACAGAGCCATTCGTAGAGGCTTTAAAGCTAAAGAAATCAGCATTTTACTTAATGCTAGCAATATTAGTCATATTTATGCTAACAAATTTAGGAATAAATCAGCTTATAGTTGATAATATATCCTTGATGATATTCATGAGTTTTGCTATACAGGGACTGTCTTTTGTAATGTTCTTATTAAAGATACGTTACAAAAAGAAGACGGCGGCAAATTTTTACTTTGCATTTTCAATATTTTTTGTAGGAATTATGTTTTTCATGAATATTATATTCGGCTTTATTGATGGAACTACAAGTATAAGGGGTGCGTAAAATGTTCAAAAAAATCGAAGCATACGTTAAAGAAAATTTAATAGAGGTAATTTTCGAGCTAGTTCTTGTCATAATGCTCATGATACTAAACATCATCATCGGCTTTATCGCACTTGTCATCTTTGTCTCACTGCATATTAGGTTCTTACAAAACTTTGAAGACCAAACTACACTTAGACAAAAGAACTTTGAAAATATCGAGGAGACCATAGACTCATTAACAAAGCAAGCGGTATTCAAGATGCCGTTCCCTATGGTTATAATTAAGCAAGACGGTGAAATTAACTGGTATAACAGTAAATTTATCAAGATGCTAGAAATTGAAGATGAGCCAGAGAACAACATACTTGATGCTATATCCTCACTAAATCTAAATGAAATATTAGGAGCTGGCGATGAACCATTAAAGATATTATACAGAGATAATTATTATCAAGTTTATGTGAATAAGGTAAAATCGAAGGACAGCAAAGACAGAGAGATGCTTCTTCTTTACTGGATTAACAGAACGGACCTTAAAGAAGCAAAGGACACTATTGACAAGGAAAAGATAGCGACTATACTTCTTTACATCGATAACCTTGATGAAGTTAAAAGCAGTGTTGAAGACAGTCTTAGAGCGACTATCACTGGTAATGTTGAGACTGAAATTATTAACTACTTCAACGGCTATGATGCGACTGTTAGAAAATATGATGACGACAGATATTTAATAATTGCAAATAATGAAAATCTTCAAAAGATTATACAAAAGAAGTTTGATATACTTGACAAGGTTCGTGATTTAAAGGTACAAAGCATAATACCACTAACTCTTTCAATTGCGGCAACTACTGATGGAGAGACGCCTCTTGAGCAATACGAAATCGCTAGAAATACCATGGATATAGCTTTAGGTAGAGGCGGCGACCAAGCTGTTCTTAGAAGAGAGCACAATTATGAGTACTTTGGCGGAAAATCGAAGGCTGTTGAAAAAACTACTAAGGTTAAGGCAAGAGTCGTTGGGGGCGCACTAAGATCACTTATTGATGATGCATCAAACGTAATTATCATGCCTCACAAAAATGCCGATATGGACGCGATTGGCTCAGCCATCGGCGTAGTGAAGCTTGTTAGAATGAGAGGCAAAACTGCCTACATCGCACTTAACTCGGCCAATATGAGCATTAGAAATATCATGGCAAGACTAAATGAAGAAGAAAGCCTAAATGGTGTAGTAAAGCCTGAGGGAGAACTTATTGGCTTAATCGATGAAAAGACTTTACTAATAGTTGTCGATCATCACAAGAAGTCCATCTCCGAGGCGCCAGACCTAGTTGATCAAATAAAGGACAGAGTAGTAATTGACCACCATAGAAGAAGTGGCGAGTTTATTGAATCGACTGAACTTGTCTTCTTAGAACCATATGCATCGAGTACGTCTGAGCTTGTTACAGAGCTATTCACATATATGACTGACAATGTAGTTTTAAGTAAATTCGAGGCAGAGGCACTACTTGCTGGCATCACTGTTGATACCAAGAACTTCACTGTTCAAACGGGCGTAAGGACATTCGAGGCGGCATCTATGCTAAGAAGGTTCGGAGCTGACCCAGAAGTAGTTAAGAAGTACTTTAAGGAAGATTATTTAGTTATTAAGAATAGGGCTGACATAGTTAGAGAGTCAGAAATATTTATGGACGATACCATCATCGGTATACTTGAAGATAAGGTTGATAACTCAATACTTATAGCGGCACAAGCGGCTGATGAGATGCTAAGCATCAATGGCATGAAGGCATCTTTCGTTGCGGTTAAGATCTCAAATAACGAAACGCATGTATCAGCAAGATCACTTGGCGAGATAAGCGTACAATTGATTATGGAAAAGCTTGGCGGCGGCGGACACTTGAATCAAGCAGCAACTAGGATAGACTTGTCAGTTGATTTGGCTGTTGAAGAACTAAAGAGAAAAATAAAAGAATATAAAGACGAAGAAAATGAATCTAAGAAAGAAGAAGGTGTTAAATAATGAAAGTTATACTTATAGAAGACGTTAAGGGCCTTGGCAAAAAAGGCGAAATGGTTAATAGCAAGGACGGTTATGCGAGAAACTTCTTATTTCCAAAGAAACTTGCTCTAGAAGCAACAGATGAGAACGTTAAGCAATGGAAGGAAGAGCAAGCCGAACTAAAGGCCAAGATTGAACAAGAGACTAAAGAAGCAAATGCAATCAAAGCAGATATAGAAAAGAAAGTCTTAAAGATGAAGGCTGAAGGCGGAGCAACTGGCAAATTATTTGGCTCAGTTACTTCACAAGACATACAAAAGGCTTTACTTGAAGAATTTGGACTAGATATCGACAAAAGAAAGATAGAGATGAAGGAAAATATCAAACAAGCAGGTGTATATACTGTCGTTCTAAGACTATATCCACAAATCACAGCTAATTTAAGAGTTAATATAAGTATATAGGGGAGTACTATGGAAGTTTTAAGAGAATTACCTAACAACTTAATAGTTGAGCAGGAAGTTTTAGCTAATGCAATGCAAAATAAGACTGCTGCTGTCAAGGCCATTGAAGGACTTAATGAAGGGGATTTTTATAATGATCTTCATAGAAAGATATTCAATGCGATTAGGACTTTATTCTCTTTAAACAAGCCCATAGACCTATTGACAGTAACAGAGACACTTGAAACTAGTGAGAATGTTGATGCTGAGACGATTAAGTACATTGCTAGCATATATGCAAACAACGAAGGACTTAGCTCGAACCAAGATACTTATATAGATATACTTAAGGAAAAGTCTATACTTAGGAGCCTTGCAGAATTTTCAGATGAGATCAAGGCTTTGTCGCTTGAAGATAAATCGCCTGCTAAGAACGTTCTTGAAAAGGCAGAGAAAGGACTTTTTGAAATCTCTCAAGGAGGACTAAGAAACTCATTAACTGCTCTTGATGTAATTATGAGCGATACAGTTCAAACAATTATGAAGAGGGTTCAAAACAGAGGGGAGCTAAGCGGTGTAACTACAGGCTTTACTGATCTTAACTCCTTATTAGGTGGCTTCCAAAAGTCAGACCTAGTACTATTAGCGGCGAGACCATCTATGGGTAAGACAGCTCTTGCGGTTAACCTTGCTGTAAACGCGGCAAAAGCGGGCAAGAAAGTCGCTATGTTTTCACTTGAAATGAGTAAGACGCAAATCGGTCAAAGAATATTAGCCTCATTCGCACAAATGAATTTATCGAGTCTATTTAAAGGCGAGCTTGAAGGCCAAGACCTTGTCAATCTGATTACTGCATCGAATGAACTATCAAAGTACAGTCTTCATATCGATGACACGGCAGCCATCTCCCTAATAGAGCTTAAGGCAAAACTAAGACGACTTAAGATGGAAGAGGGCCTAGACCTAGTTGTTGTCGACTACTTACAATTGATGACGACTGGCGAAAGGATTGAGAATAGAGTTCAAGAAATTTCACAAATATCAAGAGGCCTTAAGGCTATAGCTAAGGAGCTGGATGTACCAGTTTTAGCACTTTCACAGCTATCGAGAGCACTTGAACAAAGACCAGACAAGAGACCAAAGCTATCTGACCTAAGAGAGTCAGGTGCCATAGAGCAAGACGCCGACATAGTTATGTTCCTTTACAGAGACTACGTTTATAATAAAGAGACAGAAAATCCAAATCTAGCAGAAGTGATCGTTTCGAAGCACAGAAACGGTCCTATTGGCGTGGTTAACTTAATCTGGAAGGATGAGTACACAAGGTTCTTTGACGTTTCGAACAAGGCTTATGAAGGATAATGAGTATAGGATAAAGCCACTCGATCTCGAAGACGCCTACAGGTTTAGGAGCTGGGAGCGAGGTAACTACTACCTCTTAAACGATTACGACTTCATCTATGAAGAGGACTGGGAAGTAAAAGCGTGGCTCAAGACGAAGAAGGGCTTCTTTAAACGTTACTTCGCCATTTATTATTGTGGCAAGGCCATTGCCTACATCGGCTTAAAAAAGATAAATTACATATTAAGAAGCGCAGAACTATCCATAGTTATGGATGTTGCCTACCAAAACCATGGTCATGGTTATAAGATACTAGAAGAATTTTTGACTTATGCTTTCACTGATTTAAAGATGAGAAGTATATGGCTTGACGTAAACGCCTTTAATGAGAAGGCCATACGCTTATATAAAAAGCTAGGCTTTACGAAGAAGGCCTACTACTTAGATACATACAACATTCAAGACATTGACAAGACTAGAGAAGAATACATAGAACATCAAGATGAGTTTAGAGAAGATGGCAAGGAGCTTTTGTCATTTGTCTACACTTACGAGATAAAGAGAGGTGAGTTTTTTGAGCTTCACGCTAGAGAAAATTAATTCAAATTTATTAGATACAAGAGTTAATAACATTTTTATAAGCGAGTTTATGCCACAAGCGGACGGTACTTTCGTCAAAGTATATCTCCTTGCTTTAAGATTTGCGCAAGATGATGACATAGAGGCGAGCAATGAAAAGATAGCCGAAGTTTTAAAAATTCCTGTTATAGATGTCGCAAATGCATGGAGGTTTTGGAAATCGGTTGGCATAGTTGACTTCGAGGACGATGGCCTTAGCTACAACTTTGATGTCATATTTAAAGATTTAAAGGCTTTATACCTTGGAGGGGCTTCTTCAGATAAGGGCGCAAGCATCGTGAGCCAAAATACTTTTGATGACGAGATTGACATTAATGAAGATGATTTAAGCAGTGACACTAAATTAATTATAGAAGTAAATAAGGACGAAGGCGTTAAAAAGATGTTTCAAGACGTTGCTCACATCGTTAGAAGGCCGCTTAACACTCAAGAGAAGATTAAGATCATCAAGTGGCTTCGCGACTACAACATTAGCTGCGAGATGATATCACACGCTTATTCATACGCTTATGATATACTTAAGAAGAAGTCACCAGCTTATGTTGAGACCATCATCATGAACTGGTACGACAAGGGCTACACAAACCTTTCTCAAGTGATGAGCGACTTTAATGTGATGAACGACAGTCAAAGAAATTACAATAAGCTTATGCAGTCACTAGCAATGCCATTTAAGAATGTATCTGATTTTGAAAAGAAGATCATAGATAAGTGGTATGATGACTTTGATTATGGTAATGACATCATCTTAAAGGCTGCCGAGAACTTCATTTATACATCAAAACCTTCTATAGCCTACCTCGACGCAATACTTGAGGCGTGGCACAAGGAAGGCATAAAGACTGTTGAAGACGCTGAGAGAACAAATGAGCTATATAGGTCGGACAGAAAGACTAATAATACTAAGAAGCCAAAGGCGAGGGCTAAGGACTTTGATGAGAGAGAATACCCAGACGACTACCTAAGCGATACCTATGAAGGCAATTGGAGGAAGTAGCATGACTTTGTTAGATGATGTTTATAGACAAAAAGCAAATATTAAGAACATTAGAGAGAGGGAAAGAAGTGAAAGGGTAGACGCTATATACAAGAAATACCCAGAGCTTTTAAGCCTTGAAAATGAAAAGAATGACGTCCTTAATGATTTTGCATCTATGAATTTTACAAATTATGAAGATATTAATAAAAAGATACTAAATATAGAAGCTAAAAAGCAAAAGCTTATTGAGGAATATGGACTTGAAGATGCTTTCAAGGTGCACTACGACTGCGAAAAGTGTGAGGACACTGGCATATATCAGTCGAAGAGATGCTCTTGCATTGACGATATGCTAAGAGAAAAGATGCTTGAGACGAATGAACTCAATACTGAGATGAGGGAGAAGAGCTTTGAGAACTTCGATGCCAATATATTTACAGACGATATTAGAGATGAAATGCTTGAGATAAAGAAGAGTCTTGAGGATTATGCAGATAATTTCCATTATGAACACAAATCCATCTTCTTTTTCGGTGATGTGGGTACGGGCAAATCCTTTATGGCGGTTTCACTTGCAAAGAGGCTTATAGAGAAGCTTGTCAATGTTACATACATCGGTTCTTATGAGATGTGCCAAACCATAAATGAGGCTATATTTAAGGCAGATGGCGATGCAATAACGAAGAGAGATCTCTTTTACAACACAGACTTTTTAATCATTGATGACCTTGGAACCGAGATAGACACACAGATTAGCTCGAAGTCTATACTTGATTTGATTAACTATAGACTTAGTAAAAACCTAAAGACGCTTATCACGAGTAACTTAAATGTTGACGCTATAAAAGAAAAGTACGGCGAGAGACTATCGTCGAGGATACTGTCAAATTACTATATATATCGCTTTAAAGGACGCGATTTAAGATTAAGATAAGGAGTGATTTTATGTTAGATATAAAAAGAATCAGAAAAAATCCTGAAGAAGTTCTAGAGGCTTTGAAGAAGAGACACGGAAGCTTCCCAATCGAAGAGCTTCTTGAAGAAGATAAGAAGAGAAGAGAGCTTCTAACAGTTGTTGAGACTATGAAGCAAAAGCAAAATGCGATTTCGAAGGAAGTGCCTAAGCTTAAGAAGGCTGGCGAAGACGTTAGTAAAATCTTTGAAGAGATGAAAGAACTATCAAATGAAATCAAAGATTATGATGCAAAAGTTAAGGAAATCGACGAGAAGATAGCTGACTATCTACTAAGCATACCAAACGTTCCTAACAAGGATGTTGTCTTTGGTAAGGATGATAGTGATAACGTCGAAGTAAAGAAGTATGGTACGCCAACTGAGTTTGACTTCGAGCCAAAAGCTCACTGGGACTTAGGAACAGACCTTGATATACTTGACTTTGATAGAGCTGGAAAGATATCTGGATCAAGATTTTCTATATTCAAAGGCGATGGAGCAAGACTTGAAAGAAGCTTAATTCAATTTATGCTTGATCTTCATACGCTTGAACAAGATTACACTGAGATGAGTACACCGTTTATGGTTAATAGAGCATCGATGCTAGGTACAGGACAATTGCCAAAGTTTGAAGACGATATGTTCTACTTGCCATCAAAGGACTTTTTCCTTGTGCCAACAGCAGAAGTACCTCTAACAAATATGCTTAGAGACGAAATTGTTGACGTGAGCGACTTACCTATAAACATAACTGAGTACACACCATGCTTCAGACAAGAAGCGGGCGCTGCAGGTAGAGACAACAGAGGCCTTATTCGTAACCACCAATTCGATAAGGTTGAACTTGTTAAGTTCGTCAGACCAGAAACAAGCTACGACGAATTACAAAAGCTACTTGGCGATGCGGAAGCGGTACTTCAAAAGCTTGAAATACCTTACAGAGTCGTTCAACTATCGACAGGCGACCTTGGTTTTTCATCTGCAATGACATATGACATCGAAGTTTGGATGCCAAGCTATGGCAGATACGTTGAAATATCAAGCTGCTCGAACTTCGAGGACTTCCAAGCAAGAAGAGCCAACATTAGATATAGAAATGAAGAAGGCAAATTAAACTTTGTTCACACACTTAACGGTTCAGGTCTTGCAGTAGGAAGAACATTTGCGGCACTTGTAGAAAACTATCAAAATAAAGATGGTTCGATCACTATACCAAAGGCACTACAAAAGTACTTTGGCAAGGACCGCATAGTTAAAAAAGAAAAATAGATTAAAAGAGCAAGCTAAGTAAAAATTATTAACTAAGCAAAATAAGTAAAGATAGTAAAAACACTAAAGATAGTAAAAAAGATAATGAAGGCAAAAATGCCAACTTGGCAAAAAAGATAAAGAAGGTAAAATTACTAACGCAAGTAAAATTACTAAACTAGTCAAAAAACATAAACAAAGCAAAAAAACTAAACAAAGCAAAAACAAATTAGAGCTATGTATATCAATGGGTACACATAGCTCTTTTAATTTATATTGATTAGAATCTAGTCTTCATTTACATAAGCCTTCACTATCTCACCAATATAAACGTAGTGAAAGTCATGCTCTGGATAATTTTTCTTAAGTATGTCTTGATCGACGAAGCTCTCCTCATGAAGCTTGCCTCTGTAAACCTTTCTGCAGACGAAAACCATCTTTGCTTCCTTAAAGTAAACGCTCTCGTCACTAAAGACAGGCGTCAAAGATGTCTTTGCAAGCTTATCTTCATCGCGTCCGCTGTGAGTGCCAAGGTACATTAAGTCCTTTTTATACGCTTCATCAAAAAAGCTTAGCGTGTAGTAGTTTTCCTTGTCAACAAAGCTCCTCGTGTACCTTTGCGGCCTTAAGTAGATGACCGACGTAGGCATATCGCCGTTCCATATAGCGCCCAAGTGGCCCCATTGCGCAGTCATCGTGTTAAACGACTTCTCATTACCAGCGCTAACCAGCATCCATTCTTTGCCAATCAGCGTCATCGGATTAAATTTTAACTCCTTCATATCAATAGCTTTTAAGCTCATACCATCACCCCTTATATAAATTATATCACAAAGAGCATGAATATATTAATTAAAATTTACATTGCTAGTCTAGAAAAATATTTTTCTTTGTGTTATAATAATCTTTGGTGAGTATATGAATTTATTAGTCGAAATATTTTTAGTGTTTTTCAAGATAGGTCTCTTTAGCTTCGGCGGGGGCTATGCTATGATGCCGCTTTTTGAAAAGGAGATCATCAATGGACTTCATTGGATAAGCTACTCGGACTTTATAGACATAGTTGCCATAGCACAAACAACGCCCGGACCCTTCGCGGTTAACTCAGCTACTTTCATCGGCAACAAGCTAGCAGGCTTTTGGGGCAGCGTTGTCGCGACACTTGGAGTAACACTACCGAGCTTTATCATCATGAGCATAATATTTTTGACCATAAACAAGTTTAGAGACTCAAATGCAATCAAAGTATCGATTAGAGGCATAAGACCAGTCGTCTTAGCACTTGTCTTAGCGGCAGTCGTTACCATTGGCAAGGGCGCCATCATCGACTACAAGTCTATAATCATAGCCATCGTTGCCTTTATCTTAGTTAGAGTGAAAAAGCTTAACCCAATACTATTAATGGCTGTGGGCTTTTTAGTCGGCATAGTGCTTTACAGGTGATGATATGAAGATACTTGATTTATTTTTTACATTCTTTAAAATAGGTGCCTTCACTTTGGGAGGCGGCTTTCCCATGCTACCAATCATTGAGCGTGAGATAGTTACTAAGAAAAAGCTGATGTCAGACGAAGAGTACATAGACTCGATAAGCCTTGCGCAAACAGCTCCAGGACCTATCGCAGCAAACATCTCGATACTAGTTGGCTACAGGATATATGGCTTTTGGGGTGCGATCGCTGCCTTTTTTGGCGCGGTACTGCCAAGCTTTATGATCATACTAGTCATATCGCACTTCTTTATGGGCGTGCAAGATAGTCCATATGTGCAAGCAGCCTTCAAAGGCGTTAGACCAGTTGTGTGTGCACTAGTATTTGCAGCACTTGTAGGCTTAGTAGAAAAGGCCCACCTAAACAAATTCGAGTACGCAATAAGCATATTAGCTTTTTTAATAGTTGTGTTTTTAGATGTCAATCCCATCTTCGTCATTATTGGCGGCGTTGTGATTGCTTTAAGCAAAGATAAATTTATTAATAAATAGAAATAGGAGGTTATTATGGATTTATTTGAAGAATTAAAAGTTGAAGTAAAAGAAAAACATCCATCAATTGTTTTTCCAGAAGGTGAAGATGAAAGAGTTTTAAAGGCTGCTTTCAGATTAAAAGAAGAAAATATTTTAGAACCGATAGTTCTAGGTAAGAGAAGCGAGGTAGAAGTAACTGCTAAGGCTATAGACAAGGACCTTGCTAATATCAATTTCATCGATCCAGCTGAAGCTAAGGACATAGATGAGATGGCTCAAAAGTTTTTTGAAAGAAGAAAGGGCAAGATCACTCTAGAAGACGCTAAGGCGCTACTTCTTAAGGACGTTAACTACTTCGGAACTATCTTAGTATATATGAATAAGGCAGATGGCCTTGTATCAGGAGCTGCACATGCAACAAGCGATACAGTTAGACCAGCACTTCAAATCATTAAGATGAAGGAAGGATACAAGAAGACTTCAGGCGTTTTCGTTATGGTTAAGGGCGACGAAAGATATATCTTCGCTGACTGCGCCATCAACATCGCACCTGACTCAAATGACATCGCAGAAACAGCTATACTATCAAACATAACAGCAAAGAGCTTTGGCGTTGATCCAAAGATCGCTCTATTAAGCTTCTCAACAAAGGGCAGCGCTAAGTCAGATGAAACAGAAAAAGTTATCAAGGCACTTGAAATAGTTAAGGAAAGAGACGCATCCATCGCCGTAGATGGAGAGCTTCAATTCGACGCAGCCTTCGTACCAACAGTTGCTGAAAAGAAGGCAAAGGGCTCAGACATCGCAGGCCATGCGAATGTATTCATATTCCCATCACTAGAAGCAGGTAACATCGGATACAAAATCGCACAAAGACTTGGCGGCTACGACGCTATAGGACCTATACTTCAAGGCTTAAACAGCCCAGTTAACGATTTATCAAGAGGCTGCAACTCAGACGACGTTTACAAACTTGCTTTAATCACAGCAAAACAAGCTTTATAATGATACTCGTAATGGCAGTCGACGCCAAATGGGCGATCGGCTACAAAGGAGACATGCTAACAAGGATACCCGCGGACCTCAAACACTTTAAAGAGATGACCATGGGCGGCGTCTTAGTCATGGGACGAAAAACCTTTGACGCGACAGGCGCACTTCCTGGCAGAGAAACGATCATCGTATCACGCTCACTTAAGGAGATGGAGGGAGCTCACATTGCTCACAGCCTTGACGATTTAAGAGAGATGATAAAAGAAAAATTTTCAGATAAGAAAATTTTCTTAGTTGGTGGCGCGAGCCTTATAGACCAGCTCATAGATGAGGTGGACGAGGCAGAGATTACCTTTATCAAGAAAGACTTCGAGCCTTATGACACAGTTATGAGGAACCTCGATAAGGACGAGGCATTTGAGCTAGTTCAAATGAGCGAAGAACATGCTTATCAAGATATGATATTTGAGTATAGAAGATATAAAAGAAAATAATATTATATTATATTAAAGACATATGAGAGCCATATGTCTTTTCTTTTGCCACTTGTACCTTTATCTAAAGAGATTTATTAAAACTGTTTGTTAACAATAAATAATGCTTATTAATTTTTATAAAAAAGTTACTCTTGTATTTATAATTAATATAAAATATAATAATGTTAACAAGCATAGAAAATAATAACATATGTTAACATTATTATATTTTTCTTTTGAAATATCAATTGATAACAAGGAGGTTTAAAGTATGCGAAGAACAGTTGTCGATGATGGATTTGCATCATATCTAGTCCAAAATGCGAATTTTGATAGCAAGTGGGAAATTCCAATTATAAAAAATGAAGAGTTTGAAGTACCAGAGGACATAATACCTTTTGATAAAATTAATAGAATTAATAAATTACAAAGAGAGAAAACTTTTGTTCATTTTTATATGCATGACATAAGCTTTAGAAAACTTATTACAAGCACAAATAAATATGTAAAAGATTTTAGAGATTTTGGAGGCATTATTTCTCCTGATTTTTCGTTGTATATAGATATGCCACTATGTTTACAACTAGCAAATACGTATTTAAACAGAGCAGTGGGAGTGTATATGCAAAATAACGGGGTAAAAGTAATACCTAACGTCAGATGGGGAGATACTAGAACTTTCGATTTTTGTTTTAGTGGTTTAGAAAAAGGTGGCTTATATTCAATAAGCACTCACGGTTGCATTAAAGGATTTGAAAATAAAAAGAGATTTAAAGAAGGTTTAAGTGAGATGATTAAAAAATTGAAACCCAAAAGTATAATAGTGCATGGATCTATGCCAGAAGATGTATTTAGTTCATATATCAATAATGTTGATTTTATTAACTATGAAGCGTGGATAAGTAGGGTTATGAAAGGAAAATCAGATGGGAACAAGTAGAAGTGGACTGTATTTAAACACACGAGGAAGCAGAAGAAAAGTAAGTGATTATGCTTTAGTTCATTCAGATGAAGGAACTTTTATGAATATAAATACTAAAAGTCCTTTTAGAATGAAAAATGGAGGACATGGTGAAGCAAATATAAAACTATTGAATAAGTATGGTATAGGGTATAAGATAACTAAAGTATATCCTAATGGAGTTAGGGTTGGCAGCGTAAGCGGTCATAAAGATAAAAGAAAAAAATTGTTGAATCAACAAACTTGGTTCCCAAGCAATTGGAGCAGAAAAGATATTTTAAGAGCTGGCGAACATGTTGCTTCATTAAAAGTCAATAAGCATGTAAAAGATGGGATGAACATGTATGGCACTTGGAAGGGAGTTAGAGTTGTTGTAAAAAAGACCAATGGTAAAATATCAACAATTTTTCCAGATATTAATCAAATTTCTAAAAAGAAAGGAAGAAAATAAATGCTTAAGAATAAAATAGATGAGATTATAAAACGAAGACTGAATCTAAAATTAGAAGATGATGATAAATTAGAGGAGTGCTGGGCAGAAGAAATTAGGATTTTATCAAATAATATTACCCAGACAAAAGATTATTATAAAAATGATTGCAGCGATGAGGTATTATTTTGGACAAGTGAAGTATTTGAGGAACTTATAGAACAAACTCAAAGTAAGGAACTTCTGAATGTATTGGAGTATAGAGCCTTAAGCGTAACGAATGAAATGTATAGAAATGATATATTGGAAGAAATAAATTATGCGAAATTTAAGTTAAATTAAAGCGTTTAAAGGAGATAAGATATGGAAATTGGTCTTTATGTTTATTATGATGGTAAAAAGAATAATGTATTTCAAAAGGGACTTACTGAGTATAAAATAGGTGCACTTGCTTGTGAGTATGCTAGGCTTAGGTCTGCTGATTTAAGAGAAATAATTTATTCTTATACACATAGAAATGAAAAGTTTTCTAAAGATATTTTCGCAGATGCTATAGATTGTATTAGAATTGAAACCGAAAGAAAATTTGGATTGGTTATATCGATTATGTTTGCTACAGAGTTGTTCCAAGCTATATATGAGCTAGTAGATAAAAGTAAGGAAGAATTAGATAAATATTTTTTTGCGATTAATAAAGAAGCTAAAAATGATCAAATAAAAACATATATCTTAGAAAATTCTCAAACAAAAAAATTTAGCATTGATACAGTTGGCAATGCGATAGATTATGCTTACTATATTTTTGCAACAAATTATGCTATATTTAAGATTTGTTTTAATAGAATATTTAATGATGATAGTTGCATAGAGCAAGAACAAAAAGATAATTATGTAGATATGCTTCTTTCATTCTATGGAGAAAATTTTAATATTCAAAAAATAGATTATAAAATAATGAATATAGAAGGAAAATTTGCCTCGATTTATACAATACAAAACTCAGCTTCACTTCTTTTATTTGAATTAGCACATATAATTGAAACGGACACTATAGTTAAGAAATGTGAGATATGCAAAAACTATTTTGTTCCTAAAAACAGGTCAGATACATTATATTGTGACTATCCATATCATAAATATCAGTCTAAAACATGTAAACAGATAGGTCCACTGTTGAAAAGAGCAAAGAAAGAGAAGACTGATATATTTACAAAAGAATATAGAAAGGCTTATATGAGATTAAAAATGAAAACAGTAAGAAATCCTAATAGATCAGACTATTCTGAACAATTAAAACAAATGGTGGATGAAGCTAAAGAAATTAGAAAAAAAGTAGAATCTCAAGAAATAGATGAGCAAGAATGGAAAACATGGCTAGATAAATTTAGTGGTCATTAATTCTAAATAAAAAAATTTTAAGGAGACTTATTATGTATGAATCATTAACTAAATACATTGACAAGATAGATGATGACATTATTTGCAAGTTGGTTGAAGAGCCTGGATATATGCCATATGTTGATTACACTTCTATGGTAGATGACTTTGTAGATGATGTATATAAATTTTTAAAAGAGAGTAAAGAAGTAAGCCCAAAAAACTATCGCGATATTATTAATGCAAATGGCATTGACCTAAACACTAAATCAGTTTTTGAAGTAGATCCTAATACCTTGGACGGCTCTTGTGTATTTTCAATTTTACTTGCTGCCGTTAGGGCAGAAAGGTTTAGTGACGGCGTGCTTGAAAATTTATTTAAGAACGGTCATATAAAAAAGTGGCTTCAAAGGCTTAAGGCAATTGATGAAGAAAAAACAATTTAAATAAATAAATTTTTTATCTGCTTCTAATGGGGCAGATTTTTCATGTAAAAATTTTCTATATGTGATATAATTAATGTATATAACAATTTTAAGGAGAGTATTATGGCAGAGATTAGAGAGAATAACGAGACGGCCCAAAGAGCTGAGCTATATAGGAAGATCTGGTCTATCGCAGACGATGTGCGTGGCGCTGTCGATGGCTGGGACTTTAAACAATACATACTAGGCATACTTTTTTATCGCTTTATATCAGAGAATATCACAGAATTTTTTAACGTGGCAGAGCACGAAGCAGGCGACCCAGACTTTGACTACGCAAAGATAAGTGACGAAGAGGCAGAAAAGTATTTTAGACCAAATACAGTTGAGGACAAAGGCTTCTTTGTATTGCCAAGCCAATTATTTGAAAATGTCGTTAAAGATGCGGGCCCTAATGAAGACCTTAACACAGACCTTGCTAATATTTTTAAAGCCATAGAAGCAAGTGCCATTGGTTTTAGGTCAGAAGATGATATAAAAGGACTTTTTGAAGATGTTGACACTACAAGTAATAAACTTGGTGCAACAGTTGCCGAAAAGAATAAAAGGCTTAGAGATATTTTAAATGGTATAGCCAGCATAAACTTTGGTCGCTTTGAAGATAACGATATAGACGCCTTTGGAGATGCCTACCTTTATTTAATCTCGAATTATGCAAGTAACGCAGGAAAGTCAGGCGGAGAATTTTTCACGCCACAAACAGTTTCAAAATTACTCGCAAGACTTGTTATGCAAGGCAAGACAGCCATTAACAAGGTGTATGATCCTACGTGCGGCAGTGGGAGTCTACTTTTGCAAATGAAAAAGCAGTTTGATGCACATATCATAGACGAAGGTTTCTTCGGACAAGAGATAAACATGACGAACTTTAACCTTTGCCGTATGAATATGTTTTTGCACAATGTTAATTACAATAACTTTTCTATCAAAAGAGGAGACACTTTATTAAATCCGCTTCATAACGATGAAAAACCATTCGATGCCATAGTCTCAAATCCGCCATACTCAATCAAGTGGGTAGGTGACAAAGATCCGACACTGATTAATGATGTGCGTTTTGCACCAGCAGGCAAGCTTGCGCCTAAGTCATACGCCGACTACGCCTACATCATGCACGCGCTTAGCTACCTTTCAAGTAAGGGTAGAGCTGCCATAGTCTGCTTCCCAGGCATTTTTTATCGTAAAGGCGCTGAAAAAACCATCCGTAAGTATTTAGTTGACAACAACTTCATCGACTGCGTTATTCAGTTGCCAGAAAACTTATTCTTCGGCACATCCATCGCCACTTGCGTTTTAGTTATGGCGAAAAATAAGACAGAGAACAAAATTTTATTCATAGACGCTTCAAAAGAATTTAAAAAAGAAACAAATAATAATATTTTGGAAGAAAAAAATATTGACAATATTTTAAACGAGTTTGTCGATAGAAAAGAAGTAAAACACTTCTCTAGATACGTCGATGTTAAGGAAGTGGAAGAGAACGACTATAACCTTTCAGTTTCGACTTACGTTGAAAAAGAAGATACGAGAGAGAAAATTGATATAAAAGTACTTAATAAAGAGATAGAAGAAACCGTTAAAAAGATAGATGAGCTAAGAGCTTCGATAGATGCGATAGTTAAGGAGCTTGAAGATGAATAATCAAATTATAATATATAATACTGAAGATGGTAAGTCAAAAATTAATTTAAAATATGATGACGGAACAGTTTGGTTAAATCAAAATGAAATCGCTGAACTTTTTCAAACTACTAAACAAAATATTAGTAAGCATATAAATAATATCTTCAATGATGGTGAATTAGATGAAAAAGTGGTTGTCAACTATAAGTTGACAACCACTCAACATGGCGCTATGACTGAAAAAACCCAAGAACATAACGTAGCTTATTATTCTTTAGATATGATTTTAGCAATTGGCTATAGAGTAAGGTCTGTTCGTGGTGTACAATTTAGACAATATGCGACAACAGTATTAAAAGAATATATTATCAAGGGATTTGCAATGGATGATGATAAGCTCAAAAACTTTGGTGGTGGAAAATATTTTAAAGAGCTTCTTGAAAGAATTAGAGATATTAGATCATCTGAAAAAGTTTTCTATAGACAAATTCTTGATATATTCGCAACAAGCATAGATTATGATGCACATAAAGATGAGGCAAAGTGGTTTTTTGCTACTATTCAAAATATGATGCACTATGCGGTACATCAAAGTACAGCAAGTGAGATGATTGTTGAAAGAGTAGATTCAGAAAAAGTTTTTATGGGTCTTACTAACTTTAAAGGAGAACTACCAACTCTAAGTGAAGCAAAGATTGCAAAAAACTATTTAAAAGAAGATGAGCTAAGCAAGTTGAACCTTTTAGTGTCGGGTTATTTAGATTTTGCTGAGGTAAGAGCAAAGAAAGAGATTCCTATGACTATGAATGATTGGATTGACTATACTTATGATATATTGAAAGTAAACGGCGAAGATTTACTTCCAGATAAGGGAAAGATATCAAGAAGTCAAATGGAGAAGAAAGTTAAAGCAGAATATATTAAGTATAAAAACAAAACATTAACACAAGTTGAGAAGGATTATTTAGATGAGATAAAAAATATAAATCAAATTGCAGAAAAGGGTTGTAAAGATGAGTAAAATAGATGAAATGCTAAAAAATGAAAAAGTTGAATGGAAAAAGCTTGGGGACGTTTGTGAGATAAGTACAGGAAAATTAAATGCTAATGCTAAAGATGCTAATGGTAAATATCCTTTTTTTACAACTGCCCAAGAGATAAGTTATATAAATGAGTATGCTTTTGATGGGGAAAGTTTATTAGTTGCAGGCAATGCCAATATAGGAGATGTAAAGTATTATAACGGTAAGTTTAATGCCTATCAAAGAGTTTATGTTTTACAAAACTTTAAGGATGTTAATGCAAAATTTTTAATGCATTTTATGAAAGCAAATCTTAAAAATTATTTAGAAACTAAGAAGAAACAATCAGCCATGACATATATAGTGCTTAGAGATTTAGAAAATTTTGAAATACCAATTTTTTCTCTAAAAAATCAAGAAAAAATAGCAAAAACACTTGACAAATTCACAAATTACGTTACAGAATTACAGTCAGAATTACAGTCAGAATTACAGTCAAGAAATAGACAATATGAGTATTATAGAGATAAATTATTGAGTGAAGAGTACTTAAATAAAGCAATAATTAACTATTATAAATCTGATAACACAAGGTATTTATCTTATGAAAAAATATCTGACATATGTTTAAGACAAAGAGGAATTAAAATAACTGCTAAAGAAATGAATGAGCTAAATAATGATTCTTCAAGCGTAAAAGTATTTGCTGGGGGCAATACAAGCGCAATGCTTAATAAAGATGAAGTTGGCGAAGAAAATGTTATTAATAAGCCAAGCGTCATTGTTAAGTCTAGAGGTAATATTGACTTTGAATATTATGATAAAGAATTTACGCATAAGAATGAAATGTGGTCTTATTCAAGTTTAGATGATAACAAGTTAAATATTAAATATTTATATTATATTTTAAAAAATAATTTAAAATATTTTAGGGATAATGCAATAAGTGGGAAATTACCACAAATTGCAACTGGGGTTACAGATAATTATAAAATTCCATTGCCAAACATCTATATACAAGATCAAGTTGTTGAAATTCTTGATAAATTTCAAGAGCTTACTCAAAATGTAAGTGGACTACTTCCCGATGAGATTGAAAAAAGACAAAAGCAATATGAATATTATCGTGAAAAACTCCTAACATTTGACACTGAACGTACTAGGGGGGGGGTACCAAGTATTAAGTAGTGACTATATAAGTCTATTGACCCAAGCAGGAGCTTTAGTCGGAGTAAGTGTTTTTGAACTTAGATATAAATCATTAGGTAATATAGGCACGTTTGAAAATGGAAAGGGAATGCCTAAGAGTATATTTAACGAAAAAGGTAGTGTTGGAGCAATCCATTATGGACATATATATACTAAATATAATTTGTGTGTAAGAAACCCAATTGTGAAAGTAACTGTGCAAAATGCAGAGAAGCTTAAAAAAGTTTATACTGGCGATTTAGTAATTGCAAAAACATCTGAAAATATTGAAGATGTAATGAAAACTGTGGCATATTTAGGTAATGAAAGTGTTGTAACTGGTGGCCACGCAGCTATATTTAGACATAATGAAAATCCAAAGTATTTATCACATGTATTTAATGGAGCAAATTATTTCATAAGACAAAAGAATAAGTTGGCAAGAGGTGTTAAAGTTATTGAACTATCAACTAAGGATATGGAAAAAATTGAAATTTTAATCCCACCAAAGCCAATTCAAGAATATATCGTATCCATTCTTGATAAGTTTGAGGTGCTAAGCCAATCAACTACTGATGGCTTAAGGCACGAGATTGAATTGCGTGAAAAACAATATGAGTACTACAGGGAAAAACTATTGACATTTGAAAAATAAATGAGGTGATTTTATGAGCGAAGAATTAAAAAACTATGGCTCGTCTGCTATTGCCGAGATGACAGGCGGCATCATACTAGCTAAGTATGAAAAAGAAAGTTCGGCTCATGACAAGGCATACCAAAGCGAGGCAGATCTTGAGAGGGAGCTGATTGAAAATTTAATTTCTCAAGGCTATGAAAGATTCAAGGCGAGCTCTAATGAGGACCTTTACAGGAATTTGAGAGACAAGATTGAAAAATTAAATAAGGTTTTATTTACTGATGATGAGTGGAGACGCTTTCTCACTGAGTATCTTGATGCGCCTAATGATGGTATTGTAGAAAAAACTAGAAAAATTCAAGAGAACTACATCTACGACTTTAAATTTGATAACGGTGATTTGAAAAACATTAAGATCATTGACAAGAAAAACGTTCATAATAATTTTATGCAAGTGATGAATCAATTTGCTCAAGAAGGCAAAAAGAAAAACAGGTATGACGTTACTATACTTGTCAATGGTTTACCTCTAGTTCATATTGAGCTTAAGAAGCGCGGTGTAAGTATGCATGAAGCTTTTGATGAGATTCACAGATATTCTAAAGAGAGCTTTAACGCTGACAGCTCTTTATATAAGTTTGTACAAATTTTTGTCATATCTAATGGAACATTAACAAGATATTTTGCGAACACTCTTGAGAGAAACAAAAATAATTACGAGTTCACTTGTGAGTGGGCTGACGCCAAGAACAAGGCCATCCACGACCTCGTTGACTTCACTAAGACTTTCTTCGAGAAGAGGGTTATCTTAGAGGTTTTAACTAAGTACTGTGTATTTAACTCACAAAATGTTCTTATGATTATGAGGCCATATCAAATCGCGGCAACTGAGAGGATTCTTTGGAAGATTAAGTCATCTCACGAAAGTAAAAGCTATGGCTCAGCTGCGGCTGGAGGCTTTATCTGGCATACGACTGGCTCAGGTAAGACGCTAACTTCATTTAAAACGGCTAGACTTGCGACTGATTTGGACTTCATCGATAAGGTTTTCTTTGTCGTTGACAGAAAAGATTTGGACTACCAAACTATGAATGAATATAAAAAATTTCAAGAGGACTCTGTCAATGGCAGCAAAGATACTAAAGAGCTAAAGAAGTCCATCGAGAAGGATGATAACAGGATAGTAGTTACTACCATTCAAAAGCTTAATGAATTTGTTAAAAAATATCCTGAACATGAGATTTATGACAAAGAGTGTGTACTTATATATGACGAGTGCCACAGATCACAATTTGGCGATGCACAAAAAAATATTAGAAGAAGTTTTAAAAAGTACTACCAATTCGGATTTACTGGTACGCCAATATTTGCAGAAAACTCTTTAACAGGTGAAACGACTTCGTCTATATTTGGTGCTCAGCTGCACTCGTATGTAATTACTGACGCGATTCGCGATGGAAAAGTTCTAAAATTTAAGGTTGACTATAACAATATCAAGAGCAAGTTCAAAGAGGCCGAAAAAGAAAGTGACGAGAAGGAGCTTAAGAAGTATGAAAATAAAATGCTTCTTCATCCTGAGAGAATATCAGAAATCACTAAGTACATTTTGAATATATATGACACTAAAACTCATAGAAACGTTTGTTACGAAAGAAAAGAGAAAAGACTCAATGGTTTTAATGCGATGTTTGCGGTACAAAGCGTTGAAGCAGCGAAATTATATTACGAAGAGTTTGAAAAGCAGCAAAAAGATTTGCCTGAGGATAAAAAATTAAAGGTCGCTAGTATATTTAGCTTTCAAGCCAATGAAGAACAAGCATCCATCGGGGAAATAGCTGATGAAAATTTCAATCCAAGTGCAATGAATTCGAGTGCGAAGGAATTTTTGGACAGGATAATTGCTGATTATAACAAAAGCTTCGGAACTAATTACTCAACTGAATCGGGCGAGTTCCAAAACTATTATAAAGATTTATCAAGAAGGGTTAAGGAGAAAGAGGTCGATTTGCTTATCGTTGTCGGCATGTTCTTAACAGGTTTTGACGCACCTACACTTAATACACTTTTTGTTGATAAAAATCTTAGGTATCACGGACTTATCCAAGCATTCTCAAGGACTAACCGTATATTAAATAAGGTAAAAGCCTTTGGTAACATCGTTTGCTTTAGGGATTTAGAGAAGGCAACTGAAGATGCAATCAAAACTTTTGGCGATGAGAACAGCGTAAACATTATCTTAGAAAATAGTTTTGAGGACTATATGAATGGATTTAAAGATAAAGATAGTGGTAAGGTGATTAAAGGCTACATCGAAATATCTAATGAGCTTGTTCAAAAATTCCCTGAACCAACTGAGATAGAGCTTGATGCAGATAAAAAAGAATTTGTAGAGTTGTTTGGATAGCTGCTTAAGTCTGAGAACATCTTGAGAAACTTTGATGAGTTTCAAAATGTTGACAAGATTATATCCGAAAGACTTATGCAGGACATGAAGAGCGTCTATGTTGATATTAGAGAGAATATTACTAAGAGAAGAAATTATGATGATGCACAAAAAACCGATATTGACTTCTCTGATGTAGAGTTTCAAATCGACTTACTTAAGACTGATGAGATCAATCTCGATTACATTCTTAAGCTTATACTTGAAAAGTACAAAGAGCACGATGACATAGAAGTCATTAAAGCTGAGGTTAAAAGAGCTATTAGGTCAAGTCTTGGCACTAGAGCCAAGGAAGAACTTATCATGAGTTACATCAACTCGACGAGACTTTCTGAGCTAAAGACTAATGACGATATAGTCGAAAGCTTTTACGAATTTGCTAGAAAAGAAAAAGAAAAAAATGTTGATGAGCTAATAAGCAATGAAAAGCTTAATAATGACGCAAAACGTTTTATAGAAAAATCCATCGCAAAGGGATATGTTGATTACGCTGGCGATGAGCTTGACAGTATACTTCCTCCAACATCAAGACGCGGCGGACTAAGAGAGAAGAAAAAGGGCGAAGTACTTGCTAAGATTGATGCTATAGTTAATATATTCGTAGGTATTTAATATAAAAAAGATTCGTGGGCAAGTCTCACGAATCTTTTATGCCATTTATGATATAATTAATAAAAGGGGGTCATAGTATGAAGATTAGTCTAATGTCTTTAGCGTTTAAAACTAAAGACCTTGAACATAACAAACTCATAATTATAAAAGCAATGCGTGAATACGCTCACAAGGCGGACCTACTTGTCTTTGGCGAGTCGTTCTTACATGGTTTTGAGGCTCTGTCTTGGGACTACGAAAAGGACAAGGCCATTGCCATAGGTCTAGACGGTGATATTATTAAGGAAATAAAACTTGCTGCGAGGGAAAATTCTATTGCCGTGAGCTTTGGCATGATTGAAAAAGCAGGCGAAGCTCTTTACTCGTCGCAAATCACCATTGACAAGGCTGGTGAAGTGATAGATGTCTTTAGACGCGTATCGGATGGTTGGAAGGAGCCAATAGCGGACGCTCACTACAAGGAGGGCTATGGCTTTCACACTTTTGATTTTGAAGGCAAAAAAATTCTTGTCGGCATCTGCGGCGACTTTTGGCACGAAGAGCTCATAGATGAGGCGGGAGCTATTGAGAAGGATCTAGTGCTTTGGCCGGTTTATACGGACTTCGAGCCGCGCGTTTGGAACGAAGAAGAAAAAATTGAGTACGCAAAACAAGCGGCTAAACTAAAGGCGCCTGTCTTGTATGTGAACTCGCTTTGCTATGACTTTGACGAGCCATATATATCAAAGGGCGGCGCATGTCATTTTGCTAGCGGTGAAATTATTAAAGAAGTGCCATCGGGCGCTGAGGCTGTCCTAGCAATTGATATAGCTTAAGGAGGACATATGAGAAGAAAAGATAGAGAAGTAAGTGATATAAATGAAATACTTAGGATAATGAAGGACTGCGACGACGTTGTTCTTGCCTTTAACGATGAGAGCTCGCCATACATCTTGGCAGTGAACTTTGGCGTGAGTGAAAATGACGGAGAGATCACTTTATACATTCACGGAGCAATTGAAGGGAAGAAATATGATTATCTTAAGGACGGGGCGGCTGTGAGCTTTCAAATGAGTGCTAATCACAAGCTTATCATGGACAAGGAGCGCGGCTACTGCACCATGAATTACGAATCCATCATAGGTAGGGGCGAGGTGTATGAGCTTCATGATTATGATGAGAAAGAGGCGGCACTTGAAGTTTTAGTGCAAAAGTATCATATACCGAGCGAAAAATTTGTTTATGCAAGGGCCGCTATACCTAGGACGCGCGTTTTTAAAATTTGCGTGAAAGAGTTAACTTGCAAGGCGAAGGCGTAAAACGATGACTTATAAAGACGTAGTTCGTGAGCTAAATGCAAATGCAGATGCAAAGTACAAGGACTTTATAGCTAAACTCGTTCCGACTATTGAGAAAGATACTATCATCGGTGTGCGTATGGGCGACTTAAGGCGCTTAGCTCGTAAAATAAGAAAAGAAGCCAGTCTTGATATATTTAATGAAGCGAAATTTTATTATAGAGAGGAAAAGCTTTTATATGCTCTTTGCATCTTTAAGATGAGTGAGAGCTTTGACGCGGCTATGAACGCGCTTGATGAGTTTCTTCCGTACATTGATAGCTGGGAAGTGACGGACTTAATTGCAGGTGAAATAATTATTGATGAAGCACATAGAGAAGAGGCTTTTCAAAAGGCGCTAAGCTATGTACATAGCTCTGATGAATACACTATTCGCCTTGGTCTAGTCATAATGAATAAAAAATATAATGACGAGGCTCACATAGAAAAAATTCTTGATGCGCTTAAGAGCATAAGCCTAGACGCTTACTATGTCAATATGGCAGCGGCGTGGCTACTTTGTGAGCTATATTTCACCGACAAAGCTAAAGTAGATGAGTTTTTATCAAGCGAGTCCATTAGCATGGAGATAAAAAAGATGACTCGGCAAAAGATACGCGAGTCACTCAAAAAGTAATACACTAAGAAAGCCAGAGACTGAACTCTGGCTTTTATCTTATTTCTTAACTTGTGCTATAATCTTAACGACATCGTCAAGGCTTGCTCCCTTATTAAAAGTGAATTTACCTGATTTAAGTTTTGTGTCAAGCTTTAGCTCAACGCACTTGTTAACGAAGTCTGTTGCACTCGATACAACGCCTTGTTGCTCAAGTATCTTACCTATCTCGCCTGGTAAGGACTTAGCAGGTATATTAACTTCGATAGTTCCACCTGTTTCAGCTGGTTTTTCTTCTTGAGGTTTTTCTTCGGCTGGCTTTTCTTCGTTTGCATCTCCTGCAGTCTCTGTAGGCGTTTCTTCAGATGCATTTGCATCTCCTGCTGTCTCTACAGGCGCTTCTTCATCTGATGTTTCAGAATTTCCTGCAGTTTCTGGAAGCTTTTCGCCATTATCTTCGTTATTGCCGTCAGTGTTTTGATCACCGTCTATATTTTCAACGACCTTCTTGTCGTCATTATTATTCTCAATGTTCTTTGTTAGAGTAGAGTTAGCACCGTTGTTCACGAACAAGATGTCAAGTCTCCAGCTGATTATACATACAACAGCTATGATTACTATGAGCATAATTATGTAATCAATCGAGTTATACAAAAAGTCTTTAAATTTTTCCCAAAAATTCATTATTACACCTCTTATTTTGAAACTTTCTTTTTTTTATACTTTGTATTATAATTATATCATATATTATAGCAAAATAAAAGGTGAAAATGATGAAAGAGATAAAAATTAATGAAAATGATAATGATCAAAGACTAGATCGCTTCCTTGTGAAATTTTTTCCAAACGCGACGAAGTCCTTCCTCATGAAGATGCTTAGAAAGAAAAATATAGTTTTGAATGGCAAAAAGGCGAGTGGTGATGAGAGGGTAATGACAGGTGACGTCGTCAAAGTATTTTTCTCGGACGAGACTTTCGAGAAATTTACCGAGGCTCCAAAGAAGTTTAACCCAAACATCATTGACTTGAATATAGTTTATGAGGATGAAAACATCGCCATCATCGATAAGGATGAGGGAGTCTTAAGTCATGCCACTAAGGATGGCTTTGAGAAAAACGTTGTCGATAGCTTTATAAAGTATCTCATCGACAAAAAAGAATTCTCTCCTCGTAATGAAAATACTTTTAGACCCGCCCTTGCCAATAGGCTTGACAGGAACACCAAGGGTCTCTTGATTGGCTGCAAAAATTACGAAGCGCTTAAAGAGATGACTAAGCTTATCAAAGATAGAAAGATTAATAAGTATTACAAAACCATAGTCAAAGGTAATTTTGATGTAGACGAAACATTTGAAGTGGGCTACGAAAAGAACGAGAAGAAGAATATGATGAAGCTCTCTGATGATGGCGCAGAGATGATCACGCACTTTAGGACCATGGAGATGAAAAACAATTTTACTGAGCTTGAGGTACTTTTATTAACTGGCAAGACTCATCAAATACGTTTCCATCTAAAAACGCTTAAGCACCCGATTGTAGGTGACAGGAAGTATGGTGATGCGGCGCTTAATGCAAGGCTCGCGCATATAATTAACAATCAGCTTTTGTACTCATACAAAATCGCTTTTCCAGAGCTAGATGGTTTCTTTAGCTATTTATCGAATAAAGATTTATATGCTAATAGCTGGAGTGCTTATGATAAGGTTAAGGAGGTCTTGTTCAAATGATTACTGTATATGAAACGAAGAAAGACGCAAAAAATTTATTTAGCACGATGCAAATGGATGAGGGCGGCAAAACCATAATCATAACTAAAAATACTGAGTACAAAGACTTCATTGTACAAGAGGGACTAAAAAGGCTTGGCGCGCTTGTAAACACAAGTGTTTTGAGTATAGATGACTTTTATCTAAGAGAAGCAAAGGGCAATTACAAATTTCTATCTGAGCTTAGTATGCGCCTTATAATTAAGCAAGTGATTGAGATGAACAAAGGCGAGATGCCATTTTTAAATTATCCATCGTATATGGATTTGATTTTTGAAGCGATTAAGGACGCGAGCGCTAATGATATTGACTTATTAGAAAAGGGCGGCGAGTACAAGAAAATTTACGAGGACTACGAAGCGCTTCTTAAGAAGGGCGGCTACCTTGGCATGAATGAGAGCAATGTGCTTGATGACTTAAAGATAAAAGGCGCGGATGCCATATACTTTATCGGCTTTAACGAGATGAGTAAAAAGCTCGTCTACTTACTTGAGATGGCAAAGAGCTTTGAAAGAGATGTAAAAATTTTTATAGAAGAGGACTTTGCTTCAGATGAGCTAATGGCTTACTTAAAAGAAAATGCTAATGAATATCATGCTTCAGATGATGATCCAAGTCATTTTGAAGAGATAGCTAAAAAATTATTTAATGAAGAGATTACCCACACAGCTGGAATAAGTTTTGTGCGCGCGGACTCAATCGAGGCCGAGCTTGACTATGCCTTGACCGATATAAAGGAAAAGGTATTGAAGGACGGCTATGCTTATGGCGATGCCCTTATCTACATAATGGATAAATCAGAGGAAAGAGCTTTAATGGATATGCTAGGCGCCTATGAGATGCCCGTGAATAAGAACAGTGTATTTCACTTAAGGGACCTAGTTTGGCAAGATAAATTATTTCAAGATATAGCTGCGAGCGAAAGCGCTATGCCGGGCACTAATGATATGCCGAGCGAATGCTATATGCCGAGCGAAAGCGCTATGCCGGGCGAAAGACATATGTCGGGCGAAAGCCATATGCCGAGCGAATGCCTTATGCCGAGCGAATACCATATGACGGGCGAATCGATTTTTGAACGTATTAATACTTACACAGCTGATGAAATGCTCTTAGATAAATTTAAAAAAATAATCGCCGCAATCGAAGATATCTATGGCAAGGCCATTAGCAAAGAGAAGTGGATCGAGCTACTCAAATTAGCTTTTAAATATGAAGTTTACAGAGAAAAGGACAGACTTCCTTTTGGCATATCCATATACTCAGCTGACTTTGATACGCTAAGGCACTATAAACTAATCTACATAATCGGCATGAATATGGATAGCTTTCCTAAGAGCATGAGTGAAAACTTTTTGCTTGACAATATATACGCAGAGACTGGCTTTGACAAGAAAGAAAAAATGTCGAGGCTATCTAAGAACCTCATGAAAAAACTTTTTAAAGCAGCTGATGAAAAGATTACCATGACTTACTCGGCAAGAACGAGTGCGGACGCGGATCAAGGTGCCTCATCTTTCTTTAATGAGTTTCATATCGATGAGTGGATAAGCGTGAAGAGCCTTGGAGCTATCGAGAAGAGCGCCTCACTTGCGGCGAGCGATGAACAAAAGAAATTCATTAGCGCTTACAAAAATATTGGCCCAGTAAAGTTCATTAACTACGACGAAATCAATAAGCTTAGGGCAGAGGGCGTCATCTCGAAGTATAACGGCAAGCTTGAGAGTTACTCAGCCATGAGCGTGGTGGATGATTTTGTGAAAAACAAATTAACTGTATCGTTTCTAGAGACTTTCAAGACCTGTCCATATGCGGCGCTACTTGGCTATATCTATGGCATAGAGCCCGCCGAGGTCGATATGAAGGCAAGAAACATCGGGACTTACATGCATAAGGTTCTGGAGCTTTACTACAGAAACTATATCGGGAAAAAGGTCATCTATGACGAGGCTCTTTTAGTGAGGACCATGGATATGATTAAGAAAACTAATGAATACGCCGATGTTTATGGCTTTGAACTTGAAAATATCGAGAGCTATATCAAGGACTTTATCATCTTTGATGAAGAGCGAATGAAAAATTCGAATTACATCGTAAAAGAAGTAGAAAAGATGATCACTATAGACGTAGATGGTTATAAGATTAAGGGCAAGATTGATAGGGTCGACGAAGACAGTTTGTCTGGCAAGCTCCTTGTCCTTGACTACAAAAAGAGCAATTACATCAATAAAGATAGTCTTCAGCTATCAGCCTATGCGCTCTACTATAAACATAGTAGCGTAGACATTGACGCGGCCTTCATTACTATGACTAAGCTTAATGGCAAGCTTGATATTAAAAAGGCTGATGCCGATGCTTGCGAAGAAGAGATAAGGTCTTTAATTGAAAAGCTTAAGACTTATAGCTTTAATATTATTGACGAGGCAAGTAAAGAAAAATGCCTAGCCTTTTGTGATTATAGATGCATGTGCAAGAAGGGGAGAGAGTAATGAACTTAAATGAAAAGCAGCAATTAGCTGTAGATACAATAGATAAAAACGTTTTGCTCGACGCCTCGGCCGGCACTGGTAAGACCACTGTCCTTGTCAATAGATTTGTAAATATCCTAGACAAGGGAGACTTTTCACGCATAAGGCCTGACGAAGTGCTTTCGTCGATAGTTGCCATCACATTTACAAAGAAGGCCAGTAATGAGCTTAAGGAGAGGGTAGCAAAGCTTATCTACGAAAAGGCAAAGACTGATGAGAGCTTCAATAGCTACTACAATAATATGCCTGTCGCAAATGTTTCGACCGTTCATCAATTTGCCTTCAAGATGCTAAAGGCTTTTCCTTTACTTGCAAATATCGATCCGCGCGCGAAAGTCATTGAAGAGGATGAAGCGGATGAGCTACTTGATAGGGCAGTGAGAGAGGCGCTTGATGAGAAAAATTACGAAGACTTATTTAAGGCACTTGATAAGAACTACGACGATAATTTTCTTAATAGCTTTAAGAGCATAATTAATAAGACTAGGGGCATGGACCTTGCTGAGCTGCGCGAAAACACTTTGAATTATGTAGGCTCTATATATGATGAAGATAGTATAAGAACTGCTCTTAGTAAGATGTGTGATGCCATTAATGAAGTGAGGGACGATTTAAAAGAAAATTCAAAGCTATATGGCGTTATCGATAAACATAAAGACGAAATAGACGCTTTAAGCGAGATGCCGATAGAGCAGCTTGATTTAAATCTGCTTAATGATTTTGCTTATAATATCGGTGTAAACGCAAAAAAGAAAGATTATTACGATGCCATCATAGAAAGTGCTTCTTATGTACTTAAAGCGCTTGAAGCGGGTATGCTTAGCCGCTACGAAGATTTCTTTACTCTATTAGAAAGCGCTCACAATAAGTACAAGAGCTTTAAAGAGAAAGAGGCGGCACTTGACTTTAACGATTTAGAGATTCTTTTTAGAGACCTTCTTAAGCGTGATGAAGTACGCGAGGCGCTTCAAACTAAGCTTAGCTACATCATGGTCGATGAGTTTCAAGACACATCGCCTATACAAAAGGAAATTTATTATCTGCTTAACGAGGCACTTGGCGGAGACAGGCTCTTCGTCGTTGGTGACTTTAAGCAGTCAATCTACACATTTAGAGGCGCGGACGTAAGTCTTTATCAGTCAGTTAAGGAAGACTTTTTAAATGATACTAGGTCCACTGCCATAAGCATGAACGAAAATTATAGGACTGGAGAAAAAATTATTTCAAGCGTGAATAAACTTTTTGCGGACGAGATACATGACTACGAAGATTTAATTTTTAAGGGCGATATTAATAATAGTGGAGTAATAAGCATCAAATACATCGAGAAAAACGATAGAGAGCTCGAGGCGACTGCCATTGCCAATAAGATTATGGATTTACATGCGCAAGGAACCTCTTTTGGCGACATAGTCATCTTGGTGCGTGCCAATAGAGACTCAGCTGCTATAGAAAAAGCGCTGAAGAGGTCCAAAGTGCCTGTATATAACACGGCGAATAAGGCTCTGAACGAGCGCGACGAAATGGAAGACATATATAACTTTATTCATTATCTTAGATATGAGGATGAACTTTCATTAATTGCACTGCTTAGATCAAACTTTTATGCTATCGATGACGATGAAATATTTTTAGCAAAGGATAGAGATGGTTTTAAGTATTACAAGGAAGAGCTAGATAAATATATTAAGATGAGGGACGAGCAAAGGCTTGATGATGTGTTGAAAGCCTTCTTCGATGAGACTCATTATATTGAGAAGCTACTTATAAGGAAGAGAGGCGCGCAAAGCTACACCAATGTCCGCAGCTTTTTAGATAGGATAAGCGCTTATTATGATATGGGCGAAACGAATTTTGAAGCTCTAGCAGATAAGCTTCTTCTACTACGCGAGAAAGGCACAGCAGAGCCCTCATACATCAGCGAAAGAGATGATATAGTAAGGATCATGACCATACACAAGGCAAAGGGCCTTGAAGCGAAGGTAGTTATCTGCGCGCAAATGGCTTTTAAAAGATCTCCAGATACTGTTTTTGCAAGACTTGCTGATGATAAAATCTTTTTAAGATTTAAAGAGCTTAACTCGAATTTCAAAGAGGCGCAAGCGAATGACAAGGACATATATGAAGAAGAAAAGATAAGAAATCTATATGTAATGCTAACGAGAGCGAAAGAGCAGCTCATCGTTTATAAGACTGGGGGCAAGAGCGGTTTTATTCCATATATAGATAAGCTCGATGCGATCAGTGAAGAGCCTGACTTTAATGAAAGAGAATTAGATATAGATGAAGAAGAAATTTCTGTGAGTGATGATGACCTTATTACGAGGGAAGAGATTAAGTGGAAGAGCCAATATGCGCCGCTGCCATCGAGTGCTGCCTACGCATATGACTTCGGGGCAAACACATTCAAGGTATATGACGATGAGCGTGACATTATCGAAGGAGCTAGTAATGATAATAAAAATCTTGGCTCAGCGGCTCACAGATTTTGTGAGGCGTATGAGGGCAAGGACTTTGACGAGGTCTTAAGAGAGACAGACCGCTGCTATAAGCTTAGCGAAAAGCAAAGAGAAGTCCTAATGATATGCGCAAAAAACTATGAAAAGTTTTACAAAACAGTTACAAATGCCAAAACATATAAAGAATTCGAGTATTATTATACTAAAGATGATATAATATACACAGGAGTTATTGATAGAGTGGATGTATACGATGACCACATCGAGATAATCGACTACAAAGTCACTAGCCTTGACGAGAAAAGCGCCAAGAGCATATATGCTAGCCAAATGGCCATGTATATGGAGGCTGCGAGGACGATATTCAAAAAAGAGGCGAGAGCGAAGTTATTCCTTCTATCAAGAGATAAATTAATCGATATGGAGTAGATTATATGAGTTACAGAGTACTTTTAGTCGAAGACGAAGCGGCCATAAGAAAGTTTGTTAAGATAAATTTAGAGAAGGAAGGCTACCTTGTCAGCGACTTTCCGAGCGCTGAGGAGGCACTTGAAGCGTGCAAAATGCAAAGCTTTGAGATAGCAGTCCTTGATATAATGCTTGAGAAGATGGATGGAGTCACACTACTTAAGATACTTAGGGAAGTTTATCCACACATGGCCATCATCATGCTGACTGCAAAGAGCGAGGACATTGACAAGATAAATGCCTTTGAATCGGGCGCTGACGATTACTTGTCAAAGCCATTCAACCCGAAGGAGCTTATCTTAAGGATCAAGTCCATTAGCAGAAGGCTTATCATAGACAATAAAAGGGAAGAGAACGAAATCGTTCTTGGCAAGTTTAGAATTGATCTTAACTTAAAAGATTTTTATGTCGATGGCAATTTAATTGAGTTAACACCGACTGAGTTTGGCATAATTAAGTATCTAATTGAAAATGCAAATACTCTTGTAAAGAGAAAGGGCATAGTCAAAACAGTTTGGGGCTACGACTACCTAATGGATACTAAGCTTGTCGACGTCAATATATCTAGACTTAGAAAGAAGATAGAGAAGGATCCATCAAATCCTGAACATTTAAAAACTATTTGGGGAGAGGGATTTACGTTTGAATACAAAGAATAGCTTGAAGAAGAGCTTGATGCAAAACTTCATCTTGCTTGTATTTATCTCGCTTGTGCTGATAAATATATTCTCGTCATATATGTTCAAAAGATTTTATTATAAGCAAACTATAAAGAACGCGAAGGACACTTTGGATATGTATGTCGACTACGACAAGAAGTTTTACGGCTTTACAAGCAATGAGAAGATAAAGGAAGCAATTAACCAGCATCCAAACCTCTTCTACAACAACATCGATCAAAGGCTTGAGATCTTGGACACTGATGGCACTGTACTATTTGACTCGGAAGGATATAAGTACACGGCCGTGCCCGAGATTGATGCCCTTATTAATAATGGCAGCGCGACGTGGATAGGACGTGACTCGGCATCTGGCGAGAGGGTCCTAACTGTTAGCACGGCTGTCAAGCATAATGAGGAGCCTATATATTATTTAAGATTATTTTTCGGCTTAGGGCAAGTTGATGATTTTACTAGTAAACTATCTATCATCATAGCGGCAATAAGCCTTTTAGTCTTGTTTTTATGTATTATTATTTCTAATTTTATAAGTGATTCCATTGTAAATCCAATTAAGTACTTAACAAGGATAGCAAATCGCATGTCGAAGGGCAATTACAAGGAAAAGTCCAAGCTTGATCTAAAAAATGAAATAGGTGAGCTATCAAACGCGATGAATACGCTATCAGACGAGATTATCAAGCATGACGAGCTAAAAAACGAGTTCATCGCAAACATCTCTCACGAGCTAAGAACGCCGCTTACATCATTAACCGGCTGGGCATATACGCTTAAAGACGGTGACCTCGATGAAGAGACGACAGAGCTTGCTCATGACATTTTGATTAGCGAGAGCGAAAGACTTAGCTCATTACTAGAAGAGCTACTTGATTTTTCGAGACTTATCTCAGGAAAGATTTCACTTAATAAAGATTACTTTGATTTAAAAATCTGTGTTGAGAACATTACTAAGCAAGTATTTCCAAAGCTTGAGAAGAACAAGGAGAGGATCGAGCTCAATGTATCTGACGCCTCCTACATTTATTATGGCGATGAGAATAGGATCAAGCAGGTCATGATTAATCTTCTTGATAATGCAGTTAAGTTCAATAAAGAGCATGGTCTTATCACCATAAATCTATATCAAGATAAGGATAATTTCTTTATAGAAGTCATAGATGAAGGTGTCGGCATAGATGAAGACGAAATCAAATACATTTTCGAAAAGTTTTATGCAGGTAAAAAATCTAAATCACATACGGGCGTTGGCCTTGCCATAGTTAAGGAGATAGTGGAGCTTCATAAGGGAAGCGTGGGCGTTGAGTCAAAGCCGGGTGAAGGCACTAAGTTTATTGTAAGGCTAGCGAAGGAGATTAAAGATGAAAAAGATTCTTAGCTTGATAAGCCTTGTGATATTGGCCTTGCTGCTCACTTCATGTGCGCCAAAAAATACAGTAGCAAACCCAGACTTATATGGCGTATGGCAAGTGAAAGAGATAAAGGACGTCGAAGAAAAACAAAAAGAGGTCGACGCGGCACTTAGGGTAAATGACTACATCTACATCAGCAATGATGACTACATCATAGGTAACGATGTAATCAAAGACGCCAAGACTAAATATAGAAAAGTATCTTTGGAGGACTATCTCTTTTTCAATTACAAGATAGAGCTTAATGATATAGGTGGCCTCGATGCAGATGTTTACTCCATCTACGAAGATGATAGCTTCAGATACGACCTAATCCTTAGTGATGACAAGATGATGATTAAGCTAGGTAAATACCTTTATACGCTTACAAAGACCGACAAGGCACTTGATGAAGCGCATATGAAGGAGCTAGTCGCTCTTGTAGATAGCACTGAAGGAGATGCGAGTGAAGCAATAGATGAAAATATTGGCTTTTTACTCGGACTTAGAGAGGACAAGGACTGTGCATCAACATATAAGACCATATACATGCAGCCGTACAAGGGCGAGGCTTATGAGCTTGATTACCTACTAGTCCCTAGGCGCGATGGCTTTGCGAGAATCGAGTGCGCCAAAATTGAAAAGGACGGCGCCTATCAAGAAGACTTCTTAGTTATTAACGACCATGTCAATACATTTGAATCGCTTGTGCTTTATGATGGGCAAAACGAAAAAGCGCTTGATAGGATGAGAAAGATACTATTCGTTGGCAATGATTATTTCTCATATGAGATAGTATCTAAGCTTAGGGACAACGGCGACATAGGCATATATTTCTTAGATAATTACAGCCAAAACAATAAAGCCGCTCTCCGTGAACTAATAGATGAGAGCGAAACAGATAATACAAAGACTTATAAGTTGGATGAGTTTAAAAACAGCTTAAACGATGCGAGAAACTTAACGGTAGTAAGGAACAATGGCTACTGGATACTTAAGCAGAGGGACTACGACATGAAGTATCCGGGCCTATATAAGGATAGTTACGTCATGAAGAAGCCAAATAAAAATCTTGTGCGTTTCGACGAGCTCTACTTCAATTACGAGACATTGAAAGAGAAGTTCCCTAAGCTCAAGGACGCCTTTAGTGCGCCAAACAAGTCCATGGTCATGATATATAAGGACAAGACGCTCGCCGCCTACAGTGTATATAGAGACGAGATTATGGACGAGATCTTCTCTATTGACTTAAACTCAAAGATCATAATGAATGAGTGGGCGCTCGGACAATATGGCGATATGTGGAAAGAAAAATTTATCTCGCTTGGCGCGAAGAAGATAAAATAATTAGGCTTGCAAATAGGGCTCATATGTAGTATAATTAGTAATCATAGCGAAGGTGAAGTAATGGGTACTATAAAATCAATTTTAGAAAAAATACTTACAGAAGTAAAACCATATATGACAGAGACATCGCTTCTATTCATAGTTGCACTTGTCTTTGCTGTTTTAGTTTTATTTTTGCACATAGCCTTTATTAAGTATAAGTTTGTTAAGTATATACCGACTATAGGCTTAATAATATTTGCTGCAGTAGTTTTATTAAAAGGCAATAAGAGAAGCATATTGCAAGCGTCAATCGTTGATATGAAGCTTGCCATCATTTCCTTAACTGCGGCGCTTACATCTTTCTTCGTAGCTATAGCGATGGGGTCGATGGCGAAGAGGAGAAAGTCAAGGAAGACCAGAGTAAGTACAAAAGCTAAGAGTGAAGAAACAAGTAAATAGAGTAGATTATATAAAAATACAAGAGTAGACAGATTTGCCTACTCTTTTTTTGCGTCTTCTGCTATTAAGTTTAATTTAGCTTCTTTCGTAAGCTTTTTAATCGCTGCCTCTCTTTGCATCGCTTCTTCCTTAGTAAGGAAGCTTTCGTAGTGAACCAGCTCAAAGGGGCCGCGGCCTCTTGTGTACTTCGCGCCCTTGCCGCTCCTATGTTTTTCTATGCGCTTATAAATATTATCAGTGTAGCCAGTGTAGATGGAGCCGTCCTTGCACCTAAGCATGTAGATATAATAAAGCTTATTCATTATAGATCGACTATGTCCTTGATGTCGGAGTAGTCAAAGCCTCTGCTTATTAAAAAGCGAATGATCTTGTTCTTTCTCTTGTATGGATCAGTCTCGCTCTTAGTCGCTTCGAGCTTTCTCTCGTAAGCCTCTTTAAGCGCCTCATACTCCATATCACTTGCTTCTTCAATCGCTTCTTCGATCTTATCATCATCGATGCCTCTTTGTTTTAGTTCATAGACTATCTTTCTCGCGCCTTTGTTCTTGATGCGAAAACTATCTTCCACAAAAAACTTTACATATAAATCGTCATCGACAAGGCCCACTTCTTCTATGTAGTCACAGACCTCACTTGTTTCTTCATCACTGAAGCCTTTTCTGATCAAGTAATCGTAGACATCCTTCTTCGTCTTAATGTTCTTCAAATATTTAATTGCATAGTTATAAGCTTTCTCGTTCATGATACACCTCTTTAATTAATTCTAACAGATTAGTAAATATTTTTCAATATCCATAGCAAAAACTATTGATTTGTGATAAAATAAAGGTGAGGTGAAAGCTGTGGACTTTTTTTCAATACTGTCTATGATATTAAAATATATATTCATCATAATTATATATGCCTTCGTTTTTCAAATAGCGAAGATGATATTTCAAGACATTAAGTCTACTCAAGTCTCGAGGAAGGGCGCTTACTTGATGCTCATCGATGACGAGGAGAAGGACAAGATATATCCAATCAGAGAGAGCTTGAGTGTTGGCCGTGATAGGTACTCGGATATAAGGCTTGATTATAATTTTGTGTCAAAAAATCATTTTATAATTGAAGAGGAAGACGGGGAATACTACTTAAGTGATCTTGGCAGCAAGAACGGCACTTATGTCAATGGCACTAAGATTGAGGACGAAGTCATCTTAGAGGACGGCGACATTATTGAGCTTAATGACATTAGATTTGTTTTTGTTAATAGGGAGATATAAATGAAAAAGAAAGTAAACATATCAAGGCCTTTACTATTGGTCTTCATGTTTGTAATACTTGAACTAAGTTTATTCTTCTTTTACAAGGACATGAAGCCAACGAAAAATTTTATATATTATACGACTGGCGTACTTGTACTTATCTATTTACTTAATATTTTGCTTATAAAGATATCGCCAAAGGCGGATCGTTACTTAAACCTTATAGTCTCAATGCTATTTTCAATAGGTACATTCGAAATACTAAGGCTTGATGAGGCAAGTGGTTTTAGGCAAATCATATGGATAAGTTTAGGCATAGTTGTTTTTTATCTAGCCATCTTCATAATGACGGCTATGAAAAATAAATTTGACAAGATGTTTTTCCTAGTCTTGGCACTCATTTACATACTTTTTATAATAACGCTTGTCTTTGGCAAGACGAAGTATGGGGCGAGAAACTGGATTAGGATAGGCAAGATCAGGTTTCAACCGGGTGAGTTCATCAAGATACTCTATATATTTTTGCAGGCGATTTACTATAAAAATTATAAGAGGTACGCCTCAATAAAGTTTGGACCAGAAATATTCACGCTTATCTCATATAGCTTCATAATGTTTTTCTTCTTGCAAAAGGACCTTGGCTCGGCAGTTATCATCTACGGTATGATGATGTTTAGCGAGTTTGTTTTTGAGAAGAAAAAATATATAAAGTATGTGAATCTAGCTTTAGCAGTCGTGATGAGTGTCGTGAGTTACAAGCTATTTAGCCACGTAAGAATAAGGGTCTTGAGCTTTATCAATCCATGGGACTACATGGACGGCATAGGCCTACAGATAACACAGTCGCTCTTCGCCATCAGTTCAGGCGGTTTTGTCGGAACAGGCATCGGACTAGGACTGCCAAAGACTATACCTGTTGCGACAAGCGACTTTATCTTCGCAGCTATATGCGAGGAGATGGGTACATTAGTTGGCATCGCAATCATAATGCTATTCATCATGCTAATATCGAGAATGTTTAAGATATCACTAAAGTCGAATGACACATTCTACAAGGCGCTGAGCTTTAACTGCGCGGTATTATTCTCAATTCAGTCGCTACTGATTTTAGGCGGCGTACTTAAGCTAATACCACTGACAGGGGTTACCTTGCCCTTCGTTGCGTATGGAGGCACGTCGATCCTCGCGTCCTTCATAGTACTAGCCATGGTGCAGTTTTCAAGCATAGAAGGTGAAGTCGATGGATAGGACGAATAAGAGAATTATTATTTCACTACTAATATTCTTAACGGCCTTCTTTGGGATTATAGTCTACTTGACATATTTCCAATTATTCTTAGCTAAAGACATTAAAAACAATCCTTACAATAGAAGGAATAGGGTCGACGAAGAGAATGTTATTAGAGGAAATATTTATGATAGGAATGGCGTGGTCCTTGCCGAAACAAAAGTAAAGGGCGAAGAAAAGACAAGGGTTTATCCGTTTGGACAAAGGTACTCGCATGTAATTGGTTACACTAGTAAAAAATATGGTAAGCAAGGTCTTGAAAGCACCTTTAATGATGTTTTGACGGGCACTGACAAGGACGATTACTTCAAGGACATAAGAAAGATATTTAACGACAGAGCAGGTAAGTCACTAGTTTTATCTATAGATAACAATTTAGAAGCACTTATTGAGAAAAACTTTGCTAAAGAAAAAGGCGCCGTCATCGTCATGGACAATAGGACTGGAGAGATACTTGCAATGCACTCAAACCCTGGTTTTAATCCATCCACAATTGATCAAAACTGGGACGACTTTGTTAACTCAAATAACGGAGAGCTCCTAAATAGGGCAACACAAGGTCTATATCAACCGGGATCGACATTTAAACTTGTTAGTGCTATGGCGATACTTAAGTCAAAGCAGGACCTAAGCTATACAGATACAGGTAAGGAGACAGTCGACTCATATATATTCAAAAACTCTGGCGGCAATAAATATGGCGAGGTTAATCTAAACACTGCCATGAGCAAATCCATAAACACATATTTTATAAATAAAGTTATGAATATGGATAAGGATGAATTTTTTGATACGATTGAAGAGTTTTACATCGATAAGAACTTTGATTTTGATCTGGTTTTTGCTAAGTCAAAGCTCAATAGAGACGCCGGCAAAACTGAGATTGCATCTGACGCCATTGGCCAAGGCTCGATACTCGTTAGTCCACTCAATATGCTTATGTCTACGAGTGCCATCTGCAAGGAAGGGGTTATGATGAAGCCTTATATCGTCAAGATGGTCAAGGACAATAAAGGTACTTTGCTTGAATCAACTAAAAGTGAAGTATATAAAACTATAGGCAAGAAAGAGGACGCCGATAAGGTTAAAGAGGCGATGATAGAGACTGCAAGGACTGGGACAGCAAGCTCCTTACAAAGAAAGGGCTTTACAATAGGTGCCAAAACTGGTACGGCTGAGCTAGGCAAGGGCAAGTACAACGCTTGGCTCGTAAGCTTTATCGAGTCTGATAAGCTTGACTACAGCATCTGCGTTGTGAGCGAAGACCAAAGGAAGATGGGCTATCAAATGCAAGGCATTACTAAGATGATAAATGATTATCTAATAAAAAATTATAATAAATAGAAAGGGATGTTAATATGGACGAATTAAAAACAAGAGATCAAATTGACGAACAATTTAAGTGGGATTTGACAAAAATCTTTGAAAGCGATGAGAAGTGGGCTGAAGAGTATGATAGCTTCTGCAAAGACTTTACAAAGCTAAGTGATTATGAAGGAAGACTTGGTGAAAGCGCAAAGACTTTATTTGAATTCACTAAATTGAAATATGATTTAATTCACAGACTTGAATTAATTTACGTTTATGCAAGTCTAAAGTTTTCACAAGACACTACAGATACTAAGAGTCAAGAGCTTATTGATAAAGCACAAACTGCTGAAATCAAGTTCTCAACAAGCTTAGCCTTTGAATCACCTGAAATATTAAAACTAGGAAGAAAGAAGATTGAAGACTTTATAGCTGAAGAAAAAGGTCTTGAAGAGTATAGAAAGACTTTCGAAGACATACTTAGATACGAAGCTCACACACTAAGCGAAAAAGAAGAAGCACTTCTATCTAAAGCAGGCGACCTATATATCGCACCAGATGACATCTACCAAATGTTTTCATATGCTGATTTAAAATTTGATTCGGTAGCAGATAAAGATGGCAAGATGCATCCACTAAGCCCTGGCGTGTTCACTAAGCTATTGGCTTCAGATGATGAAGTATTAAGAAAAAATACATTCAACACATACTATGACAATTACGCTGACCATATCAATATGCTTGCGGCTACATTAAAGGCAGCTGTTAAGAAAAACATCTTCAGAGCTGAAGTAAGAAACTTCAAGAGCGCTAGAGAAGCTGCATTATTCGCCAATGCTGTTGATGAAAAGATCTATGACAATCTTATCGAGTCAGTTCACGACAAGATTCATTACCTTCATAGATATATGAAGCTTAGAAAGAAATACATGGGCCTTAAAGAGCAACACATGTATGACATTTATATGCCAATGCTTAGCAGCTTAAAATTTGAAATTGATTATCCAGAAGCAACAGAAATTATAAAAGAAGCAATCGCTCCACTTGGCAAAGAATATCAAGACATTGCATATAAGGGATATCATTCAAGATGGGTTGACGTATATGAAACAAAGGGCAAGAGAGGCGGAGCCTTCTCATCAGGTGTTAAGGGCACTTACCCATACATCTTATTAAACCATAATAAATCAGTTGACTCACTATTTACATGCTGTCACGAAATGGGCCACTCAATGCACTCATACTTAACAAACACTACTCAACCTATCCAATACGCTAACTACAGCATATTCTTAGCAGAAATAGCTTCAACTATGAATGAAACACTATTAACTCACTACATGATCGACAATGCTAAGACTAAGGAAGAAAAATTATATTTCATAGACAATTATCTTGAATCATTCAGAACTACATTATACAGACAAGCGATGTTTGCTGAATTTGAAAATATAATTCACAAATACGCTCAAGAAGGCGGTACTATAAACGCGGATTTCTTAAACAAGACTTACTACGATTTAAATAAGTTCTACTATGGTGACGATGTGGTTGTTGACGAGAAAATCAAGTACGAATGGGCTAGAATACCTCACTTCTACTACAACTTCTACGTATTCCAATACTCAACAGGTATTAGCTGCGCAACTGAATTTGCAAGAAAAGTGCTTTCTAAAGAAGAAGGAGCAGTTGAAAAATATCTTGGCTTCTTGTCAAAGGGCTCAAGCGAGTACCCAATCGATATACTTAAAGAAGCTGGCGTAGATATGACTACTAAGGACCCAATACTAAACAGTTTAGATACATTTAATGAGTTCATGGATAAGTTTGAAGAACTTATGTAGGAGGACTTATGTTCGAACAAATTAAGGATGTATTAGTAAATTTTAAACTAAGCTACCTTGTCGACATCACAATCATTGCGCTAATAATATATCAACTATACAAGCTTGTTAAGCAAACAAGAGCCGAGCAGCTAACCAAAGGCTTCTTGGCCTTGCTTATAGTTACCAAGCTAAGTGAAGTACTCCACCTATATACACTTAGGTGGCTTATCGAAAATCTATTCAATGTAGGTTTAATCGCTTTAGTTGTTGTATTTCAGCCAGAGTTGAGGCGTGGACTTGAGTATATAGGAAGGATGAAGTTCTTTTCTAAATCCATTTCCGATATTAAAAAGGAAAACTTTTCAAGAACAGTTAATGAGATAGTTGACGCATGCCTATCACTATCGAGACAAAAGATAGGTGCGCTTATCGTCATCGAGAGAAAAACTGGTCTTAACGAGATAGTTGATACAGGAACTGATATAGATGGTCTTGTATCAAGCGACTTACTTATCAATATCTTTATACCGAACACACCTCTTCATGACGGGGCGGTCGTTATCAAGAGCGATAAGGTAAGAGCTGCTGCATGCTTCTTGCCGCTAACAGACAATCAAAACGTTCCAAGAGAATTAGGCACAAGACATAGAGCGGCGCTTGGCGTAACTGAGATGAGTGACGCACTTGCGATTATAGTATCAGAAGAAACAGGAGCTATATCTACAGCGGAAGAAGGCGTTATCTCAAGATATCTAGACGAGAACACACTTAGAGAGAAACTACTTAGCGTTTATTTACCAGTAAGTAGCGACGAAAAAGCATTATTTAAATGGAGGGCAAAAGATGAAGATCAAGATGAAGAAGTTCAAGATCAATAACAAGAGTAATATCATTGCAAAGATAGTCTCAGTCATCGTTGCCATCTTCCTTTGGTACTACGTTATGGGACTTGTCAATCCAGAAGAAACAAGAACATATAGAAATATAAACGTAGCATTTAAAAATGTTGAATACCTTAATAACACTAAGCTTGTTAATCTCGGACCAAATGAGGCAAAAGTTACAGTTCAAGTAAAGGGTAAGAAGAGTGAACTTGATAATATTAACGAAAACAATATCAAGGCAGCCATCGACTTTAGAGGCTATGATGCAGGCCAAGTTAGGATACCAGTCAAAGCCGAAATCATCGGCCAATACAATACTTTGCAAGTCACATCAGTAGGACCAAATGAGGTATTATTTAACCTAGACAGCGTTGAATCATATAAGAAGCCTATAGAGATAAGACAAAAGGGCGAGATAAAAGAAAATCATGCCTTGTCAGATTTATCTATGGACGTTGAAAACGTTAAACTAACTGGACCAGAAAGCTATTTGGCAAAAGTTGATAAAGTCATAGCCGAAATCGATTTAACAAATAAAGATAAACCATTTACAATATCAAGTAAATTATATGCAGTAGACATCAAGGATAATCAGATAGACCAAGTGAGCCTATATCCACAAGTTGTTAATATCAATGCACAGATAGATAAGACAAAGTCGGTTAATATAGAGACAGACTTCGTAAGCCATCTGCCAAGCAATTACAAGATAGTTAATATCAAGACTAGTCCACAAAAGATAGTTATTAAAGGACAAGATGGTCTAGACGCCATCAGCTCGATTAAGACAGAGAAGATAGAGGTTAACGATGCGGTCGAGCCTAAGGAAGGCGAAATCATTGTTAAGCCAATACTTCCACAAGGGGTTTCACTTCTTGATGAGAACGTAAATATATCCGTAACTTATGAGATAGAGGAAGAGGCTGAAAGAGAAATTAAAGTGCCTCTATCTAATCTTGAGCTTAATAATCTAAGAGATGATATAGAGCTAAGCGATGCAAATGAAGAACATATCACTTTGACATTGAAAGGATATAAGTCGATTTTAGACAAGATAGACGAAGAAACATTTAAGCTTACAGCGGATGCAACAAATGTAACGACTGAAGGCAAACAGCAATTAAGACTTGAGCTAGTAAGCGATAAAGAGTATATAGAGATACTTAATAACGCGATAAGTCTAGACTTTGTAATGAAGAATAATTAATATGAGGGAGCTGAGTAAGAGATTACTCAGTTTTCTTTTGTCTATATATAAGAAAGGCTTATAATTAATGAAGGAAGTATAAAATTTATTAATATAAAATAATGCTTGTAAATTTTAGGGGGGGTGGTATAATATAGTTAATAAGAATTTATTTTGCTAAATCATTATAAGGAGGATCTTATGAAGTACAAAAAATTTTTCGTAATCATGTTTATCTTGATACTATGCTCATCGATATCGGCACTGCTTGCTCCTATATTCATTCAGCTATGGAAGGCGAGTGGAACAGCACTTGACATAAAGAAGATAGCCTTCATAGTATTACTTATACTCGCATCAAAGCTACTTACAATACTATTTACGATATTTAGAGAAAAGTTTGCGAAGGAGTATAACAAAGGCAATTTCATTTCTTACATAAAAAACATTTTCAATATGCATTACGATAGCATAATCGAAAAGGGCGCTATGAACTTACTAGAGAGAGCATCGATCTCGGTTAACAGCATCTACTCCTTTATGATGAGTGGCTACATACAGATATTCTCCTCACTTTTAGTTGCCTTAGTATGCTTGATTCTAATTGCAAATGTAAATTTGTATTTGGCCTTGATAATGTTTTTAGCATTGCCTATAAACTATTTTGGATATAAATTATTAAATAAGAAGCTAAAGAAAAAGTCCGAAGAGATGCAAAAGATGACTGGCATGGGCTTTCAAGAGATACTTTCTTATGTACAAGAGGTCGACTATGTAAAGCAGCTTTCTGATAAGTCTGTGATTTACAATAAACTAGAGCCAGCGACTGAAAAAGTTTATGGTAGCATGGCGAGAGTCAACGAGTACGCTCAATCAATGACGGTAGTTTTAGAAGGCGTTAACGAGATTATCAAAACGCTTCTACTACTAATAGTTGTTTATGACTACATGGCACATAGCAGCAGCATTTACTCAATAATACTTGTTACTTTAATCTTCCCACTATACTTTGCCAATGTTTCTACAATAACTAATTCAAATATAGAGAAGAGAAATTTTGATATAGCAAAAGATTTTGAAAAAGAACTCATCGCCAATAAAGAGGCTGATGGCAGTGAAGCAATTGATATGATTAACGATATAGAACTTGATGTCAATGGCATAAATATTAAGGATATGAAGCTTGACTTTAATGCAAAGGCAAAGCTTAAGAAGGGAGATATAGTCAGAATCAACGGAGCCAATGGTAGTGGCAAGAGCACCTTTGCCAAAGGCCTAGTAAAGTTTAGAGACGTTAAGATAATTAAAGTGAATGGCATAGACATTGACAAGTGCAAAAACGAAGACATAAGAGATCGTATTGAATATGTCGTTCAAAACGCGCCTATAGTCAATGGCTCACTGAGAAAGAACCTTCTACTTGACTTTGATGATGGCAGTCGCATTGACTTAGAAGAAAATCAATTCATCAGATCCATACTTGAGAAGAAGTCCCTTGACGACGAGATACTTATGGGCGGCTCAAACCTATCTGGAGGAGAAAAGCAAAAGATATCATTTGCAAGATCCTTACTAAAAAATCCAGACGTACTTGTTTTGGATGAGATATGCTCAAACATTGACAAGGAATCTACGAAAGAGATTTATGATTACTTAAATGAAACAAGAGACGAAAGGATATGCTTCATAATCAGTCACGATGACTTGACAAGTGGACTAATTAATGTTAATATAAATGAGTAGTATGACTCTAATACCATTGTCATAGAAAAATATTTTTGCAAAATCAAAAAAAGTACTTGACAAATGCTCTGCATGAGTATATACTATATGAGTAAAGAATAATTATCAAGAAGAAAATGCTTTCTCACCTTATAACCGGTTGTTCATAAGGTTAATTAATTGTAATTGTACGGGCATTTTTTCATGCCCGTTTTTTTAATGGAGGTGTAAACAATTAAAGAGCTACTAATCAACGAAGAGATTAGAAATCAAAAGATAAGACTTATAGGAGAAGATGGAACACAATATGGTATCGTCGATAACAATAAGGCTTTAGAGATAGCAGAAGCTGCTAAGCTTGACCTTGTAATGGTTTCTCCGAACGCTGACCCTGTTGTTTGTAAAGTTATGGACTACGGTAAGTACAGATATGAGCAACAAAAGAAGAACAAGGAAGCTAAGAAGAAGCAAAAAGTTATCAATATCAAAGAGATCAGAATGACTCCAAACATTGAAGAACATGACTTAAACGTTAAAGTTAGAACTACAAAAAAATTTATTCAAAATGGAGACAAGGTTAAGGTATCCGTTCGCTTTAGAGGTAGAGAGATGGGACACACTGAGCTTGGTAGAGAAGTTCTTGATCAATTTCTAGAACTATTAGGTCCTGAGGCTATGGTTGAAAAAGCACCAAAGTTAGAAGGTAGAAACATGTCGATGACTGTTATTCAAAATAATAAAAATTAGGAGGAATAGAAATGGCAAAGATGAAAACACACAGAGCGTCTGCAAAGAGATTTAAAAGAACAGCTTCTGGTAAATTAAAAAGATTCAAAGCATACAAAGGACACTTAACAGGTAAGAAATCTGCTAAGAGAGTAAGAAACTTAAGAAAAGGATCATTAGTATCAAAGGGCGATCAAAAGAGAATCGACTCTATGGTAATGTAGTAGGAGGACAAAATGGCTAGAGTAAAAAGAGCAGTAAATTCTAAAAAGAATCATAAAAAAGTTTTAAAACAAGCTAAAGGATATTTTGGCACAAAGAGCAAGCTATATAGAACTGCTAACGAAGCAGTTATGAAGTCATTAAGCTATGCATATATTGGTAGAAAGAACAGAAAGAGAGACTTCAGAAAACTTTGGATAGCTAGAATCAACGCTGAATGCAGAGTAAACGATATGAGCTATAGCAAATTTATCGGTGGTTTAAAGAAATTAAATATTGACATAAACAGAAAAATGCTTTCCGAAATGGCTATTCATGATAAAGAAAGCTTTAAGAATTTAGTTGATATGGCAAAGAATGCTTAAAGTTCTCAATTTTGGGAACTTTTTCTTTTCTATATGGCAAAAATTCTTGATTTGTAGTAAAATAGATATATGGAAATAAGAAAAAAACTATTTAAAGACAAAATGAACCCGCCACAAGTTTTGGCGCTTGGTTTTTTATCCTTAATACTTATAGGTAGCGTACTTTTAAACTTGCCTATAGCCTCGACTAGCGGTAGTCCCATTGGCTATGTGAACAGCTTGTTCACATCAGCATCAGCTGTGTGCGTAACTGGCCTTACAGTACTTAATACTGCAAAGGACTTTACGCCATTTGGCCAAGTAGTTATCATTATACTTATACAATTTGGCGGCCTTGGCATAATGACACTAGCAACAGTCGGCTACATAATCATGGGCAAGAAGATATCTTTTAAGGAAAGACTTATGATTAAGGAGCAACTAAATACTGAATCAATACAAGGTATAGTAAAACTAATGAAGAAAGTTATTGGCTATACATTGTTTCTTGAGCTTATGGGCTCCTTGCTATTAGCGCTTCGCTTTGTACCAATGTTTGGACTAGAAAAGGGCTTGGCATTTAGCATATTTCACTCGATAAGCGCCTATTGTAACGCAGGCTTCGATATATTTGGAGATTCATTAATTATCTTTCAAAATGATTACTACGTTTTATTAATACTATCGCTATTAATTATATTAGGCGGACTAGGCTTCACTGTATATGCGGATTTACTAGCAAAGGATAAGCTAAGAAAGCTAACGCTTCACTCTAAGGTAGTGCTTATCATGACTGGATCACTTTTAGCTATAGGCACACTTAGCTTTTTTCTATTTGAAAGAACAAATCCAGGCACCTTAGGTACAATGAATTTCCCAAGGAAGCTAGCAAACTCAATTTTCCAAAGCGTTTCGCCAAGAACAGCAGGCTTCTACTCAGTAGATATGTCTAGTATCAGGGAGACTACTATATTCTCAATGATTATGCTTATGTTTATAGGAGGATCGCCAGGATCAACAGCCGGCGGCGTTAAGACAACGACATTTGCTTGTCTAGTACTGACAACCATATCCGTAGTAAAGGGCGAGGAAGATGTTAACTGCTTAAAGAGAAGACTACCGTTTGAAACGATAAAGAGAGCTGTATCGATATTTTTAATAGGCTTAGCTATAGTTTTTTCAACAGCAATTATACTAACTATTACTGATAGCTCTTTCAAGTTTATCAATCTGCTTTTTGAATCAACATCGGCCTTTGGCACTGTTGGTTTGACTACGGGCATAACTGATAAGCTTAGCACTCTTGGTAGGCTTGTCATCACTCTAACTATGTATATAGGTAGGGTTGGACCACTTACTATGGCATACGCTTTTGCTAAGAGAAACAGGAAGAGAGACTTTAGAAACGCACCAGGCAACCTAATGGTTGGATAGGAGGATATATGAAATCATTTGTAATAATTGGACTTGGAAGATTTGGTATGGCACTTTCAAAGGAGCTTTCAAGGATAGGCCACGAGGTCTTAGCGATTGACTATGACCCAGCCTTAATAAGTGAAGTAGCTGACTATGTTACTCACGCTGTTGAAGCTGACGCAAAAAATGAAATGGCACTTAAGGAGATAGGTTTATCTAACTTTGATGTTGCCGTTATAAGTATAGGCTCTGACCTTGAAGCGAGCATCATAGCTACACTTACTTGTAAGGAGCTTGGCATTAAGACAATCATTGCCAAGGCTACTAGTGAGTCACACGGTAAAGTATTATCTAAGATAGGTGCAAACAAGATTATCTTCCCAGAAAGAGATATGGGTACAAGGCTTGCACACAACTTAACATTCAAAAATATCATTGATTACATCGAACTTTCTAGCGAATATTCCATCGCCGAAGTAAAGATACTTAAGTCATGGGTAGGCAAGTCCTTACTTGATCTTAAGCTAAGAAACATTTACGGCGTTAACGTTATTGCTATTAAGAACGATGACAAGATCGATGTGTCACCAAAACCAGATAAGGGTCTTGAGCAAGGAGACGTTTTAGTCCTTCTTGGTCAAGTTGACGATATAAGTGCCTTGGAAAAGGACTCTCAAAATGAGCAGTAGTCTGATTACATCTAAGGACAATAAAATTTATAAGCTAATTAATTCCTTAAAGAAGCCTAAATATAGAAAGAAAAATTCTATGTTTATTCTTGAAGGCAAAAGATTAGTTTATGAGGCTATAGAACGCTCTGCGTCTATAGTGTACATAGTTATTAACGAAGACTTTGACGACGAATATATATCTGATACGTCTTATGAAATTATTAAAATCGAAAATAATTTATTTAAAAATTTACAAGATACTGTTACATCTCAAGGCATAATCGCCGTTTGCAAAGAGAGTTTAAACGAAGCTTATGACTTTGATGAAAAAACAGTTTTATACTTAGAAGATATTCAGGACCCAGGTAATTTAGGTACAATAATTAGAAGTGCGGCATCATTTGGAGTAAAGACCCTTATACTGTCAAAAAACTCCTGCGATGTATACAACGAAAAGGTTTTACGCGCGTCGATGGGAGCCATCTTTCTAGTGGACGTTCATTATGAAGATTTAAGTATAATAAATACATTCAAAGAAGAGGGCTACAAAGTTTACTCGACATCGCCACGAGGCAAGGCCACGCGCTATACAGATGAAAAGGCCTTCATACTCATGGGCAATGAAGGCAATGGCTTAACAGAGGAAGCATTTAAGATGAGTGATGAGACCATCACCATAGCCAATACTGGCAAACTTGAATCGCTTAACCTAGCTGTAGCGAGCTCGATTATTATATATGAAAGATATTTAATGCAATAGTAAGAATATATGGTATAATATAGGTATCGGAGGAAGCATATGAAAGAAGAACTATTAAAAATTAAAGACGAAGCCAAAGCTTTGATTGAAAAGGCTGAGGACTTAAAGAGTTTAGAAGATTTAAGAGTTAAATTTTTAGGCAAGAAAGGTGACTTAACAGCTATACTTAAGATGATGGGCTCCTTATCGCCTGAAGAAAGACCTGTTATGGGTCAACTTGCTAATGAAGTAAGAGAAGACATTGAGGCTCTACTTAAGAATAAATTTGACGACTTAAACGCTCTTGAAAGAGAAAAAAGATTAGATGAAGAGACTTTGGACATAAGTATTGACAAAGATCTAGTTTCATTAGGACATGAGCATCCACTAATAAAGGTTAAGGAAAAACTTGAAGATTTATTTATGAGGATGGGCTTTAAGGTTATAGAAGGACCTGAAATTGAAACTGTAGAAAATAACTTTGACTTACTCAATGCGCCACAAGACCACCCATCAAGAGATATGTCTGATACTTTTTATATTGATAAAGAAAATTTACTTAGAACACAAACATCGCCAGTACAAATCAGAGCCATGAAGAAGTACGGTGCACCACTAAAGATGGTTTCATGCGGAAGAACATTTAGGTTTGATGACGTTGATAACACTCACTCACCGATGTTTTACCAAATGGAAGGACTTGTAGTAGGCGAAAACATTTCTCTAGCTAATTTAAAATTTACTATAGATCAATTTGTTAGAGAGCTTTTAGGCGAAAAGATACAAACAAGATATAGACCGCATCACTTCCCATTCACAGAGCCTAGCATGGAAGTCGACGTAACTTGTCACAAGTGCGGCGGCGAAGGCTGCGAGTTTTGCGGAGGAACTGGCTGGTCCATGGAATTACTTGGCTGCGGCATGGTACACCCGAATGTGCTTAGGAACTGTGGCATAGATCCAAAGAAGTACTCAGGCTTTGCCTTCGGTTTCGGCGTTGACAGAATCACTATGGTTTCGTACGGCATCAACGATATAAGATTGCTTTACGAAAACGATCAAAGATTTTTAGATGAGTTTTAGGAGGACGATATGTTATTACCAATTAGATGGCTAAAAGATTATGTAAATATTGATTGCGACAATAAAAAACTAGCTGAAGACATCACTTTAACAGGTTCTCATGTAGATGGTATAGTTGACTCATTTAAAGGACTTGAGGGAGTTATCACTGTTAAGATCAAACGCATAGAAAAGCATCCAGATGCTGATAGATTAAGAATATGTTATGTGGACGATGGCAAGAGCGAAGTAGTCATAGTTACTGCTGCGCCAAACGTAGAAGAAGGCGACATAGTGCCACTTGCTACAGTTGGAGCAATAATTGCTGGCGGAAATAAAATCGAAGAGCATGACTTTAGAGGAGTAGTTTCATATGGTATGTTCTGCTCATTAGCTGAGCTTGGCTATGATACAAATGTAATTAACAAAAAAGTAGCTGAAGGAGTTTTAGTTCTTGACGAAGACACTCCCATAGGCAAAGATATAAGAGAAGTACTAGCTTTAGATGAAAAAGTTCTTGATATAGAGATTACTCCAAACAGACCTGACTGCTTAAGCGTTTTAGGTATGGCGAGGGAAGCAAAGGCAACCTTTGATAAAGAACTAAAAGAACCTGAGTATAAAGAGGCAAAAGATTCTGATGATATAAAAAATTATATCAAAGACATCTCCATCGATACAAAGGACTGCTTAAGATATTATGCAAGAGTCGTAAAAGATGTAAAAGTAGGTCTTTCTCCACTTTGGATGCAACAAAGACTTATGGAGTCAGGTGTTAGACCTATTAACAATATAGTCGATATAACAAATTATGTTATGCTAGAACTAGGCGAACCACTACATGCTTTTGACGTAAATACAATCAAAATAAAAGAAATTCATATAAAAAATGCTAAGGAAGAAAAATTCACTACGCTTGATGAAATCGAAAGAGATTTAAAGCCTGAAGACATTGTTATAACAGACGGAAGTGACAATCTTGCTCTAGGTGGCATCATGGGTGGACTTGATTCATCTATTACAGATAGTACTGAGACTATCATGCTTGAAGGAGCTAGCTTTAACAGATCACAAATCAGATACACATCAAAGAGACTTGGCCTAAGAACAGAAGCTTCGAATAGATTTGAAAAGGGAATCTCTCCACTAATGTCAAAGAAGGCAGTTGATAGGGCTGCTTATCTAATCGAGCTATTAGGCGTAGGAACAGTAGTTGATGGTTACTACGACATAGTTAACTACGAAGAAAAGGACGAAGTGATTAAGTCTGATCCAGATAGAATCAATACTTTACTTGGTAGCGACTTAAGCGTTGATACAATGCTTGACAATCTATCAAGACTTGGTATAGAAACAAAATATGAAGACGGACTTTTAATTTCAAAATCGCCATACTACAGAACTGACCTTGCTATTGAAGAAGATATTGCTGAAGAAGTTGGCCGTATCTATGGTTTCCACAATATTGAGGCAAAACCTATCAAGTCAGAGACATCAGTTGGTATGCTTGACTACAAAAGACAAATCGATAAGCACATCAAGACTTTACTCATAGGACAAGGCATGGATGAGATACTAACTTATTCCTTCATCAGTCCAAAGAACTATGATGCACTAAATTTAAAAGAAGATCATGAGTTTAGAAAATATATCGAATTAATAAATCCACTTGGTGAAGACTTTAGAGCGATGAGAACAACACTTATCGCGAATATGCTTAAGGTTTTATCACTAAACATCAACAATATGAATGAAAAAGGCGCTTTCTTTGAATTTGGAAACACATTTGAAAAAGAAGGTAGTAAGTATATCGAGAACAAGACTATGTCCGTAGGTTTCTACGGCTATGGTGACTTCTATATGATTAAGGATATCTTAGTTAAAATACTAGAGGGACTTGCTATAGAAGGATACGAAGTGAAGAGAAGTACTGAGACAAGCATATTCCACAAGGGTAGAAGTGCTGACTTTTATATCAATGGCGAAAAATTTGCAAGCCTTGGCCAAATTGACTACGCTGTTTGCGATAACTTCTCCATAAAAACAGATGTTTATGTGATGGAGCTTGACTTAGAAAAGATATATCCACTAGTTAATCTAGAGAGAAAATATGTTAAGATAAACAAATTCCCAGCTGTTAAGAGGGACTACGCCATAGTTTTAGATGATAAAGTACCATTTGGCGATGTTAAGAATGAAATTTTATCACATGGCTTTGACATCGTTAAGGATGTACAGATCTTTGACGTATACAAGTCAGATAAGCTTGGAGCTGAGAAGAAGTCACTAGCCTTCAAGATTAAGTATCAAGGCGAAAAGACTCTTAAAGATAAAGATATACAAAAGGTTGAGAGCGAAATTTTAGCTTCACTTGAAGAAAAATTCGCTGCCATCTTAAGGAAGTAAGGAGGTAGGACATGCCAGAGAGAGTAACCGTTCATATAAACGGCAGAGATTTCAATATTCGTTCGGAGTATGATGAAAAGTATGTTTCAGACATCGCATACTATGTTAATAAGTTAATAAAGGATCTTTTAGCTAATAATCCAAGACTTGACTCGCTTATGGCAACAACCCTTGCGACTGTCAACGTTACCGATGAATTATTTAAAGCACAAAAGAAGCTTAGTGAGTATGAGAACACTCCTATAAACAAGTCAGTGGAGTACATGGACCTCAACGAAGCTTATCAAGAAGCTCTTAAAAAGATTGAGAAGCTTCAAGAAGAGCTTAATAACAAGGCGGACGAACTTGTTAAGACTAAGCTAAATACAGAGGATCTTTATCAACAGCTTAGCCGTATCAAAGAGGGAACAAGTCAAGACAGTGACGCAAAAACTACAAATAAGAGCAATATAAAAAACAATCACAATAATAATCACAATAATAATGTTAAATAAAAAGACAAAAGTACTAAGCCCTGTCGGCACCTACGAAGCGTTCATTGCAGCGCTTAAAGCAGGTGCTGACGAGGTTTATTTTGGCAGTGAAAAATTTAACGCAAGGCGCTTTGCAAAAGGCATTACAGATGATGAGATAAAATCGATGATAGAGCTAGCAAAGCTATATGGTATCAAACTTTGTATGACGGTAAACATCATTTTAGATGATAAAGAAGTAGTCGACGCACTTTTTTTGATGGAGCAGTATAGAAATATGGGTATCGACGCCTTTATTATTACTGATTTGGGTTTAATATCGCTTGTCAAAAAATATTTGCCAGGCGTTGAGGTACATGCGTCAACACAGCTAAACATCGCGAATCTTTCGAGCCTTGACTGGGCTATTGAAAATGGTTTTCAAAGAGCGGTCATAGCGCGCGAAAAGGACTACAGATTTTTAGAAAAAGCATCTGAAAAGGATATAGAGCTCGAAGCCTTTGTTCATGGAGCGCTTTGCTATGCAGTTTCTGGTCAATGCCTAATGAGCTCACTTATAGGCGAAAGGTCTGGCAACCGCGGCACATGCGCACAGCCATGCCGTAAGATCTATGATGTTTATAGCGAAGGAAAATTATTAAGCGAAAAAATTTATGCTATATCTGAGTACGATTTAAACACTTTGGACTCAATTGATAAACTTGTGGGATCTGTTGATAGCTTAAAGATAGAGGGCCGCATGAAAAATCCTTCTTATGTATACTTAATAACTAAGCTATATAAGGATAAAATTTTAGGTAAAGATAATGCTCATAGACCTGCTGAAGTCTTTAACAGAGGCTTTACTAAAGGCCACATCTTAAAAGATGGTATGGACAAGATGCTTGTCAGAGAGAAAAAGCGCTTCGAAGGCGGTTTTGAGCTTAATGATTTTTCATTTGCAAAAAAAGATATAAGTTTTGATTTAAAAGCAAAAATTGGCGAAAAAATAATTTTAACTCTTCATTATATGAGTGAAGAATATACTGGGGAGTCTGAATACATAGTGCAAAAAGCAAAGACAGCTTCACTTGATAGAGAAAAAATTATTGATCCAATCATCAAGACTGGAAAAGACTTTTTAAATGTAAAAGACGTGAGACTTGATCTTGATGAAGATGCCTTTATACCAGTTAAAGAGCTTAAAACATTAAGAAGAGAGCTTATAGATGAGCTTCTTAAAAAAGATTTTAAGGGCGTTAACATCGATAGAAAGAAAAAAGATATCTTGACTCCTTATGAAAATAAAAAAGCTTTACAGCCAAAAATCATTCTTAGAGCCTCCTCATATAAAGATGTAGAAGGCATTGATATAGACGAGGCTGATACGCTTAGCCTATATCTAAACAAAGATAATCTTACTTACTTAAGTAAAATCGATATAAATAAAGAAGTATATACATCAAACGCGGCGAGTGACGAAGACCTTGATGAGTACTATAACTTAATTAATGAATATGGTGAAGCTATCGACTCAATAGAAATAAGTGAGCTAGGTGCTTATCAAAGGCTAAAGAGCTTTGATAAAAAGATATATGCTTCATATATGATGAACGTCTTTAATTCAGAAGCTGCTAAATACATGAGCGAAAGCCATTTTTCAGGCTTTACCTACTCACTTGAGATGACTTTAGCACAGATGGAAAAAATCATGAACTACGGTCTCGAAACAAGGCTATGGGTTTATGGTTACCCAGTCGTAATGATGAGCAAGGCCTGCCCGCTAGCAAATATTAGAGATGACTGCGACCAAAGATGCGAGACCTGCCCTATAAACAAGGCAAATGAGCTTGTTTATGAGGATAAGGAGCGATTTATCTTTACTCGTGAAAATAATTATACGAAGATTTATAACTCGCAAAAAATTTTTATGCTCGACAAGATGGACGACATCAAAAAATTGGGAGCTACAAGCATTATCATTGATCTTGATAATGAAAGCGATAAGAAAAAAATTAATGAATATATTGAAAAGATTAATAATGGAGATGGAATAGACGCGATAGGAAGTTTTACTAGAGCGCATTACTACAAAAAAGTTTTATAGGTGAATAAATGGACAAAGCACTCAAAGTTTTAGAATATGACAAAATAATAGATATGCTACTAGACTTAACTCAAGGCGAGCTTGCAAGAGACTTGGTAGAAAAGCTTGAGCCATCAAACGACATAGACGAGATAAGGCGCATGCAAGAAGAAACCTCTGAAGCCTACAGGGTTTTAGCGAGGTACGGAGACATTGATTACACAGCTGCAACGCACATAAAGCATCTTGTGTCAAAAGCAAGTCTTGGGTCCATGCTCTTTATAGAAGATTTATACGATATAATGCAAAACATCTTCTTAGTGAGCTCAATTAAGAGATATTTGAAAACATCTATAGAAGATGAAAACTTAAAGCTAAAACACTTAAGAAGGCTATACGACAGCTTAGCCTCACTTGATGATCTCAAAAAAAGGCTTAGTATGACTATAGTTTCGAGAGACGAGATAGCGGATAATGCCTCGAGCACTTTAAGGAGCATAAGGCGAAGCAAGAAGCTTAAGAATCAAGCGATAGAAGATAAATTAAATTCATATATAACTAGTGATAAAACTAAAAAATATTTACAAGACGCCATAGTTACTATGCGTGAAGGAAGGTATGTAATACCTGTTAAAAACGAGTACCGATCAAGCGTTGAGGGCATGATACACGACATATCTCAAAAGGGATCAACAGTTTTTATAGAGCCAATGGCAGTCGTTAAACTAAATAACGAGCTAAGAGAGCTTGAAAACGAAGAGAAAAAAGAGATAGAAAGAATACTCTATGAGCTATCAAGCGAAGTATCTGAGTACAAGACCTATCTTGAAACGAATGAAGAAGCTTTAAAAAGCATCTCATTTATATTTGCAAGAGCTAGACTAGCTAGAGAAATGAGGGCAACAGAGCCAGTTTTAAACGATAAAGGCTATGTCAATCTAAAAAACGCAAGGCACCCATTAATACCGAAAGATAAGGTAGTGCCAACTACAGTTGAGCTCGGAGATGAGTACACATCGCTTATAATAACAGGACCAAACACCGGCGGTAAGACAGTTAGTTTAAAGACAGTTGGACTTATTACGCTGATGGCAAAGTCTGGTTTAAATATACCCTGCGATAACAATTCATCAGTGGCGGTCTTTGATAAAGTTTATGCTGATATAGGCGACGAACAATCGATAGAGCAATCGCTATCAACATTTTCTTCGCACATGAAAAACATTGTTCATATAGTTGAAAAAGCTGAGTATAACGACTTAGTTTTATTTGACGAACTAGGTGCAGGTACTGACCCAACTGAGGGTGCGGCTCTTGCCATATCCATACTAAAGCTCTTTAGAGAGAGAAGAATTAGGACCATGGCAACGACACATTACTCACAAATTAAGTTTTATGCGCTTACGAGCGAGGGCGTGAAGAATGCATCGATGGAGTTTAACGTCGATACACTGTCACCAACATATAGGCTCATCATAGGCATACCGGGCAAGTCAAACGCTTTTGAAATATCGAAGAGGCTTGGCCTTGATCAAAAGATTATTGATAGCGCAAAAGAGCTTCTTAATGAGAACGACACTCGCTTTGAAGATGTTCTTAAGGCCATAGAAGAAGATAGAACTGAGATTGAAAACAAAAGAATTAAGATTAATGAAGAGAATGAAGAGATAGAAAGGCTTAGAGAAAAGCTTGAGAATAAAAATAAAAAGCTTGAAGAAAAGCAAGAAGCCATCATTAACAAGGCGAAAGAAGAAGCAAGAGAGATAGTTAAGAAGGCGAAGAGCGAGAGCGCATTTATAATAGACGAATTAAAAGACATCTCATCCTTATCTAAAAAAGAGGATAGACGAAGGCTTCAAGAGGCAAAGGACTACCTAAGAGAGCTTGAAGATGAAAATAGATTAAAGATCAAAGATAATAAGAAGCGAACAAAAGAAATTCCAAAGGATATCAAGCTTGGTGAAAGCGTTAGAATCATTAGCATTGATAAGTTTGGCGAAGTAGAGACGCTTCCTGATGATAAGGGCGACTTAAATATTCAAGTTGGCATCATGAGTGTTAGAAGCAATATTAATGACATAGAGCGAAGTGAATCAAAAGAGGAAGTAAAGGTCGAGAAGAAGACTAAGTCCATTAACAAGGCTAAGTCAAAAAATATAAGTTCAGAAATTAATTTAATCGGAAGAACGGTTGATGAAGCGATACTTTTACTCGACAAATACCTTGATGATGCCTACCTCGCAAGGCTTAAAGAGGTCAGGATAATTCACGGTAAAGGCACTGGCACACTTAGAGATGCAGTAAGAAAGTATTTACAAAATAGCAAACATGTTATAGAATATAGAGAGGCAGACTATACGGAGGGCGGTTCAGGAGCTACCGTAGCTGTTATTAAGTAGGAGGTAATTATGATAAATTTTAAGGAAAAAGTAAGCGACGCTTTAAGCGCAGTTATTGAAGAGCTATCTAAAGAAGAGATAGATAATCTAGTAGAAACACCGCCATCGTTTGATATGGGTGACTACGCGTTCCCAGTATTTAGACTTGCAAAGACATACAAGAAAGCACCTAATCTCATAGCTGAAGACATAAAAGAAAAACTAGGGGATAACGAATATTTTGAAAAGATAGAAAATGCAGGACCATATGTAAACTTCTTTGTTAATAAAGAAAAACTTCTTGAAGCAGTTTATAAAGAGATAGAAGAAAAGGGAGAAATGTATGGTTCATCAGACATGGGCAAGGGCAAAAACGTTATAGTTGAGTTCTCATCACCTAATATTGCAAAACCAATGCACATAGGTCATATAAGATCAACAGTTATCGGTAACGCTCTTTATCACATCTTTAAGCACCTTGGCTACAACACCATCGCCATCAACCACTTAGGCGACTATGGTACTCAATTTGGTATGCTTATAGCTGCTTACAAGCTTTGGGGTGACAGAGAAGCTATCGAAAAGAATCCTATAGACGAACTTCTTGATTTATATGTAAGATACAATAAACTTCAAGAGCTAGACCCAGCTGCAAGAGACACTGCTAGAGACTGGTTTAAAAAGCTTGAACAAGGCGATGAAGAAGCAACTGAAATATGGACTTGGATGAAGCAATTGTCAATAGTTGAGTTCGAAAAAGTATATGATATGCTTGGAATAAAATACGATTCATACAAGGGTGAAGCATTCTACTCAGATAAGATGCCAGCAGTTATCGAAGAGATAAAAGAAAAGAATATCGGTAAGATGGACGACGGCGCATACATCGTTGACTTAAAGCCGTATAACTTAACACCTTTAATCATAGTTAAGTCCAACGGAACAACAACTTATGCAACAAGAGACATCGCTGCTGCTAGATATAGAAAGAAAACTTATGACTTCTACAAAAACATCTACGTAGTTGCCAGTGAACAAAATCTTCACTTCCAACAATGGAAGCAAGTTCTTAAGCTAATGGGAGATGAGTGGGCAGATGACTGTATCCACGTAAACTTCGGTTTAATCTCACTTAAGGACGGAGCTTTATCAACTAGACAAGGAAGAGTTTTAAAACTTGAAGACGTTTTAAACAAGGCAATAGAAAAGACTAGAGATATCATTGAAAAGAGAAACCCTAATCTTGAAAATAAAGACGAAGTAGCTAAGATGGTTGGTACTGGAGCTATAGTTTTCCAAGAGCTATTCAATCAAAGAATCAAAGACTATGTATTTGACTGGGACAAGACACTTTCCTTCGAAGGAGAAACAGGTCCTTATGCTCAATACACATACGCTAGATGTAAGTCATTAATCGATAAGAACGGCGGCTTCGATCCAGCTAAAGTTGATTTTAATCTAGTTAAAGACGAAGCATATGAAATATTAAAATATGTTTATGACTTACCAAGAACTATAGTTATGGCGATGGAAAAGTACGAAGCCTTTTATATAACAAGAAACATCATCGACATAGCAAAGGCATTCAACAAGTACTACGCTGCAAATCAAATAATTACAGACGACGAAAAGCTTACAAATTCAAGACTTGCTATAGTTGACATAACTCAAAAAGCGATCAAAGTAGGCATGAACCTAATAGGAGTACAAACTCCAGATAGAATGTAATGAAAGTCGTATTTGTAGGTATTAACGCAAAGTTTTCACATACAAATATTGCTATAAGATATTTAAACAATGAGCTTAAAGATATGGTAGATTCTTCGTTTGAGGAATTTACCATAAACGAGCCTTTGGAGAAGATTGTCTACGAACTTCATAAGAAAGACGCCGATGTCCTTATGTTTTCAACTTACATTTGGAATATCGATTACGTCAGAAAAGTCATTACATCGCTTAAAAAGATTAAGCAAAGCTATACTATAGTCCTAGGTGGACCTGAGGTGAGCTTTGAAAAAGAAAGCTTTCTTAGAGCAAATCCAGCCTGTGACTACATAATTTATGGCGAGGGTGAGAGGGCCATGAAGGAATTTATTCTTTACAAGCAAGGCGAGCTAAGTATTGACGAGGTTCACAATCTGGCCTATATTAATGATAATAGATACATTAAAACTGAAGAAGCACCCCTTATCGACATGAAGGACCTTAGCTTTCCTTATGAAGATGAAGAGGCTTTGGAGCATAGAACACTCTATTATGAAGCACAAAGAGGCTGTCCATATAGGTGTTCTTTTTGTTTATCTTCAGCAATAAAGGGCCTTAGGTACAAGCCCATTGACTTAGTGAAGATGGATTTAGATAGGCTTATAGCCATGAAACCGTCTATAGTTAAATTTATAGACAGAACATTTAACTCGAACGAAGACTTTGCTATTGAAATTATAGAGCACATATTAAAAAACAATAAAACTAATACCAAATTTCATTTCGAAATCACTCTTGATAGGATGAGTGATAGATTTTACGAGACTTTGAAGAAGCTGCCTAAGGATATGGTGCAGTTTGAGATAGGACTTCAATCAATAAACCCACAAACGCTCAAAGCGATTCAAAGACACAACGACCTAGAGAGAATAAAAGAGCACTCGCAGATGATTAAGGAGCTGGGGACTATTCATCAGCACATAGACCTTATCGCAGGACTGCCTTATGAGGACTTTGATAGTTTTAAAGAGTCTTTTAACTATCTTTATGCTTTTAAAATAGAAAAAATTCAGCTCGGCTTTTTGAAAATGCTTAAGGGCTCCTTAGTGCGCTCACAAAAGGACGTTTTTCACTACGAGTACACTGACTATGCGCCTTATGAGGTTTTGAAAAATGAATTCTTATCTACAGATGAAATTATTGAGCTAAAGAAAATTGATTACGTCGTTGATAAAATTTATAACGAGGGAAGCTTTAAAAGAACACTCGAGATACTTGAAAGGCTGTACACAAGCCCATTTGCAATGTTTGAAGATCTAGCAAATTTTATCGATGAAAACTTTGGTGTAGATAAGACCATTAAAAAAGAAAATTTATATAGACTAGTATATGAATTTATAAAAGTAAAAAATATTCTATCGGATGAGCTGGTCAAAGCACTGAGTCTTGACTATGCAGTGAACGTCAAATCACAGGCACCGCTTGACTTTATGCCATTTACAAAGCTTAGAGGTAACAAGCTACACAGCATTTTAAGGGATGAAGAGTTTAGAAAAACTTATTTATGGAAATATATAGAAGAGAAGAACAAAGACATCGTCAATAAGGTCGCCATCATACTTATGGATGGGGCGGCATATCTGGTTGACGAGGACGTAGAAAGGATTAGTGATGACTATGTTCAAAGATATAATTTATACAAACACAGAAGCGTTTAAAAGGCTTGGCACAACAATAAAAGAGAACTTTTTAGTGCTTATAGTCATGATGCTAGGCCTATTTGCCTTTGATTATGTGACAAACTTGATAGCTGGAGCACTTGTAATTACGCTTGGAGGCGGCTTTACCACAATGCTTATAAGTCTTTTTATGTATATACTTATGCTTTTGAAATTTTCACTAGTGGCAAGCTTATTATCAAGAGCAGTTGAAGGCGAGAAGATTAGCTTAAACAGCATATTTATGGGCTATAAGTATTACTTAACGAAGCTAGTTAACTACGTCTTCATAACTTATCTATTTGGCTTAGTTTTGGATATGGTCTTTAGCTCAGGCTCATTCACAAATCCTTATCAAGTGGACCACAGCCTATTATATGCCAAAATGCTAGTGAACTTCATTGTTGTCTTCATTTTCAATGCATCGTTTGAAACGCTTTATCAAACAGGCAATAATAGCATAGCCATCTTCACATATGGAGCAAAATTCTTCTTTAATAACTTCCTTCAATGGTTATTAGCAGCAATACTATTAGTCATTGCTCTTAACAGTGATATATTTGCAAGTGGTATCATTTTGAAAGACCTAGTTAGCTACGTCTTAATGCCAATCATCTTCATATATAGAGGCCACCTATTCAAAATACTTGACAATTCATCCATGAGAATGAGAGAATTTAGAAGGAGAATGGACTAATGAATATCGATAGCTTTAAATATTTACTTAGTGAAATATTTTTTATAGACTTAAAAGAGGAGAGAGGCGCCTTCAAAAAGAACGTTGAATATCCAGTTCTTATCAAGGACATGAGAAATATTGTAAAAGAGAATAAAGAAGATATAGATACAAAGCTATTTTTAAAAGCTATGCCCATAGTTTTGTCGCTCGATAATAATTTTACGCACAAAAGTGCTTATGAAGATGCAATCAAAACTGTTAAGGATTTCGATAAGTTTTTATTGCACGAAGCCTTAAACGAAAACGCAGACATAGATATAAGGCTAGTATACGCCTATTATCTTAAAGAAAATTACGAAGATATAAATTACGTTTATCTATATGTTTCGCTGCTTGAAGAAAAGTACAAAGACAAGGCCATTGACGAAGCTATAGAAATTTTTGAGAAGATCTATCTTGATAATAATGATGCAAAGTACGCTTTATACAAGCTAGGCTATTACTATAGATATAAGAAGGATTACATCAGGAGTAAGGCTTATTTTGAAAAATATCTGAAGCTTGAGGACGAGCTTGAGAAAAAGGAAGAGGTTCAGGGCGTTTTGAGCCTTGACTATGAAGAGTACAAGATTGAACTTGCCGAGTACTTTATAGGCGTGAAAAAATTTAAGGAAGCATATGATATATTGATAGAGAACATTGACAATGCTAAAGATGACAGAGTCTTTTACTACTTAAGCGTTGTTATGACCATGGCAGGTAACTTCAAAGAGGCGCTTGACTACGCGATAGAGGCGAGCAAAGATAGGCAGAGCGCTCAGTACATGGATCAGCTTGCGATATCAAACTACAATAGCGGCAACCTTGATAGTGCCATCGCTATACTAGAAATGCAGATAAAGAAAGAAGACTACACGCCGAGCACGAAAGAGTACTTGGAGAAGATGAAAGAACAAAGAGATATTATGAATAAATAGCAATAGATGAACCCTCATTGACGAGTAAGTTAATGAGGGTTTTAGTGTGGGTTGACCACAATAAAACCCCCAGCTATGCTGGGGGAATAAGTAGCTTTAGCTTCAAGTAAAAACTCCTTTCATGATATAATAAAAATAGTC
>OBRT01000005.1_pt1 | contig 179739 bp, 139 predicted proteins | sample 1494891 | NCBI WGS metagenome assembly OBRT01 (sample SAMEA3360688, study PRJEB22359) | human gut metagenome | biome: ENVO:urban biome; feature: ENVO:human-associated habitat; material: ENVO:feces | place: Bangladesh | collected 2011 | reverse complement strand
TATTGACAAGTAATATAGAATAAACAACTAAAAACTGTCAAGCGATTTTAGGAAATGACAACTCATAAACACTTGTCTTCCAAACTCAATGCAATTGCCCGGTAAACTCAATGACTTTGGATGCCAAACTCAATGACTTTGCCCGCCAAACTCATTGCTATTGAAATGTTCATCTGTAGGGGCGTCATTCTCACTGTCATGCTCACACCCCGCGAGCGGTTAAAAAATGTAGGCGTTTTATTTTGAAAATAGGCCAAATAACCGTAACTTTGCAAGCCTATATTGCATACAATCTTATTAAAAAGAATGCCATCTGTACAAATTAAGAAGGTCGAGTCGCTGCGCGATTTGAGAACGTTCGTTGACTTTCATTACGACCTTTATGAGGGAGACCCATACGATGTTCCGAATCTTTTCATGGACGATATGAACACCTTGCGTAAAGATAAGAACGCCGCATTTGAGTTTTGTGAGGCAGAATATTATATTGCGTACAAACAAGGTAAAGTAGTAGGGCGCGTAGCAGCCATCATTAACCATCGAGCCAATGAAAAATGGAAAACGAAGCATGTGCGGTTTGGCTGGATTGACTTCATAGACGACCTGGAGGTGTCTCGCGCCTTGTTCGATCAAGTGGCTGCCTATGGCCGCTCAAAAGGCATGACCGAGATGGTGGGTCCATTGGGTTTCACCGACATGGACCCTGAAGGAATGCTCACGTGGGGCTTTGATAAGCTCAGCACGATGATCACTATTTACAACTATCCTTACTACCCACAGCATTTAGAGAAGTTGGGCGGATGGGAAGTTGATCAGAATTATGTGGAATATTTCTTGGACGTTCCTAAGGAAATCCCCGAGAAATATGCGAAAATAGCCGAGGTCGTAGAATCGCGTTACAACCTGCACATCAAGAAACTGACACGTAAGGAACTGCGAACAACCGACTACGGGCAGCAGGTTTTTGCCATCATCAACGAGACTTACAAAGATCTTTACGGCTATTCTGAACTCAGTGCCAAGCAAATAGATCACTATGTGAACATGTATCTCCGCTTTGCCGATTTGAACATGATTACACTCATTGAGGATTGGAACAAGGACAAGAAGCTCATTGGCGTGGGCATTTCAATACCATCCCTGTCGTATGCCTTGCAAAAATGCCGTAGAGGCCGCTTGCTCCCCTGGGGGTGGTGGCATCTGTTGCGGGCCATCAAGTTTCAAAAGACAGGCGGTGGCGGCGACTTGCTCTTGCTGGGTGTGCTGCCAGAATATCGGTCCAAAGGTGCCAACGCCTTGTTGTTCACCGACCTGATACCCGTGTTCAACAAGTATGGGTTTACTTGGGCCGAGAGTCAAGTGGAGATGGAAACCAATGAGGGCGTGCAAAGTCAGTGGGGACCGCTGAAGCCTACGAATCATAAGCGTCGCAGCTGTTTCAAAAAGAAGATTTAATTCTTGCCCACAGTCGTATCGGGTAAGTAGATTCTTTTTGGGGTTTTAAACGCTCTTTCGTGCGTGAAGATGGTATGTAGGGTGTGCTGATTTGGTAGAAACCATCCCCTACGGAACTGCTGAAAACGAATAACAACCAAAAAACCGATGACTGATAAAAACAAGCAAGAATTGCAATCGACGAATCATAACAATACCGCTTCTGCTCTGGTTGGGGCAGAAGAAACCGTTTCTTATACAGACGACAACATCCGACACCTGTCGGATATGGAGCATGTGCGTACCCGTCCGGGCATGTACATCGGCCGATTGGGCGATGGAAACTTGCCCGAGGATGGCATCTATGTGCTGTTGAAGGAAGTGATTGACAACTCCATCGACGAGTTTAAGATGAAGTCGGGCGACCGAATCGAGATTGACGTGGAAGACAACCTGCGCGTCAGCGTGCGCGATTACGGTCGTGGTATTCCACAAGGCAAACTGGTAGAGGCCGTGAGCATGCTGAATACGGGTGGAAAATACGACTCGAAGGCGTTTAAGAAGAGTGTGGGCCTGAACGGTGTGGGTCTCAAAGCCGTGAATGCTTTAAGTGCACATTTCGAGGTGAAGTCGTACAGAGAAGGAAAAGTTCGCTCCATCACGTTTGAAAAAGGTGAGATTAAGACCGATCAGACCGATAAAACGCAGGATGAAACGGGTACCTATGTGTATTTTGAACCCGACAACACGCTGTTCAAGAACTACTCTTTCCACGATGATATCGTGGAAACCATGCTGCGCAACTATACCTATCTGAATGCCGGGCTCACCATCATGTACAACGGACGGCGCATCAAAAGCCGTAACGGGTTGGAAGATTTGCTCAACGACAACATGACAACGGACGGATTGTACCCTATTGTTCATGTGGTTGGCGATGACATCGAGATTGCCTTCACGCATACGAATCAGTACGGAGAAGAATACCACTCGTTTGTCAACGGGCAACATACCACACAGGGAGGCACGCATCAGAGTGCTTTCAAGGAGCATATCGCCAAGACTATCAAAGAGTTTTACGACAAAAACTACGAGTACACCGACATTCGAAACGGCCTTGTGGCGGCCGTAGCCATCAACGTGGAAGAGCCTGTTTTCGAGAGTCAGACCAAGATTAAATTAGGTTCGACGCTCATGGCGCCTGGCGGTGAGACCATCAACAAGTACGTGGGCGATTTCATCAAGCGTGAGGTGGACAACTACCTGCACATCCACAAGGAAGATTGTGCGGACGTGTTGGAGGCTAAAATCAAGGCCAGCGAGCACGAACGCAAAGCTATGGCGGGGGTAACGAAGCTCGCCAGAGAGCGTGCCAAGAAGGCCAACCTGCACAATAAGAAGTTGCGTGACTGCCGAATTCATTTCAGTGATGAGAAAAATGACCGCAAGGAGGAGAGTTGTATCTTTATTACCGAGGGCGATTCGGCCAGCGGCAGCATTACCAAGAGCAGGGATGTGAACACGCAAGCGGTGTTCTCGTTGCGGGGAAAACCACTCAATTCGTATGGTTTGACCAAGAAGGTGGTGTACGAAAACGAAGAGTTCAACCTCTTGCAGGCGGCTCTCGACATTGAAGATGGCTTGGACACGCTGCGCTACAACAAGGTGATTGTCGCCACGGATGCCGATGTTGATGGCATGCACATCCGTCTGTTGATCATCACTTTCTTTCTACAGTTCTTCCCCGAGCTTATCAAGAAAGGGCATGTGTATGTGTTGCAGACGCCTCTTTTCCGTGTGCGTAACCGCAGAACGAAGATTATAAATAAGCAAGTGATAGCGGATGCGGACGCCAGTCGTGACAAAAAAGAGCGAAAGAGCGATTTCATCACCCGCTACTGTTATAGTGATGAAGAGCGACAAGAGGCGATTAAGGATCTTGGACCCGAGCCTGAAATCACCCGATTCAAAGGATTGGGAGAGATATCTCCTGACGAATTCGTCCATTTCATCGGTCCCGATATGCGACTGGAACAAGTGACACTGCACAAAAACGACCAAGTACAAAAGCTTTTGGAGTATTACATGGGCAAGAATACCATGGAACGACAAAACTTCATTATCGATAATCTGGTGGTTGAGGAAGACCTTCCGGAAGACGAACTCAAATCAATTGACTGACAATCTTTGTCATTTAGGCGAAGAATCGATGTCTTTGGGGCGAACAATTCTTTTATATAAAATCAGACAAATGAGACGACTCGTTGCTTCATGTTGGGCACTATTGATAGTTTATTCAGTATCCGCTCAAATCAATATTAATTTCGGAAAAGATTCACCTCTTCGCAAGTTACAAATTGCGGAGATGGCCATCAACAATCTTTATGTTGATACGGTGAACGAAGACAAACTGGTTGAAGATGCTATTCGTGGCATGTTGGAGAAGTTGGACCCGCACTCTTCTTATACAACGGCGAAAGAAACCAAGGCAATGACTGAATCTTTGCAGGGATCTTTTGAAGGTATTGGCATTCAGTTCAACATGATGCAAGACACACTCATGGTCATTCAGACCATTACCAATGGTCCGTCGGAGAAAGTGGGCATGTTGGCTGGCGACCGAATCGTGAGCGTTAACGACAGTAGCATTGCGGGTGTCAAGATGGCACGCGAAGAGATTATGCGGCGGTTGCGTGGAAAGAAAGGAACAAAAGTAAAGTTGGGCATCCTCCGTAAGGGCATTGGTGAGCGGCTTTACTTTACAGTAGTGCGCGATAAGATACCCATGAAAACCGTTGATGCCAGTTACATGCTCCGTCCCCAATTAGGTTATGTGCGCATAGGGAGCTTTGGTGCGACCACTTATGATGAGTTTATGGCCTGTATCACTGCACTGAAAAAGCAGGGAATGCGTGACCTTGTCTTGGATTTGCAGGACAATGGAGGCGGCTATTTGCAAGCTGCGGTGAAGATTGCCAATGAGTTTTTGCAGCGCAACGACTTGATTGTTTATACCAAAGGACGACGCGCAGAGCGTATAGAATATACGGCACACGGGAACGGTAGTTTGCTTTCGGGCAAGGTGATGGTGCTGGTGAATGAGTTTTCAGCGTCCGCTGCCGAGATTGTTACAGGCGCTATCCAGGATCAAGACAGAGGACAAGTGGTTGGACGGCGTTCGTTTGGGAAGGGTTTGGTGCAGCGTCCGATCGATTTTCCTGATGGAAGTATGATGCGACTCACCATCGCTCACTACTATACTCCATCGGGACGTTGTATTCAAAAACCATATACTAAGGGTGATAACGAAAGCTATGCCCGTGAATTGGACACTCGTTTCAAGCATGGAGAACTGTATAATGCCGACAGTATTCATTTCGCTGACTCGCTGAAGTATAAGACTTTGCGCCTCAAACGCACGGTATACGGTGGTGGAGGCATCATGCCTGATTACTTTGTTCCACTTGATACGACCAAATTCACACCGTATCATCGGCAGTTGGCAGCCAAGGGAATCATCATCACAGAGAACCTTAAGTATGTTGACCAACACCGTAAACAGCTGCAAAAACAATATCCTACCTTCGTAAAGTTTGAGCGTGAGTTTGACGTTCCGCAGCAGTTGGTGGATGCAGTAATTCGCTCTGGTGAGAAAGAAAAGGTCAAACCGAAGGATCAGGAGGAATTACAAACGACCTTACCCGCCGTGAAAAACCAGCTCAAGGCATTGGTTGCACGCGATTTGTGGGACATGAATGAGTATTTCCAGATTATCAATGAGACCAACGACATTGTCCTCAAGGCCGTTGAACTGATGAATTAAGGCGAAGACGGCACAGGACATAAAAAGCCATGTGTAACCTTCTCAATGGCGCATGTCTTATTCTTTGCTGCCACTAATAGCAGCAAAGTGAGTGCTTGCTCATGACACTAATAGACTTTGGTGTCATCGCCAGCGTTGAATATCCATGGACTTTACGGGGGAAAGATGCAGGTTTGGCAACGGTATTTAACACCGTTGTTTGCTGGTCATGATACTTAGAACCATCTCATCAGTCGTGCCCATGGCATCCTTGCCAATGCTGGTGAGGTTGTGTATCGAGCGATCCACGTCCTCGTCGATGATACCTTCTGCCGACGTTACATGTTTGTTTTCCATCGATAGCAAGGCCGAAAGCACCGCAGTGCTGACACCTGAGCTGATTTTCAGTGAGCAACTGGGCTTGGCTCCATCGCAAATCATGCCGGTAAGGTTGGCAATCATGTTCTTGATAGCATGACAGATGTGCGCATAGTCGCCGCCCATAAGGTAGGTGATGCCGCAGCTTGAGCCAATGCTGGCCACCACACAGCCGCACAGAGCCGACAGTTTGCCCAGGCTCTGCTTGATGTAAATGGCCGACAGATGACTAAGTGTGAGTGCGCGAATAAGTTCTTCTTCCGTATTCTCGTTTTCCATGGCGTACACCACCACTGGGTTTGTGGCGCAGATACCCTGGTTTCCCGACCCACTGTTGCTCATCACTGGTATCATGGCCCCACCCATTCGAGCGTCGCAGGCCAATGCTGTCTTGGCGATGATGTGCGAGTAGATGCTGTTACCGAATATCCCTCGGCTCAATGGGCGATCCATTGTCTTGCCCAAGCAGTGTCCGTAGTTGCCTTTCAGCGATTGATTGGCAGCATTCATGTTATACTCTTTGGTTTTCAGCATGAACCTGATTTCGTCGATGGAGGTGGTGGTGGCGAAGTCGTAGACCATCCTGAAGGAAAGCTGTATGCCGTTCTCCTCCGGTTCATCTTGCTTCCTCAGCCCTTTGTCGAGCAGGATTTCCCCATTTTTGCATAGGTGGATAAAGTTGGTATGCGCCCCTGCGATGATGGCTTTTGCCGTTTGATTGTTTGCTTGGCCGGTCACCTCAATGTACAGTTTCTCGGTAATTCCCTGTTTGAGTTGGATGTCTATGCGTTTTTCCCCTATGTATTTCTTCGCTTCTTCCAGCGTCTGAGGCGTGAGATCCTTGATTACTTCCAACTGATATTCACTCTTTCCTACAATGCTGCCCAGCGCTATGGCGATGGGTAGTCCTATCATTCCGGTTCCTGGAATGCCCACACCCATGGCGTTTTTCAGGATGTTTGAACTCAGTAGGGCGGTTATTTTCTCGGGTCGACAGCCCAATAACTCCGTCGCTTTGGCCGTACATAGTGCCACAGCCATGGGTTCTGTGCATCCAACGGCAGGCACTACTTCCTGGTGGATGAGCTGTATGATTTGTTTTCGGATATGTTCTTCAAGCATGGTTTTGTAGATTCAAATGGTTTTTATATCGTGGTTTGTTTGTATGTAAGATAGCTTTACCCGTGTAAAGCACGCTGCCTTGCCACGCAGCACAATCTGTATTGCGTGGCACGGGCGTGCAAGGTCAGTCGCGATTGCGATAAGCCTCCAGTCCTTTCTTCAAGAAATCGAGGTACGCCGACACATCTTCTTTATAGCTGTATGAGCCAGTCAGCGGTTTTCCTGCATTGTCCAATGGCACATAGAAGGGCTGCGTGTTGGCACCAAACTTACTACTTTGCAGGTAACTCCACTTGTCGCCAACGGTGCGAAGCGTGCGCTTTTTGCCGTTATCCATCACTTCTATCTGTTCTTTCAACGGCGTTTTGTCGTCCACGAACAAGGAGATGAGCACATAATCTTTTGTCAGTACCTCCGCAACCGATGGATCTGTCCACACAGCCGCTTCCATCTTTCGGCAGTTGACGCAACCAAAGCCGGTGAAATCGATGAAAGCAGGCTTGCCTTGAGCTTTGGCGGCAGCCATTCCTTCTTCATAATTGGTATAGGCGGCGTGAACCTCTTTGTTGTTCAGGTTAAAGTCTTGTGTGTTGATTGGCGGTGCGAAAGCACTCACGGCCTTAACGGGTGCGCCCCAAAGGCCAGGCACCATGTACACCGTGAAGGCCAGGGAAATCATGCCCAGCATGATGCATACCACCGGCATGGGTTTGCTCTCGCCACCCACCATGTCGCTTTGGAACTTGAGGTGTCCGATGAGATAAAGTCCCAACATGCCGAAGATGACAATCCACAGCGACAAGAACACCTCACGATCGAGGATGTGCCAGCCGTATGCCAGGTCGGCTACGGAGAGGAACTTTAAGGCGAAGGCCAGTTCGATGAAGCCCAATACCACCTTGATGGTGTTCATCCAAGAACCCGATTTGGGCGCTTGCTTCAGCCAAGAGGGGAACAGAGCGAAGAGTGTGAACGGCAGAGCCAGTGCCAAGGCGAAGCCAAACATCCCGATGGCAGGCCCCACCCAGTTGCCCGACGTGGCGGCTTGTACTAGCAAGAAGCCCACGATGGGAGCGGTACAAGAGAAAGATACCAGCACCAGCGTGAAGGCCATCAGGAAGATAGAGAGTAATCCAGTGGTGGAAGAGGCTTTGTTGTCCATCTTGTTTCCCCATGACTCAGGCAGCCGCAGCTCGAACCATCCGAAGAAAGAGAGGGCAAACACCACCAGCAGCAGGAAGAAGAAGATGTTGAAAACCGCACTGGTTGCCAGTTCGTTGAGCTTGTGTGGATCAGTAAAAGCCGTCACAAGCAGTCCCAGCGACAGGAATATCACAATGATGGCCAAGCCGTAGGTGATGGCATCGCGCATGCCTTTGGCCTTGTCCTTGGTGCGTTTGAGGAAGAAACTTACCGTCATGGGGATGATGGGCCATACGCAGGGCGTGAACAGAGCCAGCAATCCGCCGGCAAACCCCATCAGGAACAGAAACCACAGTGAACCGTTCTGCTCGCTACGGCCATCCTGTTGTTGCAATTCTTGGATGACAGGCTGCCATAAATCGGTGCTGACAGCCACCTGGTTGGTATCCACCGGTGCGGGAAGAAGCGTGTCCGTCGCCGCGGTCTGCATGGAGTCTGGGTTGAGGGATGAAGGCGAATCCTCATCTTTCGCCTCTTTTTCAGTCGATTCCTGCGGTGTTGTTGCAGCCACAACGGCCGGCGATTTCCCGGCTTTCTTGAAGGCTACTTCTTGCGGTGGCATGCATGTTTGGTCGTTGCAGGCGCCATATTCCAAATAAGCATCAATGGTATAATTGGGTTTGGTGAACCTGATTTTCTGGACAAACTGCGCCTTATGCTCAAAAAACCGCAGCTTCATGCCAAATAGGTTGTCCATCTTCGAGATTTCGTTGCCGCGCGCCACCAGACCGCCCACTTTCTCTACGCCGTCCATTTTGTTGACATGGAAAGAGGCTTCGATAGGCCCACTGCTGCCAAGATTTACTGAATAGACGTGCCATCCCTGTTCAATATCAAGGTTGAAGACAATTTCGCCTTCAGCAGTTTTGCCCGTTTTGAGTTGTGCGGATGATTGTATGGGGTCTACAATCTGTGCTTGGGTGAATAGCGTTGTCAACGACAACAATGCCAGCACTAAATACTTTTTCATGTTAATTGATGTTTATGGTTGTAATAACAATATTATATATACAGAAAGTCGCATGCCATTACCACAGCCCATTCATGGTTTTGTTACCTTTACAGGGCTGCAGATGCCAAGCATTTTCACGGCTCGTCTGACTTATAAAGTCGGCCTTGTTTGCAAAAATATATAATTCTGTTGACACGGACAAACGCAGAAGTGAAAAAAACTTGTTTGAGAATGCGAATTTTCTCGCAATTCCCTGCAGCCGCAGTCATCGTTGCTGTAAGAATGACACCTTTAGCACGAAGAAGGTTTAGTGTGATGAATTATCTTGACAACGAATGCGCTCATGCTTGGCTTGTAAATCAGCAACCCCGCTTCTTGTTTGAGATTCGCCCAAAATAAGCAAGTTTTCTATTCTGTTGTTATACAGAAAGTTACACTTATCCGTCACTGTTGTTGCTTCAATTTCTGGGCCGTTAACGGGTAAAAGCATTGCTTTTGGACACCAATAGCTATGCTTTTGCACCCTAATGGCAATCCTATTGACCGCCGAAAGGATGTCTTTAGCCGCATCATCTCCTTGCTGTTGGGTTGAAAGTTGACATTTTCTTCTTAATCAACGCCTTGTTTGTATCCCGTTTGCCTATTGATTTTTTCCAGATTGAAAGTTTTTGAAGGCCGTTTTAGGGGCGTTTTCTTTCAAAAATATTGTACATATTTTATATAATAAGACATGGTCAATTTCTTATTTCCTTAGACATCGTAGTTCACAGTTAGATTGTATGAGTGGGCTGCAACTTCGTCGTTGAATTGGAGCAAAGTGACTGCCAGCACCTTACTTTATCAAACTTAATCAATAAAAAAATAAAAATTTTTTGTGGATATAAAGATTATGTACTACCTTTGCAACGTATAAAAATGCGGCAATAGCTCAGTTGGTAGAGCACAACCTTGCCAAGGTTGGGGTCGCGAGTTCGAGTCTCGTTTGCCGCTCATTTTCATATTTGTTCAGGCTGCTGTAGTCAGGTTGGTGCAACATGAAAACTTTTTTCAGTGGACAAACCTGGTAGTTACCGGCGGTTTTGGCTGATTGCCGCAATGGTGGAATTGGTAGACACGAGGGACTTAAAATCCCTTGGCCAGTAATGGCTGTGCGGGTTCGAGTCCCGCTCGCGGCACACTAAAACTAAAAATGATTACTATGCGCAAAAATCTCATCTTTACTTTATCAGTTTGCTCTGTGTTGGCATTCACCTCATGTTCTAAAATGGGGCCGTTGTCAGCAAGCAATTTCACGGTTACCCCCAATCCGTTAGAGACAAAAGGCGGTCAGGTTGCTGCCACCATCAACGGTGCTTTTCCTGAAAAATATATGAAGAAAAACGCTGTTGTGACCGTGATTCCCGAATTAAGATATGGAAATGGGCAGGTTGCCAAAGGGGCAGGCTCTACGTTCCAAGGCGAGAAAGTGCTGGGAAACGATCAGATGATTTCTTATCGTCTGGGTGGTCGTTACACCATGAAGACGGCGTTTGATTTCGTACCCGCTATGCAGAAAAGCGACATGTATCTTACTTTCAGCGCTCGCAGAGGTAATAAGAAGATTAATATACCAGCCGTGAAGGTGGCCGAGGGCGTGGTTGCTACGTCTGAATTGTACAAGCAACTGCTGCTGAGTGACGGCGGTTGCCTCGCTCCCGACTCTTTCCAGCGTGTCAATGCGCGGAAGCAAGAGGCTAATATCAAGTTCTTGGTGAACCAAGCTAACTTGCGCCGAAGTGAATTGAAGAACAACTCTGTTCAGGAGTTCGTCGCCATGTTGAAGCGCATCAATGCCGACCGCGAGAAACTGAACATTCGTAACGTTGAGGTACAGGCATACGCTTCACCTGAAGGTGGATTCAGCTTCAACGACAAGTTGGCTGGCAAGCGCCAGAATACTTCAGAGGCTTACGTTAAATCGCAGCTGAAGCAGACGGGCGTGGCCACTGGCATTGACGCTCACTACACCGCACAAGACTGGGATGGCTTCCAGAAATTGGTTCAGGCCAGCAACATTCAAGACAAGGATGTCATCCTGCGCGTGCTGTCCATGTACAAAGATCCTGAACAGAGAGAGCAGCAGATTCGTAACATGAGCGAGGCTTTCCGCGAGTTGGCAGACGGCATCTTACCCGAGTTGCGTCGTTCTCGTCTGATCATTAACTATGAGACTATCGGCAGAAGTGATGAGCAAATCAAGGCACAGTATGCCACCGATGCAACCAAACTCAGTGTAGATGAAATGCTCTATTATGCCACTTTGGAAGACAACATCGCCAAGAAGGAAGAAATCTACAAGCGCACGGCAGAATATTATGACAAAGACTATCGGGCTATGAACAACCTTGCAACCTTGGCATTCATGAAGGGTGACGAGATGGAAGCCACCCGTCATCTTGAGCGTGCTTTGCGTGTCAATCCGCAAGCTCCTGAGGCTTTGGCTAATCTGGGTATCATGGAACTGGTTAACGGCAACGTGAAAGAGGCCGAGACCAGCATAGCAAAGGCGCTGGGCGAACAGAATATAAACGTGGCTATCGGTAGTTTGAATCTGGCAAAGGGCAATTTTGCACAAGCAGAGAAAGACTTCGAAAATGTTAACAGCAACAGTGCGGCCCTTGCACAGTTGATGAACAAGAACTATGCCGCAGCAGCTGCTACGCTGGACAAGGTAGCAAACCCCAATGCTTTGACCGATTATCTGCACGCCATCGTGGCTGCACGCCGTGGTAACAAGTTTGCTGCAGAATCTTATTTGAAAGAGGCTTTGAAGAAAGACCCCTCATTAAAGACATACGCTGACAACGATTTAGAATTGTCTATCTTGAGATAAGGCAACTGTTTGCTATGAAGCATATTGCCTATTTCTTTTGGCTCACCTTGGTTTTGATGTCGTGCGGTACCGACAGCCATCATTTTAAACTCGATGGCCGGCTGCTGCATCTCAACCAAGGTGAGTTTTACGTTTACAGTCCTGATGGCATCATCGGTGGCATGGACACTGTCAAGGTGACGGGAGGGCGGTTCACATACGAGATTCCTTGCGAGAAATCAGGAACGTTGATCATCGTGTTTCCCAACTTTTCAGAACATCCCGTCTTTGCTGTACCTAGTAAAAAGGTAGAGGTGAAGGGGGATGCTTCGCATTTAAAGGAACTGGAAGTGAAAGGAACCGATGACAACGAGCTGATGTCTAAGTTCAAGAAGAAGATTGCCAACGCATCTCCTCCGGAGGTGTTGAAATACGCAGAACAGTTTGTGAACGACCATCCCAGCTCGGATGTGGGCAGGTATCTTGTTGCCAAGTACTTCCTCAGAACGCCAAAGCCCAACTACCCCAAGGCTAAACAGTTGGTGGACGTGATGGTGAAGAAGCAGCCCAAGAATGGAGCTTTGAGCCGGTTGCAACGACAACTCTCGGGAGGAAACGTGGTAGAAGGTGGTCGATTGCCATCCTTCTCGGTGACAGATGTGAACGGAAACGTGGTAACCAGCGCAGCTTTGAGTCAGGCTCCCCTGGCCGTTATCAATGTTTGGACATCGTGGAGTTACGAAAGTCTGGATATACAGCGGCGGCTTAATCAGTTTCAGAAGAAACATGCTGGTCGCCTCAAGGTGGTAGGACTATCGATAGACCCCAGCAAAAAGGCCTGCAAGGAGACGCTGGATCGTGACTCCATCCGCTGGTCGAACATCTGTGATGAAGCGTTGTTCGAGGGCAATCTTGTCCGTCAGTTAGGCATCTCATCCATACCTTATAATATCATCTTGAAAAACGGACGCGTAGTAGCATGTGGACTTGACGCTCAGGCTCTCATGAAGAAGTTGGAAGAGTTGATCTAAAGCGACTTATCATGCTGGTTAAAACCTATTGTGCAGCTGTCAACGGAATGGAAGTGACAACTGTGACTATTGAAGTTAGTTTAACAAACGGCATCATGTACCATTTCACCGGTCTGGGCGATGAGGCCGTGAAGGAAGGGCGTAGCCGTATTGCTGCCGCCATGCAGTTCAATGGTTACAAGTTTCCGCATGCTGATATCACGGTGAACATGGCACCGGCCGACCTTCGTAAGGAGGGTAGCAGCTTCGATTTGCCTTTGGCGATTGCCATCTTGGCTGCTAATGGTAGCATTGTTTCTGAGGTGCTCGACCAGTATATGATGGTGGGTGAATTAAGTTTGGATGGTACCTTGCAGGCCGTGAAGGGCGCACTTCCCATCGCCATCCGTGCCCGTAAGGAGCATTTTAAGGGGTTGATTGTCCCCAAACAGAATGTGCGTGAAGCTGCGGTTGTTAACAATTTGGAGGTCTACGGCATGGACTCGATGGTGGATGTCGTGCAGTTTTTGACCGGTGCCAAGTCGTTTGAACCCACCGTCATCGATACCCGAAAAGAGTTTTACGAACACCAATATCGGTTTGACCTTGATTATAGTGATGTTCGAGGACAGGAAAACGTGAAGCGAGCGTTGGAGGTAGCGGCGGCCGGAGGTCACAACCTCATCATGGTGGGACCGCCTGGAAGTGGAAAATCCATGATGGCCAAACGGCTGCCAACCATTCTTCCGCCTCTCACTTTGGCCGAAAGTTTGGAGACAACACAGGTGCACAGCATCGCAGGTAAGCTGGGTGCCGATACGTCATTGATTGCGCAACGCCCATTCCGCGCCCCACATCATACCATCAGTGAGGTGGCATTGGTGGGTGGCGGGTCTACGCCGCAGCCGGGAGAGATTACGTTGGCTCATCATGGCGTGTTGTTCTGTGACGAGCTTCCCGAGTTTAATAAATCCACGTTGGAAGTGTTGCGCCAACCATTAGAAGACCGTAAAATCACCATCTCGCGTGCGAAGTACACCATTGAATACCCTTGTAGCTTCATGTTTGTGGCGTCGATGAATCCCTGTCCGTGTGGTTATTATGGCGATCCAACGCATACTTGCGTCTGTACTCCCGGTCAGATTCAGCGATATCTCAACAAGATTAGCGGTCCATTGCTCGACCGCATCGACATACAATGTGAGATTACGCCCGTTCCTTTCAAGGATATTTCCAAGGCAGCTCCTGGAGAACCGAGTGCTAATATCCGTGAACGTGTCATTGCGGCCCGTGCCATTCAAATTGAGAGGTATAAAGACTGCAAGGGTATTTATTGCAATGCGCAAATGACCGAGCGTATGATTCATCGCTTTGCTGAACCCGATGCCGATGGAATCAACATGCTCCGCATGGCGATGGAACGGCTTAGTTTGTCAGCTCGGGCCTACAATAGAATTCTGAAAGTGGCCCGTACCATCGCAGATTTGGAGGGCAGTGAGCATGTCAAGACCGAACATTTGGCTGAAGCCATAGGCTATCGTAGTCTGGACAGAGGCGATTGGGCAGAGCGATAGCGCAGCAAGAGGCGGTTTTAACTACTTCCATTATTTTGCTATCTCTTCGATTTATCGTAATTTTGCATGAAGAAATATTAAAAAACAGCTATACTCATGGAGGAGAAAAATTTTAAGCGAACAACCGTTACGGCCGCTTTGCCATACGCAAACGGTGGAGTTCATATCGGTCATTTGGCTGGCGTTTATGTGCCGGCCGACATCTACGTACGTTACTTGCGCCTGAAAAAGGAAGATGTTATCTTCATCGGTGGCAGCGACGAACATGGGGTGCCCATCACTATCCGTGCCAGGAAAGAGGGCGTAACGCCGCAAGATGTGGTGGACCGCTATCATTCGTTGATTAAAAAGAGCTTCGAGGAGTTCGGAATCAGCTTCGACATCTATTCCCGAACCACCTCAGAAATACATCATAAGCTGGCTTCTGACTTCTTCAAGAAGTTGTACGAGGAAGGGAAACTGTTGGAACAGGAAACAGAACAGTATTATGATGAGGAAGCTCATCAGTTCTTGGCCGACCGCTATATCACGGGCGAGTGTCCCCATTGTCACCATGAAGGCGCCTATGGGGACCAGTGTGAGCATTGCGGTAGCGACCTCTCACCCATGGAATTGATCAATCCGAAGTCGGCGGTCAGCGGTTCAAAGCCGGTCATCAAGAAGACCAAAAATTGGTATTTGCCGCTCAACGAGTACCAAACGTGGCTCAAGAAATGGATTCTGGAGGGTCATCAAGAGTGGCGTTCCAATGTGTATGGACAGTGTAAAAGCTGGTTGGACCTTGACTTGCAGCCTCGTGCTATGACGCGTGACCTTGATTGGGGAATCCCTGTGCCTATAGAAGGAGCCGAAGGCAAGGTGCTTTATGTCTGGTTCGATGCGCCTATCGGGTACATATCGAATACCAAAGAACTCTGTGAGAGCAATCCTGAACGCTGGGGATCATGGGAAAAATGGTGGAAAGACCAGGACACCCGACTGGTACACTTTATCGGCAAGGATAACATCGTATTCCATTGTCTGATTTTCCCCACGATGTTGAAAGCCCATGGCGATTACATCTTGCCCGACAACGTGCCGGCTAACGAGTTCCTCAACCTGGAGGATGATAAGATATCTACCTCTCGTAATTGGGCTGTTTGGTTGCACGAGTACCTGGTAGACCTTCCTGGCAAGCAGGATGTGCTGCGCTATGTTCTCACGGCCAATGCGCCAGAAACCAAGGATAACAACTTTACTTGGAAAGATTTTCAAGAACGTAACAACTCGGAATTGGTGGCCATCTACGGCAATTTCGTGAACCGAGCGTTGCAGTTGACCAAGAAATATTTCGATGGAGTGGTGCCTCCATGTGGAGAATTGCTCGATGTTGACAAGCAAGCGCTTGATGAATTTAAGGATGTGAAGAACAAGGTGGAGGGCTATCTCGATGCGTTCAAGTTCAGAGAAGCGCAGAAAGAAGCCATGAACCTGGCTAGAATCGGCAACAAATACATGACCGAATGTGAGCCATGGAAGGTTTGGAAGACCGATCCAGAGCGTGTGAAAACCGTTTTGTACATCTCATTGCAGTTGGTTGCCAACCTCGCCATCGCCTTCGAACCATTCTTGCCGTTCTCTTCAGAGAAGCTTCGTCGCCTCATTAAGATGGATACTTGCGATTGGAATTTGTTGGGGAACCATGACTTGTTGAAGGCTGGTCATCAGCTGGCTGAACCTGAATTGCTTTTTGAGAAGATAGAAGACGAGACCATTGAGCTGCAACTTAAAAAGTTGGAAGATACAAAGAAGGCCAATGCCGCTGCTGCCTACACGGCTAACCCCATCAAACCGACGATTGATTTCGCTGATTTTGAGAAGTTGGACATCCGTGTTGGGCATATCAAACACTGTGAGCGTGTGAAGAAAGCGAATAAGTTGTTGAAGTTTACCATCGATGATGGTTCGGGAAAAGAGCGCACCATTGTCAGCGGTATTGCTAAGTTCTATGAGCCAGAAAGCCTCATTGGTAAGGATGTTTGCTTCATTGCCAACCTGGCACCGCGTAAGTTGATGGGTATAGAGAGCCAGGGTATGATACTTTCTGCCGAGGACTTTGACGGTTCGCTCAGTGTCACAACCCTTGAACATCCTGTCAAACCAGGTAGTCAGGTGATGTAGAGAGCCTTTCATGGGTATGCATCATAGGGATAAGCCCCCATCTGTTGCCACTCGTTTGGCTACATTTCGTCGAGCTTGAAAACAGTTTTAAAATCATGGAACAGCTATTGCATTATTGTTGGAAGCATCGTCTGTTTCCATTACGGCAACTCACTACCACCGACAACCAAGCGTTGGAAGTGATAGATGTGGGGCTGCATAATGTCAATTCGGGTCCTGATTTTCTCAATGCTAAAGTCAAGATAGGAAACACGGTGTGGGTGGGCAATGTGGAAATACATGTCAAGTCGAGCGACTGGTATGTGCATCGCCACGAGCAAGATGCGGCTTATAATAATGTAATACTGCATGTTGCGGGTGAAATTGATGCGGAAGTAAAAACCGAGAGTGGTCGTGTTGTGCCCCAGTTACAGCTTTCTGTGCCAGCTTCAGTTGCTCAGCATTACGAACAATTGCAGACCATCGATACCTATCCGCCGTGCTATGAGATTATTCCTAACCTGTCCGTTTTGACGATTCATGCATGGATGTCGGCCTTGCAGACAGAGCGTTTAGAACAAAAAACGCATGACATCGAACGCCGTTTGCAGCAGTGTGACGGCGATTGGGAGGCAGCTCTTTTCATGACGTTGGCCCGCAATTATGGCTTTGGCATCAATGGCGAGGCTTTTGAACAGTGGGCAAGATCGATTCCGCTGCACGCTGTGGATCACCATCGTGATGACCTGTTTCAGATAGAAGCGTTCTTTATGGGGCAAGCCGGATTGCTGGAGCGTCATCTTATCCCGCAAAAATATCACGGAACGATGGATGAAGAGGGCTATTTTGAGCGTCTGCGAACAGAATATCTCTATCTGCAACGCAAGTTCTCGCTACAGCCCATCGATGGAAAAATGTGGCGATTCTTGCGATTGCGCCCACAAAATTTTCCATACATCCGCATCGCACAGTTGGCCAACCTATACCATTCCCGTCGGTTTGGCTTGCGCAATTTGGTGGAAAGTGAGACCCTTGACGACTTAAAAGTAGCGATGAAATCGGCTGTTTCGCCCTATTGGGAAACTCATTATGTGTTTGGTTCGGTGAGTAGGAAGAGCGAAAAGCGGCTTTCGGAGGCGTCACTTAACGTTCTACTCATCAACACCGCCATTCCTTTTCTGTTCGCCTACGGTCGGCACGAGTCATCAGAGCAGCTTTGTGAACAGGCCATCAATTATCTGGAGCAGCTCAAACCAGAGCGAAACCATATCGTCAACATGTGGCAACAATGTGGTCTCGACGTGCAAAATGCTGGCGACACCCAGGCTTTAATCCAACTCAAGACGCAATATTGTGACCGGAAAGAATGCCTTAGATGCCGCATTGGTTATGAATATTTAAAAGGGAAGAAATATTGATTCGCCGTTAGTCAGTGACCCAAAACGGCTGACAAGGCTCAAAAACTCACATTTTTAAGAACTCAAAAACTCACAAACTCAAGAACTCATCAACTCAAAAATGAACTATATTTTCGAGACACGAATGGAGGTTCGCGACTATGAATGCGACATAGAAGGCATCGTGAACAACGCCAATTACCTCCATTACATCGAGCATACGCGCCACTTGTTCCTTCGTTCATTAGGCCTTAGCTTTGCCAAGATGCACGAACAGGGAACCGACGCGGTGGTGGCTCGCATGAGCTTGCAATACAAAACGCCACTCAAGTGTGATGATACTTTCATTTCTCGTTTGGCTTTGAAGAAGGAAGGCCTGCGCTATATCTTCTATCAGGATATCTTTAGGGAGCAGGATGACAAGCTTTGTTTTAAGAGTAAGGTAGAGTTGGTGTGCCTAATTCATGGCCGTTTGGGGCATAGTGAGGAGTACGACAGCGCGTTTGCTAAATATCTATGAACATGACAGACCCACAAGAGATCATCAACACCATCGCTTTGACGCGCATCAACCATTTTCATCTCACGGGAATGGTTCAGTTGTATCGTAGGCTGGGCTCGGCGACAGCCGTGATAGAGCATCGACATGACATCCGAGAGGTGCTGCCAGATGCGTCGCCTAAGTTGGTGTCATCGCTTCAAAACGTAGACCAATACTTGCGTAGAGCAGAGGAAGAGCTCGAGTGGGACGTGTCAAATGGTGTCATGCCGCTTTGCATGAATGACGAAAACTACCCGCAACGGCTTAGAGAATGTGATGATGCTCCGTTGATGTTGTTTTACAAAGGGTCGGTCAACCTGAACCAACGTCGTGTCATCAGCGTGGTAGGAACCCGAAGAAACACCGTCTATGGAGAGGATTTGATTCGTCGGTTCATGGCAGAACTGCGGCAGTTGTGTCCACAAGTACTCGTGGTAAGCGGACTCGCTTATGGCGTTGACATCCTCGCTCACCGCCATGCTTTGCAAAATGGTTACCCTACAGTGGGTGTTCTGGCGCATGGATTGGATTATCTTTATCCTCCCAGACATCGACAAACAGCCGATGAAATGGTGCAAAAAGGAGGATTGCTCACAGAATTCCTCACGCAGACCAATGCGGACAAAGTGAACTTTGTGAGAAGAAATCGTATCGTAGCAGGAGTTTCTGATGCATGTATCGTTGTAGAAAGTGCTGCCCATGGTGGTGGCTTAATCACCGCCAGTTTGTCTCGCACCTATAACAGAGAGGTGTTTGCCTTCCCTGGTAACGTGGGTAGTCCCTATAGTGAAGGATGCAACAACTTGATACGAGACAACGTGGCAGGGCTCATCAATCATGCTTATGATTTCGTAAAAAGCATGGGATGGGAAGATGATGCAAGGCTCAGTCGTGCACATCATGAAGGAATTGAGCGACAGTTGTTTCCTGATTTATCGGCTGAGGAACAGCAAGTTGTTGGCGTGTTGCGAAAAAACAACGACTTGCAAATCAACATGCTGAGTGTGCAGGCGGGCATTCCCATCGCTAAACTCTCTGCCATTCTCTTTACTTTGGAAATGAAAGGCGTGTTGAAAGCCTTACCAGGTGGCATTTACCATTTGCTCATGGGTTGATAGGAATCTGCTCATAGGTTGAGATCGTTTATGGGCATTCTATGCCATGTCGTTTAGATTTGGCAGCTTAAAATAGATATAATCAGATACTTTTTTAGGAAAATGAAGATAGGAAACATAGATTTAGGCATGCAACCAATCTTGTTGGCTCCGATGGAAGACGTGACAGATATCGGTTTCAGGCAGTTGTGTAAGCGTTTTGGCGTATCCATGGTATATACCGAATTCGTCAGTGCTGAAGCACTTGTGCGGTCCATTCAAGCCAGTTTGAACAAGTTAACCATTAGTGACGCCGAACGACCTGTAGGCATACAAATTTACGGAAAGGACGTTGCGTCCATGGTGGAAGCTGCCAAGATTGTTGAACAGGCTCATCCTGACGTGATTGACATCAACTTTGGATGTCCCGTAAAGAAAGTGGCAGGCAAAGGTGCGGGTGCTGGTATGCTGCGTAACATACCGCTTTTGTTGGAGATTACCCGAGAGGTGGTCAAGGCGGTGCATACGCCTGTGACTGTAAAAACACGCTTGGGATGGGATGAAAACAATCTTATTATCACCGAATTGGCCGAACAACTGCAAGATTGTGGCATCCAAGCGCTGACCATTCACGGCCGCACACGCAGTCAGATGTACACCGGAAATGCTGATTGGACGCTGATTGGCGAGGTGAAAAACAATCCTCGCATCCACATTCCTATCATTGGCAATGGCGACATTACTACGCCTCAGGAAGCCAAACAGGCTTTCGAGCGTTTCGGCGTAGATGCTGTCATGGTTGGCCGGGCAGCCTTTGGACAGCCCTGGATCTTTAAAGAGATGCGTGACTATCTCGACGGAAAACCTTACGATGCGTCGCTTGACATCAATAAAAAGATAGACATATTGAAGGAACAGCTGCACATCAATGTATCGCGTATCGACGAATACCGGGGTATCTTGCATATCCGGAGGCATTTGGCAGCCAGTCCCATCTTCAAAGGCATCCCCGATTTCCGACAAACTCGCATCGCCATGTTGCGGGCATCTACCGTTGTAGAACTGGAAAGCATCTTGGAAGCATGCAGAAAACGCTTGGTGCAGGAATTGTAAGTTCTTCGTTTTAGAACATCCTCAATACGCTATCTTTGTCCAAATGGATAGTGCTAAGGGAATGCTTCTCGGTTATTTATTTGCCCATCGAGCCTGTACTTCTCTTGTTATTCTGATCAGTCCTACAAGGCTATAGGCGTCCGTTCCGTCCCCTCATCCTCTTTTCGTTTTCCTCATTCCATAAATAAAAGCGGCACGACCTCGGTGAGGTTGTGCCGCTCTTGTTAGTGGTTTATTTCTTTGTTCAGCGTTCCATGTTGTTATGATACAACGACAGCCTCTTCTTCTTGTTCTTTCTTGATTTTGCGTCCCAATACTATGTAAGCGATTGGTGATGCCAAGAAGATAGAACTGAGCGTACCAACGAATACACCAATAATCATGGCAAAGGCGAAACTGCGAATGCTGTCAGCACCAAGGATGAAGATTGGAACCAACACAATCAATGTAGACACTGAGGTGTTGATGGTACGAGCCAACGTCTGGTTGATAGAATCGTTGAACGTCTTCTGTAAATCTTGTTTTGGATGCAGCTTTAAGTTCTCACGGATACGGTCAAACACCACCACTGAGTCGTTGATGTCGTAACCGATTACCGTCAGGATAGCACCGATAAACGTTTGGTCAATCTCCAAGGAGAAACCTATCCATCCGTAACATAACGAGAACAAGCCGACCACAATCGTCGTGTCTATAATCAATGCTGCAACCGAACCAATGGAGAAACCGATGTTGCGGAATCGCAGTAAGATATATAAGAAGATACATATCAGTGCAATCACAACGCTCTTGATGGCATTGTTCGTGATGTCCTTAGCGATGGATGGACCCACTTTAGAAGAACTGATGATTGATCCACCTTCGCGGATATCAGGGTTCTTGAATGCTTCTATGCTGGATTGCTTCACAAGTCCGGCTTTCTTCAGCGAAGTATATAGAATCGTTTCTGCCTGATTATCCATCTGTGGGTCATTGCTTTCCAGATTGTAGTTGGTAGATACGCGGAAAGTTTTCCCATCGGTACCGATGGCAATCACGGTCGTGGTTGCAGGTTTGCCTGCATTCTTACCTACTGTATTTTGGAATGCATTGTTCAAAGCGTTGCGTACCTCTTCCACATGTGTGTTCTTGTCAACCGTCACAACATAGTTGCGTCCACCCGTAAAGTCAATGCTCTGGCTCAGGCCACGAACAAAAAAGCTGACGATGCAGATGACGATTGCGATGGCGTAAACCGTGCCACTGGTCTTGAACATGCTCATGAATTTATAGCGTGTGTTCTGCATCATATTCTCTGAGATGCCCGTCCAGAACTTGAGGTTCAACCATTTGTCTTTGTTCAGTTTGTGCTCATAAACCAAACGTGTCAAGAATACAGCACTGAAGAACGAACAAGCCAGACCAATCAACCATGTGGTAGCAAATCCCTGAATGGGTCCCGTACCGAATATCAACAGGATAACACCCGTGATGGCTGATGTCAAGTTAGAGTCGAAGATGGCGCTGAAGGCGTTGCTGTAACCAGCTGCTACCGCCTGTTTCATGCCTTTTCCTGCTCGCAGTTCCTCTTTGATGCGTTCATATATCAGCACGTTGGCGTCGACGGCAGTACCCAACGTAAGCACCATACCGGCAATACCCGACATGGTAAGGGCAGCTTGGAACGACGTTAAAATACCCAAGGTGAAAAATACGTTGACAATCAAGGCGCAGTTGGCGATCATACCTGGGATGAAATTGTACATCAAAATCATGTAAATCATCAACAGTACGAAGGCTATCACGAATGAGATGATACCTTGCTGGATAGACTGTGCACCCAGCGTAGGACCTACTACCTCTTCTTGTACGATGCGTGCAGGTGCCGGCATACGACCTGATTTCAGGGTGTTGGCTAAGTCTTTGGTGTCTTCAATGGTGAAGCTACCCGTGATGGATGATTGTCCGCCGTCAATTTGGACTTGGATGCGAGCAGAGGTGTACACCAATCCGTCCAATACAATGGCAACAGCTCTGCCAATGTTGGCCTTGGTGATGGCCGACCAGCGGCGTGCACCGTCTGCGTTCATGGTCATGGAAACCTCTGGCTTACCTGACAAGTGGTCAAACTGGTCGGATGCGTCAACAATCACATCGCCTTCCAACGGAGCGCGTCCGGTGGTGGTTGTAATCTTCAAAGCATGCAGTTCGTAATAGTTTTTCACCTGCAGTCCATCGGCTGGTTTAGCACTCCAAAGTAGTTTCAAATCAGCAGGAAGAATCTGCTTGGCGAGGTCTGAGTGGATAATTCTGTTTACTTCTGCGGTGTCGCGTACGCTGGCATATCCCACAAGGCTTAGTGCGTTGCGCCCCGTGGTACTCAAGATAGCCAACAGCGGATGCTCTTTCTTGGCGGCAGCAATTTGTTCTTCATTCGAAACTTTTACGTCACCTTGTTTCTTATCTTTCTTAAGTTGGAACTTAGGATCTGCTTTTTTAACGGCTTTCTCTTCACTGGCTTCCGCAACGGTCTTGGTTGCTGTGGTGTCGGCAGCGGTTGTGTCGGCCACTTGTGTGTCGCCATTAGCCAGACGAGCGTCGATCTGTGTCAGGTAAGGAATGATTTCTTCAGCGTTGAAAGTCTCCCAGAATTCGAGGTTGGCACTACCTTGCAACAGTTTACGCATACGCTCTGGCTCACGAATACCCGGCATTTCAACCATGATGCGACCTTGTTGTCCCTCCAATTTCTGGATGTTCGGCTGAACAACACCAAATTGGTCGATACGCGTACGCACGACGTTGAACGAGTTGTCGATGGCCGATTGAGTTTCTTGGCGCAATGCTTTCTCTACCTCGGCGTCGGTGCTTTGTGGGTTCACCTTACCTTGCAGTTGCTGCGTGGCAAAGATTTCAGCCAATCTGTGGCCTGGTGCATTCTTCTTGTACGCTTTAATAAAGAGAGAGATAAAATCTTCCTGGCTGGTTTCTTCCTCTGCTCTTGCCTCTTTCATCGATTTCACGAAGGCGGCATCTGTCTTGTGGTCAGCGAGCATTTCTACTACGTCAGGCACTGATATCTCCAATATCACGTTCATACCACCTTTCAGGTCAAGGCCCAATCCGATTTGAGTTTCCAGACATCTTTGGTAAGAATAGATGCCCAGATACTTCACAGAGTCTTTGTACTCTTGTTGTGCAATCGGATCTTTCAGCTTTGCTGCTTGGCCATCGTAATAACGAGTGGCTGCTGAAAATGACAAATAGAAGATGCTTGCAAGCGTCAGTAGGACAGCCGTTACAATTACAATTCCTTTGTTTTGCATTTTAATTTATTATTATTGATGATTGTTTTTTCACAACTTTTGATAGACGTGCAAAGATACTATTTTTTTGTTAGTACGAAAAATTTATGGCATTTAAATGCACATTTTTAAGCATTTGGAGCCTTTTTCAGCCAGCAATAGATAGGATAGTGGTCGCTTGCTTTTATTTTGTTGTCTACCTTGCAGTTGTAGGGTGTCCAGTCTTTCGAGCACATCATGTGGTCAATACGCACATAAAATCCACCAAGATGATAGGATATGCCAGGCCCATTTGCCGTTTCAACGTAGCAGTCGCGCAGTTGTTTGGCAATGGTTCGGCGGGCATACGAATTGGGTCCGTCGTTGAAGTCGCCGCACAATATCACACTCTTGTCCCGATGTGCGGCGATGTATTGGGCGATGGCGTCGGCTTGCGCGGCTCTGATGCTTGATGCCTCTCCCAGTTTTTTAATGAGGGTTTTGGTGCTTACCTGGGCTGAGTCGCCTTTGATGTTTCCTTTGACAACGCCCTTAAAGTTGGCTTTGTCTTCTGGTGACAGACCAATGGACTCCAGGTGGTTGTTGATGACAATCACCGTGTCGCCATGAATGTTTAGATAGAAAGCCGTAGAGTGGTTGCCTTCAGAGGGATAGTTGATGTCTTCTTGACTGATGATGGGGTGACGGCTGTATATATCCATGATGTCTCCTTTGTTCTTGGCGTGTGAACCGGCGTGGTAGGGATATAGTGAATCCATCAGTGCTTTAGCCTTGTCTGAGTACTTACCCCATGCGTCAGACTCCTGAAGGCATACAATGTCTGCGCCTTGCTCTTTGATAAAGTTAAGCACGGGGTTGTTTTCGTGCTCAAATCCATTACCCCCAAAGAACCAAACATTATAAGAAAGCACCTTGATGGCACCTTCGGGTGTCTGCTTAGGAAGGTTGATGGGGAAGTAAACCCTGATGGGTTGGTAGCATGCGAGAAATCCCAACAGGGGAATCCAGACAAGTTTTAGGTGGAAAAAAATCCAGAAAACAAGAAATCCCAGATTGATGCTGATCATCACGGGGAGTAACAATCCCATGCTGGATAGTGAAGGGTGGAGGGCCGGATTGATTCGGTCGGCATAGCCAACCAGCAACATGGCGATGATGGTCGCGATGTTTGCTCCGGCAAAGAGCTGGAAGACAAACTGCTTGATAGCTTTTCCCATTCCCCTTCTGCTTAACGTCGATTGCTGCTGTCAAAAAGTTTTTGTTTCTCTTCTGGCGTCAAGCTGTCGTAACCGCTCTTGCGAATCTTATCAAGTATCTTGTCTATTTCCTCTTGTTCACGCTGCTTCTGCGCGTTGTAATCCCAGTCGCTTTGGCGCTCGTTGTAGGCATCGTGCTTCGTGTTGTCAGCCTTCTTGTGTGCGTGTTCTTCCCACTTCTCCCGCAAGTTGTCAAAGAATTGCTGCCCGTCTAATCGCGATGAGCCGCCGTAAGGATGGTGTTTCCAATAGCGAATCATGAAAAATCCGAAGACCATACCACCCAAATGAGCGAAGTGTGCCACGTTTCCGCCGGTTGTGGTCAATGCCATCACCAGTGAAAGACCAGCGTAGAAAATCACGAACCACTTGGCTTTGATGGGGATGGGCAGCGGGAAGATAAAGATTCTCTCTTCTGGGAAAATCATGCCGAAGGCCAAGAGCAGCGCGTACACGGCTCCCGAAGCTCCCACGGTGGTCCATTTGTTGAGAAAATCGCCCATGGCTATGCGCATCCCGTCGAACGACACACTGTCGTAAGCGGCAAGCCCTTCGACCATATAGGATCCGTATTGCGCCAGCTCCTGAAACAAACCGGCTCCGATACCACAAGATATGTAGTAGAACAGAAACTTCTTTGGCCCCCACACACGTTCAACCACACACCCGAACATCCACAAGGCAAACATGTTGAAGAAGATGTGTTCGAAAGAGGCATGCATAAACATGTAGGTCACTAATTGGTAAATCCGGAAGTCGGAAGCCAAAAAGAAATGAAGTCCTAGAATATCATTCAGGTCTACCTGTGACCTGAAAACGTACATGGCGGCAAAGGCCAAGACGTTAATGATTAACAGGTTTTTGGTAACTGTGGGTATACTGCGCATAGATAATTCGTTGTGTAAAAGTCTTTTTAATGTGCGCAAAATTACGAAAAAACTCCGTCATTCGGCATAAAATCAGTGATTTATCGGTTTTTTTTGAGCAAATAGTATATTTTTTTTAATTTTTAGTTTGTTTTCTGAAATGTTTCACTTATATTTGTCCACAATTAACAGGTACATTGAATTTTATTAATCATTTTATAAACACAACAGTAATGAATAAAACAGAATTAATCGACAAGATTGCTGAAGCTGCAGGCATCAGCAAGGTAGCTGCGAAGAAAGCTTTGGATGCAACAACAGGTTCCATCAAGGAAGCTTTGAAGAAAGGTGACAAAGTACAGCTCATTGGCTTCGGTACTTTCAGTGTTTCTGAGCGTTCTGCTCGCGAAGGAATCAATCCTTTGACAAAAAAGAAGATCAAAATCGCTGCTAAGAAGGTTGCTAAGTTCAAGGCTGGTGCCGAACTTGCAGACGCTCTCAACTAATTTTTGTAGTTAAGACAAATAAAAAAGGTGATTTCCAATGTGAAATCACCTTTTTTATTTGTCTTTTGTTTGTTGTCCTAAGCGGATTCGAACCACTACAAACAGAACCAAAACCTGTTGTGCTACCATTACACCATAGGACAAACATTTAAGCCTTCTCGTCGCCTTTTGAAGCTTCCTAAAAAGCGTCACTCGCTGAAAAGACGGTGCAAAGGTAATCGTTTTTTAGTCTTCCGCCAAATTTTTACGTTGATATTTTTTTTTGGCGGCTTTACTTTCATACTGCGATTCCTTATGAACCCCACTAATATTAATTTAAAATTAAATGGGTTTTGGTTCCGAATTTTCTTGACAACCAACCTCTTCATATTTGGCGTATTTAGTAATCGTTCCTCTCTTTGTCGCAAATACGCAAAATATGAGCGGCATTTCTATCTTCCTATATGGCAATGTGTTATGGCTTTCTTATGTTCTGGAGCATCCGCTTTTCTGGTTTTGACACGACAAAAGCATTCATATTCGAGCGCAATCAGTATGCATTTGTGATGCAAAGTCATGTAAATTGCGAATCAAAGTGATGCGTTTGATGGTGTAAGACCATCGCTTTTGTGGTAAAATCCGTTTTTTCTAACTCAATCATCGCCTGTTTGCATCCTGCGTGCCTATTGAATTTTTCCAGATTGAAAGTTTCATAGTGCCGTTTTAAGGCCGCTTTTTTATGAAAAAACTGGACACTTTATTGTAGCTTTCTCTGGTTCTCACAGTGGGAAGAATTGTCACGCTCTGCTCTAATCAGCCAAACAAGCGGTCGGTAGGTGTTGGCTTTTGGAGGGCTAAGTGTGGCTGCGAGTGAGACGACAAACAAGTAAATACCTATTTTTAGGTATTGTCGAAAAATGGCGAAACGAGTACTTTTGCAAAATATTTGGTAGTTATGGTCTTAAAATTTTTTGTTGTTTTCAGCAGTCCAATTCCATTTTTCTTATGAAAAGATTGACCGTTTTTATTTTTTTCATCAGTATCAGCGTGTTGCTGAACCAGGCTTACGCACAGTCGCAAGGCTGTAAGTTTGCAGGTAAGGTGACTGATGAGCATGGCCAGGCCATCGAGTTGGCCTCGGTCAGCCTCAACAACAGCTTGGTGGCATTTACGAACAAGGACGGGCTGTTCGAGTTTCTCAACGTTCCGGCCGGTCGTTATGATTATCGCATCACGTTCGTTGGGTACGAAACGGTCAGTGGAACGGTGGCAATAAACGCCCATACCCCACAGCTCAAGGTGCAGATGCGTGAGTTGGGTTTGCAGCTCAAGACGGTAGAGGTTACCGCCCGACAGCAGGCAATGGGGTCGAAGTCACTCATCGGGCAAGATGCCATCAGGCACATACAACCCAAGAGCGTGACCGACATCCTGCAACTGGTGCCGGGCAATCTGATTGAGAATCCCACGCTGAACAAATTGGCGCAAGCCCATATCCGCGAGATAGACGGTGACAGAAACAACGCGCTTGGCGCTCTTGTGGTGGTGGATGGCACGCCGGTAAGCAACGATGCCAACCTACAAGTGTTGGGTACGGCCCGGTTCAGGGCTTCTTCGGGAGCGCAAGCTGACGGTATGGGCGACCAAACTACGGCCGGACGGGGAGCCGACTTGCGTACGGTAAGTGCCGGGAATGTGGAGAGCGTGGAGGTGATTCGGGGCATTCCGTCAGTCGAATACGGCAACCTTACGTCGGGCATGCTCATCGTCAAGACCAAGATGGGGCATACGCCGTGGGAGGTGAAGGCGCAGGCTGACCCCTTTTCCAAGCTGCTTTATGTTGGAAAGGGCTTCAACTTGAAACGCGGAGGCGCAGTCAACTTCAGTGCAGACTGGAGCCAGTCGTGGGCTGATACGCGCAAACATAGCAATGGATACGACCGCCTGACGTTCACGGGAGGGTATTCAAAGACCGCCGGGCGTAATACCTTTAGTATTAAAGGGGCTTTTTACAGCAACGTCAACAATCGTAAAGACGACCCACAATACCGGGAAATGCAGCTCCGCTTCACCAACAAGAACATTGGAACGCGCCTGTCTGTATCTGGAAAATATCATGCGCGCAGTACCTTTCTTTCGGCATTGTCGTACAATCTGTCGTTACAATATTCCAAAACCACCGACCAACACGACAATCTTGTGTCCAATCCCGACGGTGTCATCACGGATGTCCGCACGCCGGGCATCCATCCTGCCATCTTCAAGAACAAGAGTTATTTCTCCAAATACGAGATTCTTGGGGCACCACTTAACCTCTATGGTCAGGTTGTGGGCAATAAGTATCTGCAATTGGGAACCGCCAATTATACCAATGTAAAGCTGGGCGTGGAGTTTGTTCATAGTGCCAACCATGGCAAGGGCTTGCAGTTCAACATGCAAAATCCGCCTCAGTCAATGGGAACGCAGACCCTTCGCCCCCGTGCTTTTAAGGATATTCCTGCGCTGAACACCCTGTCGGCATTCGTCAGTGACAAGCTGTCGTTGCAGGTTTTTCAGCGGCATCTGACGGTGGAAGGTGGCCTTCGGGTAAGCAACTTGTTCCTGAACAAGCGAAAGAGCGGCGGAAAGCGAGGAATGTTTGTTGTAGAGCCTCGACTGAATGCTTCGTATACGCTGCTGAACAAGGCGTGTAATCCATGGATAGACGAACTCTCTTTGACGGGTGGTTATGGCATTTCCAACAAGATGCCCACTTTGATGTATCTCTACCCCGACAATGTTTATTATGACAACGTGTGCCTGAGTAAATACGGTGAGCGTGAGGAAGACCGGTTGGCCCTGCTGCAGACAGATGTGATAGGGCAGGTTGGCAACTCCGACTTGATGCCTACGCATACTCAAAAATGGGAGTGTGGGCTTACTTTCCGAATCGGGAAAGTCAGAGGCTTTGTGACTTATTACAACGAGCGTCATCATCATGAGTTTGGATTTGAAAGCAGATTGTATTGGAATAGATACCCCAAATTCAGCCTGCCGGTGGAGGCTACCCTCCCGAAATTTCATGAAGAGACAGGGGATGTGAGCTATCTGCACAATGGTGTGCGTATGATGGCCGACAAAACTGAGCAGGTGGATATGTCTACTTGGAGCCGACCGACCAACAATACACGGTCGCACAAGCATGGAATAGAATATGGCATAGACCTGGGTTCGCTCAGTCTTTTGCGTACATCCTTGAGCATCAACGGCGCTTGGTTCCATACGGAGCGCACCGATGAGAAAGACCAGCTTAGATATGTTGACTACAACTACGACTATGTTCCAGTCATGCCAAACGGTTCGGGTTACATCCGGGACCGCGTTAACTCTACCTTCCGCTTCGTTACCCATGTGCCGGCTGTCAAAATGGTCTTCACCACGGCCGTGCAAGTGGTGTGGTATGAAAGCGAAAGGGAGGTATATAGGCAGCCGGATGGCAAGAGTCGCTATCATCAGTTCACTTATGAGGGGCGTGAATATCTGGGTGTCTCGCCTATAGGATATTACACACGGGACGGCCATTACTATCCCTGGTCGGCCGATGCAGAGCGCGATGTTGTGCGTCAACGCATGATTGGACGTTATTATCTATACGACTTTGAGAAAGATGTAACGCATCCATGGGTGTTGTTGAGCCTGCGGTTTACAAAAGAAATAGGCAAGGTGGCCGAACTTTCATTCACGGCCAACAACTTTCCTAATGTGTCACGATGGCACACCAATCCTCACAGTCTGTCACGAACACAGTTGTACCCAGCTCCTTATTTTGGTGCGGAAGTGAAAATCAAATTATGAAAAACAATTTAAATCAGTAATAAGTATGAACAAATGTATTGGGAAAATGGTCTCGGCTATGTTGCTGCTGACCGCTGTTTTAGGCTTCGTTTCTTGTAATAAAAACGATGAGCCGAGTATTGCGAACTACGAGTTGACGCTGTCTTATCAACTTCCTGACGGATTGAAGGCGGACGATATCAGCGATGCCAAGCTGGTATTGACAAAGGGAACGAAAGAGGATACCCTGGTGTTGAGGGATATGGAGGCCTTCTCGACAACGCTTCCGCAGGGACAGTACAACTTGCTGCTCACGGCAAAGGTCAAGGATGAGGCCAACGCTTACCTCACAGGGACACTCTCAGTAGACCTCTATGCGAACAAAAAAGCCACTATTGAGCTGCAAAAGGTGCGCAAGTCGACGCTCATCTTCAAGGAAATCTATACCACAGGAGGCAAAAAAGGCTATGTGTTGGATAACTATTTTGAGATTGTGAACAATTCTGATGAGGTGCAATATCTCGACGGTGTTATCCTGATGACTAATCCTGGAGGACAAAAGAAGGAGCAGAACGTTTGGCAAGCCAACGGCTACAAGGATCGCTATGCTTGTGGACAAGGTACCGTTATCGCCTTCCCCGTAGGTAAGGATGGTAAGTCGATTGCCCTCAAGCCTGGCGAAAGTACCGTGATTGCCAGTGACGCAGTGGACCATGGCAAGGCGGCTCCAGAGGGAAACCATTGCCCAGACCTGTCGAAAGCACAGTGGGAGGTATATATAGACAATGTAAAAGGTGAGGTGGACTATCCTGCTCCCAACATGGATATCATCTTCCAGAACAATAAAAACATGAAGGCCTTTGGATTAGGCTTCTTCCATGGTGGCTACATCTTGGCCAAACTGCCAGCTGGCATCACCCCAAAGCAGTTTGCTGCCGACCAGAATAATTTAAAAACTAAGCCAGGAACCAAGGCAAAGATGCAATTCTTGCTGATGCCAAACAAGTATGTGCTGGATGCTGTGGATATGTCAGAAACCGATGCAGAGACATATTTCCCACAATTCTTGCCTGTTGACGATGCCAAAGCCGTCAAGGCCAGCAAGGCTTGGGAGGGCAAATGCCTGCGTCGCAAGGTGGAGAAAGTGGTGAACGGGCGTGCTTATTTCAAGGACACCAATAACTCGTCGGTCGACTTCCTCAATAACCAGCCACTTCAGCCGGGGCGTGTTTTCACGGAGGTTGATAAATAATCCAATTCATTCAGCTATCATTTCCGCTGCCAAGACCGTCGTCGTGAGGTCTTGGCGGTGGAACCTTTATTCAGTCATTTATGATACATGTTCCATCCATTCGCATCTTGTGCTGCCTGTCGTGCACGTTGTTCGTGCAGGCTGTTGTTGCGCAAACCGTCTTTATCCATACCGATGACCCATGGCATGAGGACCATCTGAACGAGTTGACGAATGTCAGATACTCCGGCAACAACCCCATTCGCATCGCCTATAATCAGCAGTCTACGGCAGGAACAGCGAGGGTAGCCTATGACGAACATAATGGATTGTTCAAGGCTGTGGATGCTGCCAAAAGGCAACGGCAGCTGGATGTGTATGTCGGTGGGCTCAAAGATTTAAGTCAGGTCAAGCTTAGTGGACATCTGCAATATCAAAACAGACAGGAGACAGACCGTCGATGGAACTCGTCATTCTATCTCATGCCGGACAATCCCTTTGTATTGGGCGATTCTGTTTGGAGCGAACCTTCCTCCGAAGTGTTCCGTATGAGTGCCGAGTTGGCATGGCAATGTTCCAAAAGATGGTTGTTGGGAGCCGGTATCGGTTTGATGATGGGCAGCTCTTCCGACCAGGATGACCCTCGTCCCAAGACGCTCTCATCCTCCTTCCCCGTTTTGCTTGGTGCCGAATGCCAACTAAGCGCAGCCTGGCACTTGGGCGTATCGGTGGGTATGGAAATGGTTCGTACAAACATAAACTATACGGTTGTCAATCCGCTTAACAACCATCGTTTCTTTCTCATGAAAGGACTTGGCGAATATTTCAGGCGGTCTACAGCCAGTAATCCTGGCTATCAGCGCAAATATGACGGTCAAACAGCACAAGTTGGTACCCAACTTACCTATACGCCCACGGCCTCTCGATGGAGCGGTTTCACAGAGATAGCGTTCTTACGTGGTTATGAAAACGCGGTAGACGGTGGTGAGGCTTACGTCTTCAAAGGTGGAGATTATCAGTTTTCAAGCCTGAAAGGACAAGCTCGGCTTATCTTTCATTCTGGGCGCAGCACGACTCATCAGCTTCTGGCGCATGTACATTGGCATCAGGGAGATGGCTATTGGTACGATCAGAAGGCAGTAACAGACATCGAACATGGCAACCGAACCGATTACAAGATATTGGGAAAGGCGCGCGTACACCAAGATTATCGGTTGTCAACCGACTTGGGTTATCGGTTGGACATGCCATTTTTTGTGGAAGGCAAGATAGGAACAACGCAGACATGGATTAAACATGCCAGTGATTTAGGGACGCAAAAACAGGCATGGATGCTTGCTTTCATGCAGGCAACAGTGGGTACAAGCGTGCAATGGAGGCATTATACGCTCAACACTTCAGTCCATGGAGGGTACTATCTCCCATTGTCAGAACGCCAATTTGCATCAGCATCTGAAGAAACGGGTAACATCACCGACCGCTATGTCGCTCCTCAATTTGAGTATTTGAGTGCGAAGCGTGTGCGCATGGGCGGCATGTTGGATGTGCAGCGTTCCCTGAAACGGATGAATGTTGGAATGAACATCAAGGTGGATGCATGGCTTCATGCGGACGATGCCACATTCGCTCGTGCGCTTAGGCATACATCGCGGGTGGATATCTGTGCCGGTCTTTACATGCAATTTTGACATGTTGAAATCCAAGAAGACTGAATGAGCATACATAAGGCAACCATCAAAAAACGCCTAATGAATACTTTTTTACATCTAAAAAACATTGAAATGAAACGAATCATCATCATATCGCTCTGCCTGCTTGTGTTGGTAGGGCATGGTATGGCCAAGAGTGGATTTGCCATTGTGGTTGATACCAAAAGTTACCAATATGCCCAAGCGGAGTTGAAGGCTTATGCACAGGCCGTAGAACAAGTCAATGAACTCAAGGTTTATACGGTTGTTGACCGCTGGGGGATACCCGATTCTATCCGTACCGCACTTCAAAGGCTCTATTATCAGAAGCGTGACCCGATTGTAGGAGCCGTCTTCGTGGGTGACATTCCTGTGCCTATGATACGCGACGCACAGCATCTCACCTCTGCCTTTAAAATGAATCAAACCAACCCCAGGCAGGAGTCGTCGGTTCCTTCAGACCGCTATTATGACGACTTCTCCTTGCAATTCAAGTCTGTGGGGCATGATGAGGGTACGCCTTATTATTACTATTCACTCACAGCAAAGGGCTCTCAACGCCTACAACCCAACATTTACACAGGAAGAATACGACCTACCGACGTAGGTGGCACCAGTAGATATGCCAAGCTGAAGGCCTATCTTCAGAAGCTGGTGGCACTCAAACGGACGAACAGAAAGCTGAACAACATGTTCTATTTTGATGGACATGGATACATCTCAGCTTCCAAAGATGCCCGAATAGACGAGAAAATATCTTATTTCGAGCATTTTCCACAGCTCAAACGGCGCACCCATCAAGTTGGTTATATCTCTCACGACGATGTCAATCCCGTGAAGGAGCGACTGATGAGCGAGCTCATGCGCAAGGATATGGATCTTGCCATGCTGCACCATCACGGTTCTTTTGACACCCAATACCTCAATAATCTGATTTTGCCCAACACGGTAGCCAGTGCCAAGACCTTCATTATGCGCAATCTCAGGGAGCATATTTATCACGCTAAGCAGCGCAATAAGAATGCCGACTCGCTGTCTACCGCCCTGTTGAAGAAGTTTGACCTGCCCGACTCGTGGGTTCTGCATGCGCAGAGTGATTCGTTGGCTCGCCTGGACTCCATCTACGAGGCCGCTGCCGACCTGCATCTTGAAGACTTCCGCGCATACCAGTTCACTCCCAACACGCCTGTCGTGGTGATTGATGCCTGCTTTTGTGGGTCGTTTCATCTGAATGATTGCATCGCCAACGAGTATGTCTTCCAGCCCGGGAACACTGTGGTGTGTATCGCAAACAGCGTCAATGCGCTGCAAGACAAATGGGCAGACAAACTCATTGGACTGATTGCAGATGGCGGTTGCGTGGGTGATGTAGTGAAGTACGCCCATTACTTGGAGCTGCATGTCATTGGAGACCCCACCTTTAAGTTCGCCACTGAGGACAAGGCCATGGACGTAGACCGGTTGGTGAGCGAGAACAAAGAGGGCGCATGGCGCAAACTACTCAAGTCAGACCAGCCAGAACGCCAGTGCTTAGCTATGGAGGCTCTTTGTCAGCTCAAGGCGATGTCATCGGCCGAATTATTGAATATCTACCGCAATTCGCCCTCTTATATCGTCAGAATGCAAGCCTTTACACTCATTTGCGATTACAAAGACGACAATTTCATCAAGTTGTTGCAGCTGGCTGCCAACGACAGTTACGAATTGTTGCAGCGTTGTGCCGTGGTGATGATGGGCAAGAGTGGTGACGAACGGCTCATTCCGCAGCTCATCAGCATTGCCATTGCCAATGCTACGTCAGCCCGAATCAATTTCGATGCGCTCAACTCGTTGACCGTATTCCCCAAGAGTCAGCTCCTGAAAGAGTTCGCACTTCAGTTTGACCGACCAGAAGTGTGCTACATACATAAAGACTCTGTCCGTACGTTGATATACAACGCCATCGATCATGCTTCAGAACGCTGGGTTGAGGATACGCGGAAGATTTTGGATCCTACCGTCCCCGTAAAGAACAAGCTGCAGCTGATACGCTTCACGCGCAATTATATGATTCATGCCATGATTCCGGATTTGTTGCGCTATCTCGAGCAAGAGAAGAATGAGCAGGTTGAGATAGCTTTGCTGGAGACCATGGGTTGGCGTACGCATTCTTATCAACGCCCACTTATCTCGGCTGCATGCCAGCGCATCATCAATGGCGACGGTTATACGCAAGCTGTAAAAGACGAGGCACTGAAAACGTATAAACGGATTAATGAATAAAATAATCTTTTGTTGGAGCTTGTGCCTGGCGGTGGGAATAGGTCGGGTACAAGCTCAATTTGTACAACGCAAGATCTACCCACAGCCACGCCTCACGCAGGCGGTGGTGGACATTCGGCAGCTGCGTACCACCGTTAGCGAGGCTGCGGAAGATGCCGTTCAGTTGCCCACCTCAGTGGATAACAGCAAAACGAAGTATTTTCCACCCATCCTTTCACAGCGTGGTGGCTCGTGCGCGCAGGCTTCGGCCATCGGCTACATGCTCACTTACGAACTCAACAGATTGTTGGATCGTGATGCGTCGGCCAGTGCTGAGAATCGCATGGACTATCTGTTTTCATGGAATATGCTGAATGGCGGTGAGGACCAGGGAGGGTTTGCTGAGGAAGGATTGTACCTGGCCCAACGCTATGGCATGATGAGCGAGGCCGATTATGGTAGGTCGGCCGTCACGCAGTTCAGATGGTGCACCGGCTATGACAAATACTTGCGGGCCATGCAGAACCGGGTGGAGCGAATCTTGGTCTTTGATGACAGCATCCCTTTGCTCAAACGCTATCTTTATGATGCGGGAAACGGCAGCAGGCCAGGCGGAATATTGACCTTTTCCACGCAGAGTGACGGGTGGAAGATAGATGGACAATACAAGGGACCGTCGGCAACAGGCTATCACTCTTTGCTGAAAAAACTGGCTACCCGCGGCGCTCATGCGCTCACCATTGTGGGCTATGACGACCTGGTGGAATACGAGGACGAGAAAGGACGACTGCACAAAGGCGCTTTCATCGTGGCCAACACATGGGGCTCGTGGGCGCATGACCATGGCCGCTTTTATCTGCCGTATGATTTCTTCCGTGACCCCAGTGTCAGCAATCGTCTGCTCAGCGGTGAGTTGCAGGGTGTGGTGCCAAAGCGGTATCAACCTAAAGTGGTCTTCAAGGTGCGGTTGAGCTATGACTCGCGCGACGACTTGAAGTTTTCCATGGCCGGCATTGAGCGTGGGGAAGGTGGCGCACTGCCCAATTATCACTATTGCTACGCCTTTCACAACCAAGGTGGCGACCTGCCCATGCAAGGCAAGTGGTTGGAAAACCGCCTAGAGTTTGCCATGGACTTCACTGAGTTCATGTCCAGCCCGGACGCACAATACGCCTCTTTCAAACTGAATGTCGTCAAATCAGCCATCGGGCAAAAGGTGGGGCAGGGGTGCCTGGAAAGTGCCACGGTTATCGACTACCGTACGCAAGCGCCGACAGAGTATGTCTTTCAGCCAAAAGCACCAGTCGAATTGGTTGGTGGTGACAATGTCTTCACCATCGAGCCCTTCAAGACCTTTGATGTGAGCGTTTCGCCTTATCGGTATGCCGATGAAGGTCAACCCTCTGCCAAAGTGTTCTTGCTCAAGACCGCAGATGGCAAGGCGGCCAAATTGAAAATAGAAAAGACGGATGCCAAAAACCGAAAAGTAACCCTCAAATATAAAACAGAATGAAACGTGTATGCTTATGGATGTTGGCCGGCATGATGCTGCTTCTTGCAGGCTGTGCCACAGAAGATGCAGTCGGTCGTGGTGTTCAGGATGTCTCGTTGACGGTCGACGATGTGCCCAACCGGTGGACGTACGTCTCATTGTCTGCCCATGAGGTGGTGGGAAGCAGCTCCTTGGGCGATACCCATGAGGATGCTCTGTGGATGCTGCGCACCGACTGGGACATCGCCTTTTGTAACGGAATGATTCGGACCAACAGTGGCTCTTCTGGCAAAGGGAAGGGTGGTATCACGTGGACACCGGTGGATTATGATGACATCGAAAATCTGAGGGCACCTTCCTACCAAACAGACACACGGCAGACGGTAACGGTAAAAAGTGTGGAGATAGAATGAAAATCCTCTTTTTTCTTCCCCTATTTTTGTTTGTTAATGTCAATTAAAATGACAATAATTTAACACTTCTCAATAACTCATTCTAGAAAAATAATACGAGAAAAAAGTTGCATGGAAAGCCATTTCACTCCAATGTCTATCGTTTTGAAGATCAAACTCAATGAGTTGATGTCCTTAAAGCATTGACTTTTCCCTGAAAAGTGGCGATGAAATCGGTCGATTTTGCACGTTTTTTGGCAAAAAAGCACCTGATTTTCAGTCCTTATTTTGGCCGTTTTCTTATAAGTATTTGTGAATCAAAGGTATGTAAAAAGCTTCAAAATTCGCGTATTTCTGAGCAGAAGACCATCTTGTTTAAAATAATCAAAGCATACGAAAGTAAATGTAAAATAATTTCTGAATTGATTCTTGCTTTTTGGTTAGCCGTGGTTTCTGGAGATGCAGCTTTGCGTTTTTATGCTGTTCGCTTGTTCATTTGTGTTTGAAACACTCCATGGAGGCAGGACATTGGTGGTATGTAAGTGGATAAATCGCACTCCTGCTTTGCAAGTATAGGAAGCCGCATGTGAGTAATCTGCCTGCTTGCGAACAGCCGCGGCTTAAACCCTAAACAACCTTAAAAAACGTTCTATAAATCACTATTTTGCATAATTAAGCCTTAAAAAGGTGTGCTATTTGCGGAATTCTATATAAATTTGCAGCTAAAATCATAATCAGAAGTAAATGAATAGAAGATTTTTACCGCTTCTCATGCTGTGCTCAGTGGTGCTGCTGTTCGTTTCTTGTCTTAGTGACAATGATGATGAGCGGATGGGGCATGACGATGCGGCCATTATAGCTTTCTCGGTTAAAAACGTGAAACGTTTGGTGCATACCAAATCGAGCAAAGGTGCCGACAGCACGTACATCACAACTTTTGCTGCAAGCGACTATCGGTTTTATATTGACCAAATCAACAGGGTGATTTATAATCCCGACTCGTTGCCGCTGGGAGTTGACGCTTCGAAAGTGGTAGCGACCATTTCGGCTAAGAATGCGGGTGTGATTGCCATCAAAAGTGCCAAAAGTGATTCGGTCAAATATTTCAATTCGGCCGATTCACTCGATTTTACCAAGCCCCGTCAGGTTATCGTTTATAACAATTCGGGTACGGGTATGAATACCTATACTGTCCATGTGAACGTTCACCAGCAGGATGGTGATGCGTTCAACTGGAGCAGTCAGACAAAGAATGAGCCTAAGCTGGCCGAGCTAACAGCCATGCGTTTGCTCGCAAATGGAGATCACTTGTATGTCTTTGGCAACAAGGGATCGGAAGCAAAGGTCTATACGGCTGCGAGAAAGGCGGCAGACCAGTGGCAAGAAATCAAGCCCAACATCCAGTTGGCAAGTGACTTTTATCGTCAGGTAGTATTGCAAGGCAAGACATTCTATGGCTATCATGATGGCCAAGTGGTGAAATCAAATGATGCGAAAAACTGGTCTGTGGTGTCTACCATCGCACTTAAACAGCTGGTAGGTGCCAGTGAAGCTAAGTTGTATGCGCTGGCTGAAGATCATCAAATATGGGTTTCGGCCGATGCGGGTGCTACCTGGAAGACTGAAACCTTGAGTCCCTCGAATGCGCTGTTGCCTGAAGCTGACTTGAATTTTGTAGTCCAACCCTCGAAAACCAATGCGGGTGCTAATCAGCTGTTCATGGCAGGAACCACCGATAAACGTGTTTCGATGTGGGGAAAGATTGAAGAGAACGATGAAAAGGCCGAGAATCAGCCTTGGACAAGTTATACGTCATCGGCTGGAAATCGGTTCGCATTACCTAACTTGACCAACCTTCAGGTGGTGAAATATGGTGATGAGCTCGTGGCTATGGGTGGTGCCGGAAAAGGCGAGAGCAGTGACGTGAAAGCGTTCAGCCAGATATGTGGCAGCGTGGATGGCGGTTTGACGTGGAAAAAACATGCCACGTTGGTCTTCCCTAATGGTTTTCATTCTAGTGAAACATCGTTTGCTATGACGACCGATGCCGACCACTACCTGTGGATGGTCTGTGGAAAAACCGGACAAGTTTGGCGGGGACGGCTCAACAAGTTGGGCTGGCCTGTGGTGAAAAGGGTGATTACTGAATAGCGATACAACATAACGAAACATGCGTCAAGGTCTGCTCTCCATATTGTTACTCATAGCCGCTGTGCAAACGCAGGCACAAGACGACGTGGAATATCGTATGGAGGTAGGTGCCGGAGTGGGCTTGGTGTCCTATCTGGGCGACTTCAATGGCAGCGTAGTGAAGAACATGCAGCCCATGGGTTCGCTTGTGTGGCGATGGGTACTCAACCCTCGAATGGCCCTAAGAGCCAAGGGTAGCTATGGCAAGCTCAAAGGCTCGTCGGCCGATGTGCAGACTTATTACCCTGACATGCAGGACAAACCCTACGAGTTTAATCATTCGTTGGGTGACCTGGACGTTACCTTCGAATATAATTTTTGGCCCTATGGCACGGGCAGAGACTATAGGGGAGCCAAACGGCTCACCCCTTTCATCTTCGGAGGAGTGGGGGGTACGTATGTTTCGGGTGGACCGAAAGATGTGTGGACCGCCCATGTACCTTTGGGACTGGGTGTGAAATACAAGCTTGGCGACCGTGTAAATTTAGGTTTGGAGTGGGCGGCGAACTTCTCGTTGAGCGACAAACTCGACGGTGTGGTTGATCCCTATCTCGTCAAAAGCAGCGGACTGTTCAAGAATACCGATGGCTATTCGGCACTGCTGGTGACGCTTACTTACAGTTTCCAAGCCAAGTGTAGAACGTGTCATAATGATGTTGAATAACTGAATGACTACAAGAACAACGATGAATAACGAACTGGACATGAAGCGTATCCCGACACATGTCGCCATCATCATGGATGGTAATGGGCGTTGGGCAGCCGAACGTGGCAAGGAACGCAGCTTCGGACACCAGGCAGGTGTGGAAACAGTGCGCCGAATCACGTCAGAATGTGTCCGGTTGGGCGTTAAGTACCTCACGCTGTACACCTTCTCTACGGAGAACTGGAACAGACCGGAAGATGAGGTGTCGGCTCTCATGGGCTTGGTGTTGAGCTCACTGGAAGACGAAATCTTCATGAAGAACGATGTTCGTTTTCGGGTGATAGGCGACGTCAAGCGTTTGCCGGAAAGTGTGAGAACAAAACTTCGTGAGACGGAGGAGCACACCGCAGCCAACTCAGCCATGACCATGGTGGTGGCTCTGAGCTATTCGGCTCGGTGGGAAATGGCCCATGCCCTGCAAAACATCGTGGCGGATGTGCAGGCAGGACGTGTTCATGCAGGCGACGTTGATGAGGAATTGATAGGTCAGCGTCTTGAAACGTCTTTCATGCCCGACCCCGATTTGCTCATCAGGACGGGTGGAGAATTGCGGGTTTCCAACTTTCTGTTGTGGCAGATAGCTTATTCAGAATTGTATTTCTGCGATACCTATTGGCCCGACTTCAACGAGGCTGACCTGCATCAGGCCATCATGGACTACCAAGGTAGGCAGCGACGGTTTGGAAAGACAGAGCGTCAGATAGAAGACCTGATTAAGATTGATAATAATTCAACAAGATGAATCATATATATAAGGTGTTGATGGTAGCGACGGCAATCACCTGTGGGGTGACCGTTCATGCACAAGATAAGATAATACATCCTGACATCAATTACGCAGGGACGCCCCGAACGGTAGTTATTGGGGGCATTGCGGTGTCTGGTGTGCAGGGGTATGAAGACTATATGCTGTCGGGTATCTCCGGCTTATCGGTGGGACAGACCATCACGGTGCCTGGTAATGACATTACAGATGCCGTGAAACGCTATTGGAAGCATGGCTTGTTTTCAGATGTTTCGATATCGGCCGACTCCATCGTAGGTAACAAGATTTATCTGAACATCTATTTGCAAACGCTGCCACGCGTGTCTGAAATCAATTATATCGGACTGAAAAAGTCGGAACGCGAAGCCATGGAGACTAAGTTGGGATTGCTCAAAGGGGGACAGGTAACACCCAATACCATCAGTAGGGCGAAGTTCCTGGCCAAGAAATACTTTGACGACAAGGGGTTCAACAATGCCGACATCGACATTATGCAGCGGGATGATGTGTCTAACAAGAACAGTGTAATCCTGGATGTCATTGTGGATAAGAAGGCAAAGATGCGCGTTCGACACATTGAGATTGTTGGTAATGAGGCGCTCAGCGACAAGAAAATCAAGGGTTCCCTGTTCACCAAGGGTGCTTTTAAGAAGATTCATGAGTCTGGAAAGTTTGGCAATATCTTCAAATCAAAGAAGTATACGCCCGAAAGATGGAAGGAAGATAAGCGCAATCTCATCAAAAAATACAATGAATACGGGTTCCGTGATGCTGTCATTCTTGAAGACAGCGTGTGGAATGTGGATGACAAGCACGTCAACATCCTGGTAAAAGTGGATGAAGGAACCAAGTATTACCTCCGCAATATCACGTGGGTGGGCAACACGGTGTACGCTACTGACTATCTAAATGCTTTGCTGGGCATGAAGAAAGGGGATGTGTATAATCAGACTTTGATGTCTAAGCGTCTGACTGAAGATGATGATGCCGTGGGTAATAAGTATTGGAACAATGGTTATTTGTTCTACAACTTGCAACCAACGGAAGTGAACATTGTGGGCGACTCCATTGACCTGGAGATGCGTATCACCGAGAATCAGCAGGCAAGACTCAATCATGTGCGCATCAATGGTAACGACCGACTGTACGAAAATGTGGTTAGACGCGAGCTAAAGACTAAGCCGGGCGATCTCTTCTCCAAAGAGGCACTCATGCGATCGGCACGTGAATTGGCATCCATGGGACACTTTGACCCGGAAAAGGTGAATCCAGATGTGAAGCCAGACCCAGAGAATGGAACGGTGGACATCAACTGGAACCTTGAACAAAAGAGCAATGACCAGATAGAATTCTCACTCGGTTGGGGACAAAATGGTTTGATTGGGCGTGTGGGATTGAAGCTGAATAACTTCTCTATCCGCAACCTTTTCAATAAGAACAGTGAGCGACGAGGCATCCTGCCCATAGGAGATGGTGAGGTGTTGTCATTGGGCGTGCAGACCAACGGCCGTTTTTATCAGTCGTACAACATGAACTATTCTACCAACTGGTTTGGAGGTAAGCGACCTACACAATTCTCTGTCGGTGCTTATTATTCAAAGTCAACGGGTGTGTCCGACAATTTTTACAACAGCTCGTGGCGCAACAATTACATGAATTACATGTACGGGTACGGAAACTATGCTTACAATAATTACGAAAACTACTACGACCCTGACACCTACATCAAGATGATGGGAGCCAGTCTGGGTTGGGGTAAGCGTCTGAGATGGCCCGACGACTACTTCACGCTGTCGGTTCAGCTTGCCTATACACGCTATATGTTGAAGAACTGGAGGTACTTCCTGATGTCGACCGGTAATGCCAATAACCTGAACTTAAACCTCTCCATCAACCGTACCTCAACGGACAACCAGCTGTTCCCACGTCGCGGATCGGAGTTTACAGCATCGGTTTCGCTCACACCACCATGGTCTAAGTGGGACAAGAAAGACTATGAGAACTTGGCACTGAACCGCCAATCGAGTACTTTCCTGGCCGAACAACAGGAGAAATACAAGTGGGTGGAGTACCATAAGTGGAAATTCAAGGCCAAGACTTATACGGCTTTGTCAGGCGGACAGAAGTGTTTTGTCTTGATGACGCGTGTGGAATTTGGACTCTTGGGCAGTTATAATCGGTTTAAAAAATCACCCTTTGAGACCTACTATGTGGGTGGTGACGGCATGAGTGGCTATTCTACCGGCTATGCGGAGGAAACCATTGGACTGCGTGGTTATGAAAACGGCTCGCTGACACCTTACCTATACGAGGGCTATGCATACGACCGCATGTCGCTGGAGCTTCGATATCCATTCCTCTTAGGTAACACCACCATCTACGGACTGGGCTTCATTGAGGCCGGAAACGCTTGGAATGACACCCGTAAGTTCAATCCCTTCGACATGAAGCGCAGTGCCGGACTTGGCGTACGCATCTTCCTTCCCATGGTGGGCTTGATGGGTATCGACTGGGCTTACGGCTTTGATAAAGTGTTTGGAAAGAAAGGTGGCAACCAATTCCACTTCATTCTCGGTCAAGAATTTTAAGGAAGTTAAAACAGGTTTGCCTGTGGTTAAATACTCTTTAATAGCTAAACGAAAGGACATTACACAACGTCCATCTAATAATACAATTAAAATAAAGGAGAGCTGATGAAGAAAATAATATTGATGAGCCTGATGTTGATGGCGACATTAGGCATCGGTGCGCAAAAATTCGCACTGGTTGACATGGAATATGTGCTGAAGAATATCCCCGCATACGAACGTGCCAATGAACAATTGAACCAGGTAAGCAAGAAATGGCAGGCTGAGGTGGAAGCCCTGAATACGGAAGCAACCACGATGTATAAGAACTATCAAAACGAGGTAGTGTTTCTCTCGCAAGAGCAAAAGAAGGCTCGGCAGGAGCAAATCATGAAGAAAGAGAAGGCTGCCAGCGAGCTGAAACGCAAGTATTTCGGGCCAGAAGGCGAACTGTTTAAGAAGCGTGAGAGCCTGATGAGCCCCATCCAAGAAGAGATATACAACGCCGTGAGGGATATATCCGAATTGCGTGGATACTCATTGGTCGTTGACCGTGCGTCCAATTCGGGCATTATCTTCGGCTCACCCAAGATAGACATCAGCAACGAAGTGTTGCAGAAACTGGGTTATTCGAATTAATAATTAATCAAATAAAGAACAAAAGAAAATGAAAAAGCTTATTTTAATGTTGATGCTTTTTGCACCAATGTCGATGTTTGCACAAAAGTTTGGTCATCTGAACTCACAGCAGGTAATGAACGACATGCCTGAATTTGTGAAGGCACGCGGTGAGATTGAAGCCACTGCCAAGCAGTATGAGAATGATTTGAAGGCCATGCAAGACGAATTGCAGCGCAAGGCTCAGGAATATGAGAAGACGAAATCGACCATGAATGCCACGAAGCAAAAGGAGACAGAGGATGAGTTGATGAAGCTGAATGAGAAGATTCGCACGGCTTACAACGACAACTCTCAGGCTTTGCAGAAGGCTCAACAAGAGAAAATGCAGCCTATCACGGCTAAGTTGGTTAACGCCATTCAGGCCGTAGGTAAGGCAGGAAACTATGTTTACATCATGGACATCACATCCGGCATCCCTTATATCAGTCAGACGCTGAGCGAAGATGTCACCTCAAAGGTAAAGGCTGAGTTGGCCAAGACAAAGTAATTTGAAGTTTTCCAACTCGCTTCCTAGGGTTCATTAACATTGAAAGAACCAATTGATGGGACGCGTCAACTTGGAGAAAACTTACAATTAAATAGAAAAAGGAGTTGGCAGACAAGGGCTGATGTGCAAGACACAGACAATTGTTTGCTAACTCTTTTCAGTTTTTTTCATACGGCAAATGACCATTACTTGTGACGGAATGCCGCATGAAAGAATGAACAAGAGGAGGGAAAGGTAACCCTCCGGCAAAAACAACATAAATCATTAGACGATGAAAAAGCAACTCTTATTTCTATTTTTATTGATGATGCCCTTCGTGGCACAGGCCCAACAAATGCTGCCGAAGTTTGGTTATTTCAACTTAAGCACCTTGATGAAAGCCGTTCCAGAGTATGCTACGGCTCAGAAAAACATTGCTGACCTGCGCGTAAAGTATGATGCTGAAACCAAAAGGTCGGAGGATGAGTTCAATAAGAAATATGAAGAATTTCTCGATGGTCAACGTGATTTCGCACCAACCATCATGCAGAAACGCCAAGCCGAACTGCAAGATATGATGGAAAAGAACATCGCTTTTAAGAAAGAAGCACAACGGTTGCTGGCACAAGCCGAACAAGATGCCATGGCACCTGTCAAAGGAAAAGTGCTTGATGCCGTACGGAAGTTGGGGCAGCAGCGTGGTTATGCCTTCATACTGAACGCCGATGGCGATGCAGTGCCCTACATAGACATAGCTTACGGCGACAACCTCAATGACGCAGTGCTGAGCCTCTTGGCACACGGAGGCAAGTAATCACGGCAGACACCCTATGACTCAACTGTCTCAAACGCCAGGCCCCATCGGGGTGTTCGACTCCGGTTATGGTGGACTGACCATTCTTCATGGCATCCGTCAGTTGCTGCCCGAATACGATTATGTGTACCTGGGCGACAATGCCCGTGCGCCTTATGGAACGCGTTCGTTCGATGTGGTGTACGAATTTACACGGCAAGCGGTAGTCAAGCTTTTCGAAATGGGGTGCCATCTCGTCATCTTGGGGTGCAATACTGCGTCGGCCAAGGCACTGAGAACCATCCAGCAGCATGATTTACCCTCGCTCGATTCCCACAGAAGGGTACTGGGCGTGATTCGTCCAACGGCCGAAGTTATTGGCAGTCTCACCAAGAATCGTCACGTGGGGCTGCTGGCTACCGAGGGAACGGTGAAGAGTAAGAGCTATCAACTCGAGATAAAAAAGTTTTTTCCCGATATACAAGTTTCAGGAATTGCCTGCCCTTTCTGGGTCCCATTGGTTGAATACAACGAGGCAGACAGTCCGGGTGCCGACTATTTTGTCAAGAAGCGACTGGATGCGTTGGCACAGAAAGATCCCATGATCGATACGATTATCTTAGGCTGTACGCACTATCCGCTGCTCATGCCCAAGATAGAGAAATACAAACGTTCGGGCGTTCGCATCGTCGCACAAGGCGAATATGTGGCCAATAGCTTGAAAGACTATCTGAAACGCCACCCCGAAATGAACGAAAAGTGTACGAAAACAGGTTCTTGCCAATACTTTACAACCGAAAACCCCATACGTTTTCAAGAACAAGCCCAAGTGTTTTTACATGAAAAAATCCAGGTAAATCATGTTGATTTAGCTTGATTTTACAGTTTTGTATCACTAAACTAACCAGAAAACAAGCGTGGGTTTCCCGAATCATATCCTACCTCATTCATGACCAACAAACTCTTCACAACCATGGCTGCTGCATCCTTCTTGGGGTGTGGCACCGCTTGTGCGCAGCAGAAAGACAGCCGCCCCAACATCATTGTCTTCATCGTTGATGATATGGGATGGCAGGATACGTCGGTGCCGTTTTGGTATCAGAAGACACGCTACAACGAGATGTACGACACACCCAACATGGAGCGGTTGGCCAGTCAAGGCATGATGTTCACGCAGGCATACGCCTGTCCGGTCAGTTCGCCCACGCGTTGCAGCTTGATGACGGGCATGAACATGGCACGTCACCGTGTTACCAACTGGACTTTGCAGCGGGATGTGATGACGGATGCCAGAAACGACAGCGTGAAGCCTGCCGACTGGAACTGCAACGGCATTGCGCAGGTGTCTACGGTTGCTCATACCACCACGGCTAAGTCGTTCGTCCAGCTCCTAAAAGACAATGGCTATCACACCATTCATTGTGGGAAGGCGCATTGGGGAGCCATCGACACGCCGGGAGAGAATCCGTGTCATTTTGGCTTCGAGGTCAACATCACGGGCACGGCTGCCGGTGGTTTGGCCACTTACCTCAGCGAATTGAATTACGGTCACACCAAGGATGGAAAGCCATATGCGCTCAATGCCATCCCTGGGCTGCAAGCTTATTGGGGAACAGGAACGTTTGCAACGGATGCTCTCACCAAGGAAGCCCTCAAGGCACTTGACAAAGCCAAGCGTTACAAGCAGCCATTCTATCTCTACATGTCGCACTATGCGGTGCATATCCCTATTGACAAGGACATGCGTTTCTTCCCAAAATATGTCCGCCGGGGGCTTTCTGACAAGGATGCTGCCTACGCTTCGCTGGTCGAGGGCATGGACAAGAGCCTGGGCGACATCATGGATTGGCTCGAAAAGAACAAGGAAGCCGACAACACCATCATCATCTTTTTAGGAGATAACGGTGGACTGGCCTCTTCTCAGCAGTGGCGCGACGGACCGTTATACACCCAAAACGCTCCTTTGAAAAGCGGAAAAGGCTCGCTCTATGAAGGGGGAATCCGAGTTCCCTTTATCGTGAAATGGAACGACGTGGTGAAGGCAGGCGTGCGAAACGATGCCAGCATTATGGTAGAAGATTTGTATCCTACCATCCTTCACATGGCACAAATCACCCATTACCAGGTGCCACAGACCATTGATGGTATGGACTTGGTGCCCTCGTTGCAAGGACGTACAGACAAGGCTCTGCAACATAGAACCATCGTATGGAACGTACCGAACGTATGGGATGGCTCCGGACCGGGCATCAGTCTTAACTGTGCCATACGCCAAGGGGATTGGAAACTGATTTATGACTATCCCACGGGTCGGAAAGAGTTGTACCATATTTCCTCGGACATTGGGGAAAAAGAAAATGTGGCCGGGCAGAATCCGCAGAAAGTGAAGGAGCTTTCTGTGTTGTTGGGCAAGAAGTTGCGCGGCATGAATGCCCAGCGTCCCATGTTGATTCGTACGGGTAAGCCTTGCAAGTGGCCGGACGAAGAATAGTCTGTTTTCTTCTTTTTTGTCCTGAAAAATGACAATAAAACGGCTATTGTAAACTCCTGAACTAGAAATGACGACGGGGCAAACAGTGCGCTTTTATGGTTTTGAAAGTCAAGAAAACCCGTGTTTTGAACAAAAAACATAGCGATAGCCTCATTTTTCACGCCCTTTTAGACGCTAATTAACATGGGTTCGTAGTGCAAAAGCATTGCGTTTGGCTGGTAAACTCAATGCTTTAATACTCCTAAATGGCATCTTTTGATGTTTAATAATATCGATTTCTTTGTAATACGTTGTGTCTTTGCGAGTTATAAAACTTGCGCATAATTCGCGTACTTGCGCCCAACTGGTTGACTGATTGTAAATAATGAAAGGAGAGAGGGGGTGTTGTCAATAGAAATGACAGTGTGAGATTGTCTGTGTGCGGGATGTTCTGTATAGGTATAAACGAGGTGTACGCTCGCTTCTTTCGCATGCGTTGATGCGTGATAAGCCGATGAGGAGTGGCCTATCGGTAAAAGAAAAAATCCATAGACCCATGATAACAATAAGTCATGGGTCTATGGAAATGGCCTGAAGACACTATTTTCGGTCGGCTTTTAGGCGCTCAGCCATGGCCTTTCCCAGTTCTTCGCACTGGCTGCGTACGTCTTTTGACATGGCTTGTTTCATTTCTACGGGCGTTCCCACAGGCTCAAATTTGAGCTTGGTGTCTACCCATTCGGCAATGGTAGGTACGGCTTTGCTGGCCCATCCATAGCTGCCAAACCATCCGATGTAATGGCTCTTGATGTCGTGGTTGGCTATTTCTGACAGCAGTTCGGACATCTCGTGGTACAAGCCGTTGTTGTAGGTAGGCGCTCCCACAATCAATCCGCGGTAACGGAAGATATCACGGAGGATGTAAGAGTGGTGCGTCTTCGAGATGTTGTACATGCAAATGTTCTTGATGCCGGCCTGACTGGCTGCTCTTGCGATGGTTTCTGCCATGCGTTCGGTGTTGCCATACATGGTTCCGTAGCAGATGACGATGCCCTCATCGGTTTCATATTTGGACATTTGGTCATAAAGGTTTATCACTTTCGATGCCTTCTCGTGCCAAACAGGGCCATGGGTAGGACAAATGTAATCAATCTGTTGATCGGCCAACTTCTTCAAGGCGTTCTGCACGGGTACGCCATATTTTCCTACGATGTTGCTGTAATAGCGCACCATCTCCAACCAAGCCCAGCTGGTGTCTATCTCTTCATCCAGGATACCACCATTCAATGCGCCGAAACATCCAAAGCCATCGCCCGAGAACAGCATGTGGTCAGTCTCGTCGAGCGTCATCATCGTTTCGGGCCAGTGCACCATGGGAGTCATGAAGAACTTCAACTTGTGATGACCAAGGTCTATCACTTCGCCATGTTTCACTTCAATCGTTTGGTCTTTGATGCCGTAGAAGCCGGCCAACAGGTCGAAGGTTTTCTTGTTACCAATGACTTTGATGTTGGGATAATACTTCTTTAGCAGTCCCAAAGAGCCGCTGTGGTCGGGTTCCATGTGGTTCACTACGAGGTAATCGATGGGCCGGTCGCCCAGCACCTCATGCAGGTTTTCGATGAATTGCGTGAAGAAATCCACTTGAACAGCGTCGATGAGGCACACTTTTTCGTCGTCTATCAGGTACGAATTGTATGAAACACCCGCAGGCAGAGGCCACAAGCCTTCAAACAAAGACTTGTTGCGGTCGTTCACACCTACATAATAGACTTTATTCTTGAGTTCTATCATATTTGAATTTATTATGTGATTAATGAGGTAATATCTGCTTATCCTTTTGCCAATTCGTCTTTCATCTGGTTGGCAAAACTGGTGTCAACGTAGTTGTGTATGCTCTTACAGCTCTCCGAGGCGAAACGCAAACCGTAGCTGATGATTTGATTCCATTGCTTCTCCGACAGGCCTTGTTCCAGTATCTGGCGCGTAATGCCATGTTTGAGCAGCCCGAACAATACGCCTGCATTGAAGTTGTCGCCGGCTCCGATGGTGCTCACCGGGGCTTCATCAGGCACGGGGTAGGCCTTGTGGAAATTGTTTTCTGCGAACAATTGCACGGCTTCGGCTCCCTGTGTGTAAATAAACCGTTTGCAGTAGAATGATATTTCGGCCTGATATACTTTGGCTGCGTCGTCAAGTTTGTACAGCGTTTTAAAATCTTCTCTGCTGCCTCTGACGATGTCGGCATACTCCAAATTCTCCAATAGATTAGGGGTGATGCGCATCACGTCATGCTGATGAGCCGGTCTGAAGTTGACATCGTAGTAGATGATGGCGCCATGATTGCGGGCATAATCGAGTAATCCGATCACTTGAGGTCTGATGACGGGGTTGACAGCATAGTAAGAACCGAAGATAACGATATCGTCTGGTTGGATATCTGGGAAGGCAAAATCGAGTTGGTCGTGAGGGTGATCTTTGTAAAAAAGGTACTCTGCATCGTTCTTCTCGTTGAGAAAAGCCAGGGAGATGGGCGATTTGCTGTCGGGAAAGGTGTTTACATGACTGGCATCCACGCCGTTCTGTTCCAGGAAACGGTGAATCATGTTCCCCACACGGTCGTTGCCTGTCTCGCTGATGAACGTGGTGTGAACCCCCGATCGCCCCAATGAAATAAGGCCATTGAACGTCGAACCACCGGGATAAGCCCCGATGGGCTGGTCGTTTTTGAAAATAATATCGAGCACAGTCTCGCCGATACCTATTACCTTACGCATAACATACTTGATTTTGCTCATGCAAATATACGGTAAATAGGTAGTAACTCAAAATAAAAAGAAGTATTAAATTTTAAATCTGTCTAAATTGATTATCTTTGCAAACCACTAACTTGGGTAGGCTTGCATTCGTAGAATGCAGGTTTGACGCTGAGCTGTGTAAGAATTAAATCATGCTGAATTATCATACTTTTGTGCTCGATAACGGTCTGCGAATCATTCATCGTCCTTCGCAATCGTCAGTAGTTTATTGTGGATATCAACTCAATGTGGGTTCAAGGGATGAGGAACCTGGTGAAGAGGGCATGGCGCATTTCTGCGAACATGCCACATTCAAGGGGACGCAGCGGCGCCGTTCATGGCACATCATCAATAGTTTGGAGAGCGTGGGAGGCGACCTCAACGCCTTTACCAACAAGGAAGACACGGTTTATCATGTGGCTATTTTGAAAGAGCATGTCGCCCGAGCCATCGACATCCTGACGGATATCGTCTTTCACAGCACCTATCCGCAAGCTGAATTGACAAGAGAAAAAGAGGTGATTTGCGATGAATTTGAGAGTTATAACGACTCTCCGGCAGATTTGATATACGATGATTTCGAGAACACCATCTTCCAAGGACATCCCCTTGGACACAATATTTTGGGCACAACCGATACGGTTCGCTCCTTCATGACGGCCGACACGCAACGCTTTACGCAGAAGTTTTATCGGCCGGAGAATACCATTTTCTTCATTGATGGGGATGTTTCGTTCGACAAAATCGTCAAATTACTCTCCAAAGCTACCGCAGACATGCCGAAAAAAACGCCTGTGATGTCATCAAGTCATGCACATCAGTTGGTCAATAGCAATGACCCAACGGTCATTGTGCGTAAGAAAGACACGCATCAGGCGCATGTCATGATGGGTAATCGTGCGTATGACATTCATCATCGCGAGCGGATTCCGCTGTATTTGCTGAACAATATCCTGGGTGGCCCTGGCATGAATGCCCGCCTCAACCTGTCTCTTCGCGAGCATCATGGGTTGGTTTATACCGTTGAAAGCTCGATGGTGAGCTACACAGACACGGGATTGTGGTGCCTATACTTTGGCTGTGACCCACACGATGTGCCGAAATGCCAGCGACTGGTGCGCAAAGAGTTGGATAGAGTGATAGAACAACCGTTGACTGATTACCAACTCAAGGCGGCTAAGAAACAAATAAAAGGGCAGATAGGCGTGGCTTGTGACAATCGTGAAAGCTTCGCTTTAGACTTTGGGAAGACCTTCCTACACTACGGATACGAGAAAGATATCAATTGGTTGTATGAGCAAATCGATGCTGTCACCTCACAAGAAATACAACAAGTGGCACAAGACATCATGGCTGCGGACAAGCTTACCACGTTGATTTTTCAGTGACGAGCCGATTAAATATAAGCGGATGTGAGAAGCAAAACAGGCTGCTTTTGTAGGTAACATCATTGGGTTACCTGCAAAAACAGCCTGTTTTATATTCGTATTGCGCTGCGTTTCCTTATTTCATGGCCCAGTAAGTGCCGTCATTCACGGCCATGTGTACCTGGTAAACGCCTGCTTCAGTCAAAGCAACATCCATCTTTTTGCCGTTTGGCAGGGTGGCTTTGATGGTTCCATCCTCATTGAAACGGAACAACTCTGTTTGCTTTCCGTTGGCTACTTGTGACCAAGAGTCGGTAGACTTGTCGTACAAGAACTTCGTTACCTCACCAGTTGGTGCCGTAATCTCATAGCCGTCTTTCAGGGTTTTCACAGCATAATACTTGCCATCTTGCCCCATCACTTGCTTTGTCTTGCCGTTATTGGCCATTGGATTGTCACCTGTCCAGAACTCAATGGTGTTGAGTACCAGGATGTCGGCAGTTCCGCAGATGCCATAGGCCGGTGAGATAATCAGGAAGATGATTTCGTTTAGGAACTTACTGTTTGTGGCTGTTTTGTTCCAACTCAATAGCTTGTTGAACAGACCGAAGCTTCCGATGCAAGATGTTGTTAACATGGCACCAGCTAATAGAAGCGTGGCAACCTTCAATTTCTTCATTTTCATAATTCGATGTTTATTATAGGTGATTACAAAAGTCAAAGATACAAAATAATCATCAATGCTCGTTAATAATGATGTTTTTTTATGTTCTGTCCCCAATTTTATCATTCACAGGGGGCTAAGGCTGGTCGTGATGAGCCACACTTCTATGTCATTTCCTGCTTTTCATGTTACATGAGGTAAAGCACGGCTTCGTTTCCTTCGTTCATGAGCAAGTCGAGAATGCTCAAATTGGGTAAGAATCCGTGCTTCTGAGCGTACACTTGGTAATAGGGTATGGGTGTGAAAGTGTCGTCAGGGAGCGGATGTTTGGGACGAATGGCATCCCTTAAATCTATTGTTTGGGGCATCTGTAGCGGCAAGTCGTCGGTGTTCACGTAGGTTGTGGTTTCCTGTATGTTCGGTTCTATGTCCAACAGCTGGCACATCTTCATTGTGATTTCGAGGTTGAAGTCGTACAGGAATGTCCATTTCTTCGTGAAAAAAGGGTGTAAGTCATCCGCATAATACTCAAAGAAAGGGCTCTCACCGTAGGCCGACTGTAGGGCGTTCCAATGCAGATGACGCCAGTTGGCATGGTCGCTGATGCGAATGTCCCGCATTGGACATTTGAGGGAATCATACTTTTCCACCGGAATGCTCAGTGCCTGAATGCCATTTGTCATGGCAATGTTGCAACGGTTGCGGTACGTTTGCTTGACGTAGTTGTCGTGACTTTCTATGTAACAAACGTCGTAGCGATTGAGTTTCTGGTACCACTGCACGGGCCCAAAGTAGGTGGATGAAAGAAGAACGCTATTCATGATGCTTTTCAAGATGTGGCCAACGCTTCCATCTGAACAGCGAATAAGCCTTTCCGGCGATGTCACCATGCTGTACCAGCGTCTGTTTTCGGCCTATTCCCAGCAACAGGTACTGGCAAGTTCCGCAGCGACAGTGTGCGTTGCAGTGGTTGGGAATGAGATATTTTTCGCCCTTGACGGTAATGGTGTCGCCGGGAAGTGCCATCACTTGCCCCAACGCCTGCTGTTGCTGTCCGAACAATACCACCTCACCGCGCTTGAAGTCAGTGCGTGCCAATCTGTTTACCAACACCCTGTCACCCTTTCGAAGCACTGGCTTGAGCCCCTCATCGGGTACGGTAAAGATGGTAAAGGCGTATGCACGGATAGCTAACATGACTATGGTGCAAACAGCGATGGATAACATCCATTGTAAGAGGTTTCGCAAAAGAGATGCTTTGTTTCTCATCATCGTCTGACCTGTTGTGGTCAGACGACGTTCATACTGCTATTTAATGTTGTCAACCATGTTGAACAATCGGTTCCAACGGATGCCACCCAGTCCCTTACGGTCAGGGTCGGAAGACCACCAAATGAAGATGGGTTTGCCCACGATGTGGTCCTCTGGCACAAATCCCCAGTAGCGACTGTCTGCCGAATTGTGACGGTTGTCGCCCATCATCCAATAGTAATCCATTTTGAAGGTGTAGCTCTTGGCCAGTCGTCCGTTGATGTATATCTGGTTGTTCTTAATCTTCAGCTCGTTATTCTCGTACACGCGGATGGGACGTTCGTACACAGCGATGTTGTTCATGTCCAGGTTGATGCTTTTCCCCTTGGCCGGAATCCATATCGGCCCGTAGTTGTCGCGTGTCCAATTCGTCACGGCATTCAGCGGATAAAGGTCGCCCACGGTGGCATCGGTGTTGATGCTGATGCTCTCAACGATGTCCTTGCGCGCCGCAAGAGCCTTTGCCGTAGCCTTGGTCAGCGGCATGCAACCACGTTGGTTCAGGCTGCCAAGGTCTTCCATGGATATGCCCAGCTCTTTCATGAGGTCGTCTGGGATATGCTGTTTCAGCTTGATGTAATAGGTATATTGTACGTTGTCAGGCTCCTTGTTGGGCTTGCCGTCCAAGTAAACGATGCGGTTTTTGATTTGAAGCGTCTGCCCCGGCAGTCCAACACATCGCTTCACATAGTTTTCGCGACGGTCGGTAGGGCGGCTGTCGATAGAGCCAAACTCCACCGGATTGCTGGCTACGTATTGTCTTCCAAGTGCATACACCTGCTCAAAGTAGTCGTGTTGTTGCTGCTTGTTCAGCGTGTTGAGGTCGATAGGTGCCCCGTTGTTCTGCTCGAAGATCTGTTGTCCGAAGCCGTACACCATGCTGTAGTATTCAGTTTGATACGGCAATTCGGTGCAAATGGTATCCCCGGCCGGATAATTGAACACCACGATGTCGTTGAGTTTCACGTTACCCAATCCTTTCACCCGCCGATAGTCCCAGTGCGGAAACTCGATATAGCTCTTCGTGTTGATGATGGGAAGCGTGTGTTGGGTAAGCGGCATGGTCAATGGCGTTTGTGGAATGCGCGGTCCGTAGCTCACCTTGCTCACGAAAAGATAATCTCCAGTGAGCAATGATTTCTCTAAAGAGGACGATGGAATGACGTAATTCTGAAACACAAACAAGTTGATGAAGTACACAGCCACCAGTGCGAACACCAGCGCGTCTACCCAACTCATCACGAAGCGCACGGGTGCCTCGGCGTCTTTCCACCACTGCCAGCGTATCTTCTTGGTGATATATACGTCGAAGATGAAAGGAATCACCAGCAGTCCCCACCAACTTTTTACCCAATATAGAAACAAAAGATACAAGGCGAGAACCACGATAAACTTGGTCCATTGTACCTTCATATTTAGTTTTGCTTTCTGTTTATCAATCATAGTGATAACAAGATGTATGTTTAAATGTTCAAAAATTAGATTGCTTAGAACCTGAACAAGTCGCTCGTGGTGAGCAATCCTGTGTGTGTTGCGGTGTACTCGGCTGCCAACACTGCCCCCAAGGCAAAGCCCGTGCGATTGTGTGCGTCGTGCGAAATGGTGATTTTGTCGGCCTCACAGTCGTAGGTCACGGTATGAATGCCTGGCACTTCGCCACGTCGTACGCTGTCTATGGCCAGCTGGTCAGCTGCCACGTCGTCCGTGCCCGACGTACTTCCGTCAGCCGCCTGCTGCACTCCTTTCACCCAACTGCGTTTTCTGCCCATTTCATCGATGATTTCTTCGGCCAGCGTGATGGCTGTTCCAGAGGGTGCATCCAGTTTATGGATATGATGGGTTTCCTCTATTTTCACCTCATATTGTGGGAAATCATTCATGATTTTAGCCAGATAACGGTTCACGGCCGAGAAGATGGCCACGCCTAAGCTAAAGTTTGATGCCCAGAAGAGCGTTTGTCCGCCCTCGCTGCACAGTCGCTTTACGTCTTCGCCATGCTCTTTCATCCATCCCGTAGACCCGCTCACCACCTTCACGTTGTGTGCGAATGCGCGCAGATAGTTGCCGTAAGCGGCCGTTGGCGTAGTGAATTCGATGGCCACGTCGGCACTTGCAAACGCGTCACTGTCAAAATCTTCCTGGTTTTGTACGTCGATGATACTCACGATTTCGTGACCTCTGTCCTTGGCAATCTGTTCAATCATCTTTCCCATCTTGCCATATCCTATCAATGCTATTTTCATTTCGAATGCTCTTAAATGATGACAAAGATACTTTAAATCGGCTGAAAATCAAAATATTGTACTTTGTTTTTTGCTTTTATTGACGCTTGCGCTCCCTGTTTTTCTTGCCTTTGAGGGCAAGGGGTGGCAGGCTTAATTTGCCCCATGGTCAGCGGTTGAAACTGCTCAGTCATGCCTATACGGGTGATGTGCAGGTGACATTTTTCTTGACAACAACCCCTTCAGGATTCGCTTATTTGCAACCAGCCATGTCCTTGGTCGCAAATACGGCAAATATGCGGCGTTTTTGTAATATGCTGATAGCTAATTTATTCCGTGTTTTATGTGCAAATTCCCTGACTTTTGCTATGCTTTTTGCGGTCAATAGCATTGCTTTTGGCCGCCAATAGCCATGCTTTTGCGCTTCAATCTCATGTAGATAGCACGGTAAAGTGATGAATTTTTCGTTGAATTGGGTGGAGATGGGATGGCAAAAGCTATGTTATTGGCGAAGAAAGTGATATTTCATTAACTTTTTTCATATTGCAAATGGATTTCTGATGATGCGTTTTTTCCTATTTTATCATTTTTAATTGCTCTTTTTATTGTCATTTTTTCTAACAGAACGGTTGAAAAATAGGCAGGAAAACCAACTGATAACACCAGAATCATCCAATGATTTTTCGGCAAGATAAAGTAGCCACCAAAATTTTGAAAATACGAGAATTGTGTGTATTTTTGCATGAAAATGGTACATGAAGATTATTACACACAAAAGTTAACCCATCGGGAAATCAAGCCAACGGCCTCCCGGCTGCTCATTCTTCGCGAGATGATGCGTGGCGATGAGGCCGTATCGTTGCCCGATTTGGAACGCTATCTGCCCACTGTTGACAAGTCAACCATATCGCGCACCTTGTCGTTGTTTCTCCTTCATCGCCTGATTCATGCCATTGACGATGGATCTGGCGCATTGAAGTATGCCGTTTGTGACGACGATTGCGACTGTTCGATTGACGAAGAGCATACGCATTTTTATTGCGAAAACTGCCATCGCACGTTCTGTCTCAAGCACATTGCCGTGCCGGTGGTTCCGCTTCCAGATGGATTCACCATGCATAGCATCAATTATGTGCTGAAAGGCTTGTGCCCAGAGTGTACCGAAAAACTGAAATAACACGATGGCCAACGGACGAACCATGCACATGAGAGAATCCGCTTGGACGTTGACGGCAGTTAATAAACGAGGAAGCGTCAAGATAGGTGCAATCCCGTTTGATGGTGATAAACGCAAGGACAGACAGCCCCCGGCACAGGTGTTCTTCGTTTATGTAGTTTCTATCTACCTACTGTTAATGGAGGTTGTTTTATAATAGATGATGGTGTTGGTTAATTTAAACATCTTATGAGTATCATTAGATTTATCAAAAACTGGACGTTGCCCATATCGATGGTGATTGGAGTGACAGCCTATTCTGTGTTTGCTTTCATCCCTTCTTTGGATAAGGCCGCATGCTTGTTTGCGCCTTTCTTTGACACCATTCTGCCTTTGTTCATGTTTTTAATCTTGTTTGTGACCTTTTGTAAGGTCAATTTCAGGCGTTTAATACCGGTCAGGTGGCATCTTTGGGTGAGTTTTTTTCAAGTGTTATTCGTCTTTGTCATCATTGCCATCATCCTGTCTTTTCGCCTCAAGGGCAACAGTCTCATACTGATGGAAGCGCTTCTCACCTGCATTATCGGCCCATGTGCATCAGCTGCCGCAGTGGTTACACAGAAATTGGGTGGCAATCTCGAGGAGATGACCACCTATACTTTCTTGTCTAACTTTATCACCGCTTTGCTCATTCCCATTTGTTTCCCATTAATTGAAAAAACGAGTGACATTACTTTTATGGGTGCATTCTTGAAAATACTCAATCAAGTGTGTCTTGTTTTGGTCGTTCCGATGGGGTTAGCTTATGTGGTCAAGCACTATTTTCATCGGTTTCATCGGTGGGTTGTGGGGGTAAAAGACCTTTCTTATTATCTTTGGGGATGTTCTTTGATGATTGTGACGGGCACTACAATGAAGAATATTGTGCATGCAGAAACGTCCGTACCCTTTCTCTTGCTCATCGCTTTGCTGGGCTTGCTGCTCTGTGTGATACAGTTTTCCGTCGGACGTTTCATCGGTCACTATTTCAATGCCACCGTCAATGCCGGTCAAGCACTGGGTCAAAAGAATACAGCTTTTGCCATCTGGATAGCCTACTCCTACCTCAATCCCATCTCATCCGTAGGCCCTGGTTGTTATATCCTTTGGCAGAACATCATCAATAGCGTTGAAATCTGGATGTATCGGAAGCGGGGTTTGGAACGATCAGCATAGCTGAAATCTTTTTGCCAACTTGCGTTTTTACAGGAAGCTTTGCGTGTTTTCACACGAAGTTACGTGTGTTTTCGTGCCTTCCTGGTTGCGTTGATAATAGAAAAGAATGTAAATTGGTCTGAAAGTAGGGCCAGATAAGGCTCTTCTGCTTAGTGTATGGTCAACAAACCAAATGGACCTGACGTGGAGGCAGCATAGCGAGTGAGGTAATTTTTCTCACCTCGAGAGCCCTTCATGATATTCCCTCCCGTATTCATATTGTATTCACGGTGACAATTATTACACGTTGCAATACCGCTGGATGACAGGGTTAAAGTGTAATTTCTGCGTGGTATCGTGAGCCAGTCGAAGCAATTGGGACATTGGTTGTCGTAAGCATAGAAGACGGGGGGATAGTCTAAGTTGCCAAAGCCAACGATTACGCCATTGTTATAACCAAAGGTGAGAACCGTTCTTTGGTCTCTTGAGTTGAAAATGGACGTGCTTTGGCTGCCTCGGTTGTTTTTGAAAGCAAAATAAGTTGCACCGCCTTTCATGGTTTGTTGTACCAAACAAAACACGCCAGGCGACGTGGCGTTCATCGCACTGGCCAGCGTTGCATCGTTGTGTTCTTGGTTGTTGATTGCCACGAAGCACCGAACAGAACTGTATTGGTTCTGATTTTCTCCGCACGATGACAGCAATAGGGGCAGGAAAAGAAATAGGAATGTTCCTTTTCTTTTCATTTTATGGATGCGTTTCAGACACCTCATCCCATCTCTTTTCCTGCTTTTAACCTTATTCATACTGTATCATTTGCAAGGCATCTGCCACCTTTTCGATACCTTCTTGCAACGGTTTTTTCACCATGGCCTTGATGAAAGGGTTCACTTCGGCCTTCATCGTCAGCTTCATCTTGCTCGAATGGTCGGTTACAGGCAATATCTGTATCCACAGATTGACAGGGATTGGACTCTTTTTCGTTTCGAACTTGACGCACTTCGGTTCGTCTCTTTCGATGATATTGAGTTGTACATCACCCAATGGAGAATGGATGGAGATGGAATCAGCGTCGAAGGTTAGGTCCTTAATCTTATCTTCTGGTATTTTGTCGCGTACCTTCTCAATGTTTGTTAGGTCGCTCAGCATGTTGTAAACAGACTGCTGTGAGTAGGGAATCTCGCGTATGGAACTTTCAAATTTGCTTGACATAATTTTATAGTCTGAATGATTTTTACTAAACGGGGAATTACTTTCGCCAGCCAGATGGGTCTTTTCGCCATTCGTTGAGCAGCTCGATGTCACTTTCTTGGATATATCCCGTAGCCAGTGCCTCAGCCACTACATGGTCATAATCGGTCAGGGTAACCAGCTTGACGTTGGCGTCTTTGAAAGCTTGTGCAGCGACAGGGAACCCGTAAGTGTAAGAGGCAACCATGCCAACAACGTCTCCTCCGGCTTTTCTGATAGCCTCTACCGCCTTCAAAGAGCTGCCTCCAGTAGAGATAAGGTCTTCGATAACCACTACCTTGGCACCCTCTTTCATCTCACCTTCGATTAGGTTTTCCAGTCCGTGGTCCTTTGGTTTGCTTCTTACATATATCAAAGGCATGTTCAATACATCAGCGATGAGGGCAGCTTGTGGGATGCCTGCCGTCGCTACACCTGCGATGACGTCAGCCTCGGGGAAGTGTTTCAAGATGGCATGCACCATCCCTACCTTCACAAAGGTGCGTATGTCGGGGTAAGAAAGCGTTTTTCTGTTGTCGCAATAAAAAGGCGATTTCCAGCCTGAAGCCCATGTGAAAGGCTCGTTGGGCTGTAGCTTGATGGCTTTGATGCGTAATAATTTGGATGCAAAATCTCTTTTTAATGTGTTATTTTCCATATCGTAAGTTGTTGAGTATATATTGCAAAGATAGTTGAAATCTCCTATATTTCAAAGGGATGAGCAGCTTTTTTGGTGCCATTCGTTCAGTTCTATCCTTTTGCCCAGCCCAAAGAAAGCACGCTGACGTGTACCCTTCCGTCCCGCTGCAACGCCTTTCCGCAGGCGCAGATGGTGGCTCCGGTGGTCACGATGTCATCGATGAGCAGCACATGTTTGCCCGCCAATCCCGCATTTTCGGCCAGTTGAAAGGCGTCTTCCACGTTCTCCGTGCGAGCCAACCGATTCTTATGCGTCTGGCTGTCCTTGAACTTCACGCGTTTCAGTGCATGCTTCATGATGGGCAACCCGCATACTTGGCTCACTCCCTTGGCGATTTCAAGGCTTTGGTTGTATCCTCTTTGACGCTCACGGCTCTTCGTCAGCGGAACGGGCACGATGCAATCGATGCCTTGAAAAAATCCTTTTGTCTGAAATTCCTCAGCGGTTAGGCATCCTAATTGTTCACCAATCTCAGGATGATCGCCATATTTCAGGGCGTAAATCATGCGACTTGCCTCCGACCGAGCCTGATAGAAGAACTGTGCTGCAGCCCGTTCAATGGGGATGCGAGCCCAGAACAGTTGGGCCATCTCGTTGTCGTAGGCATCGTCTTCGTAGTGAGTGCGAGGCAAATGTAGGTTGCAAGAGGCGCACAACACCTGTTCGCCTTCGGTCAATCTCCGCCTGCATTCCACACAGGTGCGGGGAGATACCAGGTCAAGGATTCTGCTTATCAAACTAATCATCCATCCAATCGTCGGCTTGGTCGATACATTGTTTTATCTGTTCAATGTCAAATCCTCTACCCATGGCAAAGCGGATGAGCTTCATGCTGCGCTCATAGTCATTACGACCCGTGATGGTTTTCCACTTTCGATGGATGAGTGGCCGCAGAATGGCGATGTAGTCTTCGTCTGGAACCTCATCAAGAACCCTGTTAAACACGTCCTTCGATATCCCTTTCTGGTACAAGGCTTGCTCTATTTTGCGGCGTCCCCATTGGTTGTAAGTCATCTTGTCGTTGACAAACGCACGCGTGTAGCGTTCGTCATCAACGTATTTCCCGGCAATCAATCGATCCATGATGCGCTCTTGAACCGCACTGTCCAAGCCCCAAAGGCTCATCTTCCGAACCATCTCTCCGCTGCAGTGTTCCGCCTTGGCACAAAGGACAGACAGCTTGTTCCAGGCCTCTTTTTCCGTCATTTCTTTCTTTTCGTTCATCATCAGCAATGTTTTCATGACTTTTCGGCTTGACAAGGGCGGGTCGCTCTGGCCATTCTGTCCTTGCCAAAAGCGTCTTTTCGGATTTCAATATCGATGAAACCTGCGTTTTTGAGCATTTCTTCCAGTTGGTTTCTGTATAGCGGATTGATTTCAACATACAGTTTTCCACCGGGTTTAAGTGCTTGAATGGCATAGTTGGCGATGGCTTTGTAGAACAGGAGTGGGTTATTTTGAGGAACAAAGAGAGCCGTGGATGGCTCATATTTCAGCACGTTTTGCGCCATCTCCGCTGCTTCAGAAGGGCAGATGTAGGGTGGGTTTGATACAATAATGTCCCATTTCATCGAGTCTTTTGGTGCCGCTAAGGCATCCTGAAGCGCCAAACTAACAGGTGCCTTCCATGCCTTTGCGTTTTCGCTCGCTATCCGCAACACATCCTGAGAGATGTCCCAAGCCGACACAGCAGCACCTGGAATGTCCAAACTAAGCGTCACTGCGAGGCATCCCGAGCCTGTTCCGATGTCCAAAATCGTGATGGGATTCCCGTCAGTCGGTGTTTGTTCGCTGACTATCCAGGTGCAAAGTTCCTCCGTTTCTGGCCGTGGAATCAGCACACCCGGTGCCACTTTGAACCTGCGACCGGCAAACTCAGCTTCACCTAATACATATTGTACGGGTTCTGCTTGCCGCAACCGCTGCATGATTTTCTCCAAGGAACGGCCTTCTTCTGCTGATAAATCGTTAACTTTGCCACACAGAATATCGGTGAGTGTCAATCCATAACGCACCTCCAATACCGTTCTGACCACTGCTTTTGCTTCGGTTTCATCGTATAGAGGGGTGAGTTGTTCCCAGAGTTCCCGATAATTTTTCATGGCAACAAATATACTAAAAAAAATAAGAACATGAACCAAGATGAGCTTGATAAAATGTACATGCGGCGCTGCCTTCAGCTGGCCAAGCAGGGTAGGGCTTTGGCTAAGCCCAATCCCATGGTGGGCGCAGTGATTGTTTATCAAGGTAGAATATTGGGCGAAGGTTATCATGTGCGGTGTGGACAGGCCCATGCTGAGGTCAATGCCTTCGCATCTGTCCGTCCCGCAGACGAGCCTTTGCTGTCGCAAAGCACGCTCTATGTCAGTTTGGAGCCTTGCTGTCACACTGGCAAGACCCCTCCATGCGCCGATCTAATCATCAGGAAACATGTAAAACGCGTGGTGTGTGGCTGCATTGACCCATTTGCCCAGGTACACGGACGCGGTGTGCAGAAACTTCGTGATGCGGGCATTGACGTGACGGTTGGCGTGTTGGGCGACGAGTGCCGTGCGTTGAATCGGCAATTTAACGTATTCAACACGCTTGAACGACCCTATATTCTACTGAAATGGGCTCAAACCATCAATGGTTTTTTGGATGCTGACGGCAAGGCATTGGCATTGTCCACGCCATTCACCCAGATGCTGGTGCATCGGTTGCGGGCGCAGTACGACGCCATTCTTGTTGGTCGCGTGACGGACGAACGCGAACATCCACGCCTCACGGTGCGTGAGTGGTCGGGCCCCAATCCCTTGCGCTTGGTGCTGCGCGACGGCATCACGCTGCCTCAATTGATGGTAGATTTGCATCAACAACATATACAGTCGTTGATGGTAGAGGGTGGAGCCAAGACGTTGCAGAGCTTCATCGATGCGGGTTTGTGGGACCAAATACGCGTGGAGACCAGTCGTATGTTGGTCTCGGGGGGTACGAAAGCGCCCGTTTTACCAGCGAGTCTGATTTTGCGAAACCGTGAGGTGTACGATGATAACGTGGTAGATACGTTCGGTCGAGGGGAAGCCTTGGGCATCTGACCCTTATGGTTGTCAATGTCTGTTCAATGTGTTTGAAAACGATATGGCAACTCATTGAAAAGCAAAGGATTATAGATGCAAAAACAAACTCATTGAAATTGAGTGCCAATCTCAATGAGTTTGCATGCCAATTGCATTGACATTGAAGCCCAAAGTCAATGCAATTAAATTACTATCAGCAAGCACTTGCTTTGCTGTTCAACTTTTTTACTTACGTTTCTTCACCTTCTTTACGCCCTCTACGGTCATCTTAACGAGTTTGATGAAGCTGTTTTATCAAAATGCATGCGGTCAATGCAGGTCTCACGATGGTTTCCATCGGTTTCTGTCAACGGACCGATAACCCGGATAGCCTCATCCTCCTTCATACCGCATGAAGTTGTCGCTTGTCATTTTAGGTTGTTTTGGTTTCGTTTTTGTAGTTGTTTGATAATCTTTGTTGGATGGCATCCATCTTCTTGAGGCGGTCTATAGAGTAGATCTTACTGTAATGATCAAGGAAATCGAACAGCGCAAAAGACTTCTTAAGCAGCAGGTCGCCTTCGGGTTTCGACACCATGTCGGCCTCTGCCAGATAGAGTTCGGCCAGCATTTCCATCTTGTAAAATCGCTTTTCTTCATCCTCTTGGCCAAGGGTCTCAATGACTTTTTCCACCGGGGCCAGATGGTAGAAGGTGTAAGGACCAACATATTGGTCGTACAGTTTTTTGAGTTCCTCGTGCCTGTCGGTCATTTCTTTCTTCTCTAACAGTCGGGCCAGGGCTGCCAGAAACTCGCGGATAAGCCGCATAATGTAGTCGCGTTCTAACATATTATTTGGTGTTTAGGGATTTAGAGCATGTTTACCAAACAGCATCTTGTTGTAAACTCTGCGTATAGTCATACAGTTTTTTATAGAAAGGATGGTGCACCAGCGTGGGAACATGTCCTAAGATGATGAGTTTCATGCGGGCTCGGGTCATGGCAACGTTCATCCGCCGCAGGTCACGAAGAAAGCCTATCTGTCCATCATCGTTTGCCCTGACCAGTGAAATGAGGATTACATCTCGTTCCTGTCCTTGAAAACCATCAACCGTGTTCACGCTGATGAGATGACGAAAAGGCTTGAAAAAGGGACGTTTTTTAATGAGTCGGCGCAAATACTGCACCTGTGCGCGATAGGGAGAGATGATACCTACGTCGACAGCTTCGTCTAATAAACGTTGTTTACCAATCTTATTGAAATACTGTTCCAGGGTGCTGAGGGTTAATTCAGCCTCATCTTCATTGATTCTGCCAAAGCTTTCACCCACAAAATGTTCCTGAAATGTCGGTGCGTCCGATGCAGATTCTTCGATGAAATGGGCGTTTTCTGCCTGTTCGGCGGTATCTATCCACTGGATGGGAACATCATAATCCAAGATTCCCCGATACTTAATAGCTGGCGCACTCTGCACTTTTCCGTGATAAAACCAGTCGCTCGAGAAGCGCATAATCTGATCATTCATGCGATATTGCATGCCAAGCATCGTCACTACGTCTGGTTTATTCTCTACAATGCGTTGCATGAGCGTCTTGTCCAGACCACCCTTTAAGGCAGCAATGCTTTTGATTGTCGGCGGCAACTGACAGTGGTCGCCAGCCAACACTACGCGGTGAACCTTCCGAATGGCTATCCAGCAGGCAGCTTCTAATGCCTGTGCAGCCTCGTCAATGAACAATGTTTGATACTTTTGACCCATCAGAAGACGGTTTGCAGCACCTGTTAAGGTGGAAGCGATGACCCTTGCTTCTCCAAAAAGCTGTGCTTTGATGCGTATCTCCAATTCGGTTGCCCGTTCTTGGAGGCGTTCCACCTTTTGATGGAAGCCAGAACCAGCCGTCTTACGATGCTGTTTGAGTTGCCGCAGTGCTTTACGTATGGCCCACAATTGTGGATAATCGGGATGTGATTCGAACCTTCGTTCGTAGGTAAACGATAGCATTTTATCGTTCACTCGCGTGGGATTGCCGATGCGAAGCACGTTCACACCTCGGTCAACAAGCCGCTCACTAATCCAGTCGACCGCCATATTGCTCTGCGCACAGACTAAAACTTGACTCTCACGCTTGAGTGTTTCGTAGATTGCCTCCACGAGTGTGGTGGTCTTGCCGGTACCCGGAGGACCGTGAACTACCATTACATCCTTGGCTTTCAACACTTCGTTTACGGCTTCTGCTTGCAGGTCATTGAGCCAAGGAAAACGAATGTCATCAAAAGAAAAGCGTCCGGCAGTCTGCGAAGTCGAATAAAAAAGGTCGCGAAGATAGGCCAATCGGTTGTCTTTGGCATTCATCACGCGGTCTAAGGCATCGAACATCAACCGATAAGAGGTCTCGTCAAAAAACAGTTGCACGCCCACCTGTTCGGCCGTTTGGATGGAGGTAACTATACCATTGTCAGGCAACGTCACCACCATTCGGTCGTTATCGGCATAGCTCACCATGCCCGTGACGGGGAAATAAGAAAGTGATTTAGAAGCAACGGAAGCATTGTTTTTGCCCATTCCATCGTGTCTTCCTGCCTTCTGAACCATCTGAAAGAAGGCAACCGGGCGTCCGTATTCAAAGTTGTGACTGATTTCTTCATCGGCAGGACGAAACACTTCGACTGCTAACTGATTGAGCGAGTTGTAAAAACTCTTGCCCACACGGACGGGAAACCATGCATCACCGCGCTTTACCTTTCTGGCTATACCCATCATCTCGGTCTGCTTACGGAAAGCATCCTTCTCTGTTGCATACTCCAATTGGAGCAACAACTTCTGACGTTTGAGTTCTGAAATAGCCGATTGTGATGACATAAGTACGGACAAAGATACGCTTTTTAGCAAGAATTGACGAGCTACGAACGTTATATTTTGCGTAAATCGCTATCTTTGCAACAGACATGCAGACCATTCAATTATACAATTTGTCCATCGGATACGGCAAACATGCGGTCGTATCGGATATCAACGCTACTCTGAACAGCGGTCGGTTGACCTGTTTGCTGGGGCGAAATGGTGCGGGTAAATCTACTCTTTTGCGCACACTGGCGGGCTTTATACCGCCCATAGCGGGCGAAATATACATTCAAGGTACGTCCTTGGAACGGCTGTCTCACCAAGAATTGGCCGAAAAAATCAGCGTGGTTCTGACGGAAAGAATGGACATTCGGAACCTTACCGCAACCGAATTGGTGGGGTTGGGGCGCACACCTTACACAGGATTTTGGGGCGTTTTGTCGGACGAAGACCACAAAATTGTCTCGAATGCCATGCAACTGGTGGGCATCGAGCAGTTGGCTGAAAGAAACATTTCGAGCCTAAGCGATGGTGAACGGCAAAAGGTAATGATAGCAAAAGCCCTGGCACAGCAAACGCCCATCATCATCTTAGACGAACCAACGGCCTTTCTTGATTTCCAAAGTAAGGTAGACACGCTGCGTCTGTTGGCCCAATTGGCACACGAATTGGATAAGACCGTGTTTTTATCCATCCATGATATCGAACTGGCTTTACAGATAATAGACGAGATATGGCTGCTGGATGATCAACGAAAACTACACACTGGGACGACGAAACAGCTCATAGAAGATGGCACTTTGCACCATTTCATCGAAAGTGAACATATCCGTTTTGATGCCGATGACCGCGTTGTTAGACTTCAAAAATGAAGGTTTCATCGGCGTTTTATCATGAAGGAGTTCTCTTGGGCCTGTCGTTTGTGCGGAATGGCACAGCTGGAGGAACGGCAGGAGTAAACGAGGGGCGTCACGGAATGTATTGAGTGACAAATTTCTTCACAACTTCCGTATATTCTTGTCGATGGTCCTTGTAGCTTTCAGCGTGTTTAGAACCCTTGGCTATCCATAACTGTTTCGGTTGAGATTTGGCCTTGTAAAGTGGATAAACCATGTCGGTTCGCACGTATGTATCGCGGTCGCCATGGATGAAGAGCATGGGCTTTTTGCATTTGGGCACCTGCTTCAAGGGTGAAGCCTCCCCAAACGACCATCCGTACAGCAGCTTGTTTAGTGCGCTGGCCGTGTAAAGTAGGGGGAAGGGTGGTAGCCCAAACTGTGTTTTTAGTTCGTTTTTGAACTCGTCCCACACGCTGGTGTAACCACAATCTTCCACAAAGCACTTGACATAGTCGGGGGTGTCTTCACCCGAAACGCACATGGTGAGTGCGGCTCCCATGGAGATACCGTGTACCACTTGCTCGGAATGGCCGGTTGAATCGCTGAACAGCGAGTCGGCAATGGCCATCCAGCGCAGCACGTCGTGGCGCTCTTTCCATCCCATTTGTACCATCTTACCTTCGCTCCAGCCATGCGCATGGTGGTCGGGCAGCAACACATTGTAACCCATGCAGGCATAGATGTGGGCTATCTGCATCATGCCCGTATGAGAGTCGTGGTAACCATGCAGCACAACAGCCGTCTTGCGGGTGGGTTGTGGCGCATAAACGAAAACGGCATGATGCTGCTCATCGTCTTGCATCGTTACCAGGGTGTCATGGATGAGGTTACCTTGGGTCAGACTGTCTATCCAGGGTTTAATCTCAGGATTGTTATTCATGACGTGCGCAAACCGGTCTTTGTAGGACACGTTGATGGGGTAAGGACGTCTCAACGAGTATTCTATCATGTATATACTGCCACCAACGAGGGCCAGTAGCACTACGATGATGGAAGTGGTTAGTGAAACCTTAAGTATTTTTCTCATCAGAATCTTAGTTGTTTATGGGTGGTTTTGTACATTGTGTCCTTGCTGCCATATAGACAAATAAGGTGAGTATAAGTACATGTGCCTTTTTTGTTTTTAGTTATGACGGCGTTGTGAATCGTCAATGATGTTTCAAAGTTACATATTTTAATCCGAATAATTGGTAGAAAGAAGATGTTGTAGCATCTTTTTACAATTATTAGCAAAATGAATAAAGAGGAATTGTTGCTTTTATTTTGCTATGCTCTTGAATTCAAGTAACTTTGCACAAATTATGAGTACGCAAAACATTAGAAACGAAAGGGTCCATCATACAGGTTTGACAGACGAACAGGTGGCGGCTAACAGGATAAAATTTGGCAAAAACATACTGACGCCACCCCCCACAACCTCATTGTGGAAATTGTATTTGGACAAGTATCGTGACCCCATCATTCAAGTGCTTTTGGTTGCTGCCGCCGTCTCTTTGGTGTTGGCTTTCGTTGAGCAGAACTTTATAGAGACCATTGGTATCTTTGTTGCCATCTTCTTTGCAACCAGCGTCGGCTTTTACTTTGAGCGGGATGCAGCCAAGAAATTCAATATTCTCAATGCGCTGAATGAAGAGTCGTTGGTGAAGGTTCGTCGCAATGGACATGTCGTTGAGATTCCTCGTAAGGATGTGGTGGTGGGTGATTTGATTATCATCGAGGTGGGTGACGAGATACCTGCCGACGGAAAACTCGTCAAGGCCGTTGATTTGTTGATAGACGAATCGTCGTTAACGGGCGAACCCATCTGCTCAAAGGGTATTGACGTGGACGATGACGAGGATGATGAAGAACATGAAAAAACCTACCCTCATGACATGGTCTTGCGCAGTACGATGGTCATGAATGGCCGAGGGGTCGCCGTTGTTACAGCAGTTGGTGACGCCACGGAGATTGGTAAGGTGGCCCGTAACTCGTGTGAAATAACGCATACCCAAACGCCTTTGGATACCCAATTAGCCAAATTGGCCAAACTTATCTCGGTGGTTGGGTCGGTAGTGGCTGTTGCTGCTTTCGTCATCTTCCTCATTCACGACATCCTTGTCAACGATGCTGTATGGCAAGGCACTGATTATTTCAAGATGGCCGAGGTGGTGTTGCAGTATTTCATGATGGCTGTAACGCTGATAGTGATGGCCGTACCCGAAGGACTTCCTATGGCCGTAACCTTGAGTTTGGCGCTGAACATGCGCCGGATGTTGAAGAGCAACAACCTTGTTAGAAAGCTGCATGCTTGTGAAACGATGGGGGCGGTGACGATAATCTGTACCGATAAAACGGGTACCTTGACGGAAAACAAGATGACGGTCATGGAGATGGCTGGCTCTTCTGTCGTTACGGAGGTGTCTGAACACGATGCACTGGCTCAAGCTATTGCCCTCAATACAACGGCAGAGTTGGGAGAAGATGGTGCTGGAATCGGTAATCCAACGGAGATAGCTCTACTGACATGGCTGCAAAAACATGGTGTTGACTATCAAACCATTCGTAACAATGCTACCACAATTGCGCAGTTACCATTCTCAACAGAAAACAAGTACATGGCGACCGTTGCAGAGTTAGGTAGCAAGAAGTATATCTTTGTCAAGGGAGCTCCAGAGATTGTGATGAACTTCTGCACCTTGTCTGAAAGCGAAAAGCAATCCTATCAGTCTACGTTGTTGGCCTATCAGCACAAGGCCATGCGCACTCTGGCATTCGCATGCAAGCAACTTGAAGCGGATGCGCTATCCAATATCCAAATAAAGAATCACTTACATAACCTCAATTTGCAATGCGTTGCAGCTATTAGTGATCCTGTTCGCGAGGATGTTCCAAATGCTGTTAGCCAATGTCAGCAAGCTGGTATCGAGGTGAAGGTAGTGACGGGAGACACGCAAGCCACTGCTATTGAGATAGCAAGGCAGATAGGTGTCTGGCATGATGATACGCCTTTGGAGGCCGCAATGACTGGTCCGGAGTGGAATGCGCTGTCGGATGAAGAGGCATACGAGCGCGCTCATACCATCAAAGTGATGTCGCGTGCGCGTCCATCGGATAAACAACGACTTGTGGAAATGCTGCAAAAGCGCAAGGAAGTGGTGGCTGTGACGGGCGATGGGACCAATGACGCGCCCGCATTGCATTATGCTCATGTGGGCTTGTCATTAGGGTCAGGAACCAGTGTGGCTAAGGAAGCCAGCGACATGACGTTGCTCGACGACTCGTTTGGCTCTATCGCGCATGCCGTGATGTGGGGGCGTTCGTTGTATAAGAATATCCAACGCTTCCTGTTTTTCCAGCTTATCGTCAACATCACTGCGCTACTTCTTGTCCTTGGAGGGGCTTTCATCGGTGTGGAGATGCCGCTCACGGTGACGCAGATATTATGGGTGAACCTCTTGATGGATACCTTTGCAGCCATGGCATTAGCCTCTTTGCCTCCTTCACGCGAGGTGATGAAAGACAAACCGCGTAAGGAAAACGAGTTCATTCTTAATAAAGAGATGCGCCAAGGCATTCTTTTCTGCGGCGTAACCTTCTTTATTTTCCTGTTTGCCATGCTCATTTATTGTGAACGTAATGTGTCGCAAGGCATCAGTATGCGTGAGTTGACCATCTTCTTCACAACCTTTGTGATGATTCAATTATGGAACTTGTTCAATGCAAAGACGCTCGGTTCCAATCATTCGGCATTCCGTTATCTTTGGAAAGACAAGGGACTGCTGCTCGTGTTGCTGTTGGTTATCTTGGGACAGTGGCTCATCGTGACCTTCGGAGGTAAGATGTTCCGCACCGTACCGCTGTCGCTCAGCGACTGGTTGGGCATCATTATCTTTACTTCTGTTGTGCTTTGGGTGGGTGAACTGTGGCGATGGACGAAACGATTAAGGGCAAGAAAGTCATGAAACAGAACGTCAAAAACATCATATTTGACCTGGGTTGCGTGCTTGTAGGGCTTGATAAACAGCGTTGCGTGCGTGCTTTTGAGCAGATAGGGGCAGAAAACGTTGCCGTTTATGTTCGGGATCATCGCACGGCTGATTTGTTCTTTGACATTGAAACGGGCCGAATGACGACGGAAGAGTTTTGTGATGAGGTTCGCAGCATGAGCAGATGCAAAGCCGAGAATGAGGAAATAGTCTGGGCATGGAATCAACTTTTGTCGGGTATTCCTGATGAAAAGAAACAACGTTTGGTGGAGTTGAAGAAGGAATATAGACTTTTCTTGTTGAGTAACACCAATGACATGCACTGGCAGAAATGCGTGAATGATTTCTTTCCCTATCACAATCTGGGGGTAAACGATTATTTCGAAGACGTCTATCTGTCATATAAGTTGCAGCTTACGAAACCCGACCGCCAGATTTTTGAGGCCGTGTTAAAGCACTCACAGCTGCAAGCAGCAGAGACACTCTTTATTGATGATGTGAAAGAAAACTGTGAATCGGCCGCACAACTGGGCATCCAGGTGATGCACGAGACCACAGGTAACGATTGGATAAATGCGTGGTAAGGATATGAAAACCATGATATTGGATGATAAAACGGTTCTAACGAGCCCCTGTGTGACAACCATTGGATTCTTCGATGGGGTGCATTTGGGGCATCAATTCTTGATACATCAGGTTGTGAAGACAGCTCGTGATGCGGGATTGTCATCCATGGTCATCACGTTTGACAAGCATCCTCGTCAAGTGTTACGCAGTCATTATGTTCCCGAACTGTTGACCACGACCGAGCAAAAGCTGCAACTGCTGTCAGCAACTGCTGTTGATCGGGTCGTGGTATTACCGTTTACGCAAGAGATGGCGAGTATGACAGCCCAACAATTCATGGGCGATGTACTCCATAATCGGTTACATGTACGCAAGTTGGTGATTGGTTATGACAATCGGTTTGGACACAATCGGGAGGAGGGATTTGACGATTATGTGCGCTATGGACGGGCATTAGGCATCGAGGTGATACGCAGTGAGGAGTTTTCTTTGGACAAAGATGCCGTGCATGTGAGTTCTTCTGCCATTCGAAAATACATCCATGAGGGGTTGGTGGAGCAGGCCAATCGCTGTTTAGGGCGTCCCTATGTGCTCACGGCTCATGTCGTTGATGGGTGCAAAGAGGGTCGGAAACTTGGTTTTCCTACTGCCAATCTCAATTTAAACGAAATCACACAGCTGCTTCCTGCCATGGGTGTTTATGCTGTGAAAGCACAGGTTGAGGGGACAGGACCATGGTATCGGGCGATGACCAGCATCGGTATGCGACCCACCTACAATGGAACAAACCTGACAGTCGAAACTCATATCCTCGAAGGATTTCATGAAAATATCTATGATAAGCAACTTTCCGTGGCCTTTTTCAAACGCCTTCGTGATGAAAAGCGGTTTGACAGTTTGGCGTTGTTACATGCAAGGATTGCGAAAGATGCACAGGAAGTAGATTCTTATTTTAACCAAACAAAGTAGTTATGCGTAAATCAATCAAAGGAATATTAGACATTGCATGGTATTTGGTGGTGTTTATCATGCTTCAAGTGTTGGCCACTTATTTGGTCAGCATTGTGTCTTTGCTACACAATGGCATGGACTTCGGGACCGCATTGCACTATCTTCAGTCGCATCGCGTGTTCAGTTCGACGACGGTCATCGCCACTTCCGCCGTTTCCAGTGTGCTGACAATCGTCTTATTCATGTCACTTAAATGGACACCTGTGGCACGTTCGTATGTGCGCAGTAAGCCTTGGGCGGCGTTGTTTTGGGTGGTTTTACTATCATTGGGCACCATCATCCCTTCTGCATGGCTGCTTGAGCAGATGGAAGTAGAGGTACCTTCTGGCTTAGAACGAATGCTCAATGCCTTGATGGGCAATCGTTGGGGATATCTTTCCGTTGGCATTTTGGTGCCAATTGCCGAAGAAACTGTCTTCAGAGGAGCCATTCTTCGCACCTTGCTCCAACTCTTCCGGGGCCGTACAGCTTGGCTATCCATTATCCTCTCGGCGTTGATTTTTGGTCTTGCACATTTCAATATGGCTCAATTGCCGCATGCTTTTCTCATGGGTTTGTTGTTGGGATGGATGTATGAGCGTACCAACAGTATCGTACCTGGCATTGTTTTGCATTGGGTCAACAACTCTACAATATTCATGGTGTATAATCTCATTCCCAGCTCAGCTAATGGTAACCTTGTTGATATCTTTGGAGGTAGCCAGCAAGCCGTGTGGATGAGTTTGCTCTTCTCACTGTGCATCATGCTTCCAGCCTTGTTCCAACTGTCCCGAAGACTGAAGAAAGCCGACCCAGTAGCATAGCGGTTGGGTTGTTGGTGGGTAGACATGAACATGAAATGGCTAAAATAGCGAAACGCCACCCCTTTGGTGGCGTTTCTTAAGTACGTTAGTATGTTATGAAAAATTTGAGAGAAAAGTGAAGCTTCACAGCTTCGTTTTTGTTTTACTAAACATGTTTTATAATTGAGAAAGCATAGAAATTATCTTATTTGATGATGGTTGCCGGCTGCACATCTGCGGGTGTTATGTTGCTTTGTTGCATGCTGTCTATCGTCGCAGAGTCGCCAATGGCCACTGAAGTACCTTGCTGTAGTTGTTCTGTTCCATCATAGGATGCACCTATGTTATCGTTGTTCTGCATGAACGGAACCTGCAATGCGTTGCTCAATGTCAGGATGATGGCTACCACGGCGGCTGCCTTGAAGAGCGGCATCAGCCGTTGTCTCATCTTGATGGTGCGCGCCTTGACCGGTGTTGGCTCATCGATCATGGACAGAATCTTCTCATCAAAGTCGTCTCCCAGTACCTTTTGGGTTGCTTCTTGTTGAGCGTATACGAACAATGCGCGATACTTTTGCAAGTCCGCGGGAACGTCTTCCTGACTGAAGAACGTGCGGAGAATCTCTTCTTCCTGAAGCGTTGTCTCGCATGCCCAATAGCGTTCCAACAGTTGTTCGATATATTTATAATCCATAATTGTCGAATTTTTGAAATCTTTCTTTTACCGTTTGCCGGGCTCTGAAGATGTTTACTTTCACTTGTTCTTCACTGATGCCCAGTATTTTGGCAATTTCTTTGTAAGGCTTTCCCTCGAAATCTCTGAGTTGCATGCAGCTTCTTTGTTTTTCTGGAAGCGCATTAACGAGGTTTCTCACAAGATCTATTCTGTCTTGTTGTAGGGTATCCTCGAACGGTGTCGAGGAGGTGTCTGGGCTTTCTGTCTGTCTTTCTTCGAGCGAATCATTGAGATTGTCGTGCTTCTTGATTCTGTCGAGCGCTAAGTTACGGCAGATGGTGATGCTGAAGGCTTCTATTGATTCTATCTCATTCCAGCTTTCACGCTTGTCCCAAACCTTTATCAGTGTGTCTTGTACGATGTCTTGGGCCTCCTCATGACTGAGGGTGATGCGCAAGGCTAACCTGTAGAGCGCATCTTTGAGTGGTAAGACATCGTTACGAAAACTGATATTCTTCATCTTTGCCTCTAATTAAATGACGATTGGGATAGGGATAAGTTACATGCACCTGCAGATTTAACTATTTTTTTAGGTTAATCAGTAGGATGAATCTTGCCTTTTTTGCTATTGGTGAAGCCTTCTTTACAAGAAGTAGACGTTGGTGGAATTGTGTGCAGCAAGTATAAAAAAGTGTGCCGCCACCACGGATTATTCCAGGTAAGTGTACCCGTAAAGACCCGAACGGTAGTTGTTTAAAAACTCTTTACCTTCTTCCAAGGATATTTTTCCCAGCTTAACACTCTTCGTTACCCACGTTTCCAGTTGTCTAACCAGCTTCTTCGGACTGTATTGAACATAGTCGAGTACCTCGTCTACCGTCTCTCCATCAATTACTTGGTCGATGCTGTATTTGCCGTTTTTCACGGAGATGTGCACGGCGTTGGTGTCGCCAAAGAGATTGTGCAGGTCGCCTAAGATTTCCTGGTAGGCCCCAACAAGGAACACGCCGAGGTAGTAAGGCTCGCCTTTCTTCAATGGGTGCAGAGGCAATACGTGCGAAATATTGCGGTTAGTCACGAAGTTTGCTATCTTTCCATCGCTGTCGCAGGTGATGTCTTGCAGTGTGGCATTGCGTGTGGGACGTTCGTCCAGCCGCTGAATCGGTAGGATAGGGAAGAGCTGATCGATAGCCCAACTGTCGGGAAGCGACTGGAATAGAGAGAAGTTACAGAAGTATTTGTCGGCCAATAGCTTGTCAAGATTCCTCAACTCATCAGGGACATGCTTCATTGACTTGGACAACATGTTGATTTCCCGACACACACTCCAGTACATGCTTTCTATCTCTGCGCGCGTTTGTAGGTCGACTATGCCCAGAGCGAACAAGTCGAGTGACTCTTCGCGTATTTGCTCTGCATCGTGCCAGTCTTCCAACATCGAGCGCGGATTGAGGTTATCCCATATCTCATACAGGTCTTTTACCAGCTGATGTTCTTCTTCGGTCGGCTCAAATTCTTCTGGCATGGTTGGTAGACTGGCTGTTTCCAGCACGTCAATGACCAACACCGAGTGGTGCGCTGTCAATGACCGACCGCTCTCTGTGATGAGGTTTGGGTGTGGCACGCCATTCTTGTTGGCCGCATCGATGAAGGTGTAGATACAGTCGTTGACATACTCTTGGATGGAGTAATTCACCGAGCTTTCGCTGCTCGACGAGCGCGTTCCGTCATAATCTACGCCCAGTCCGCCCCCACAGTCCACGAAATCAACGTTGTACCCCATCTTATGTAGGTTGATGTAGTATTGTGCGGCCTCGCGAAGCGCCGTCTGGATGCGGCGAATCTTGGTGATTTGAGAACCGATGTGGAAGTGAATGAGATGCAGACAGTCTTTGAGTCCTTTCTCCTCCAGCATCTTCAAGGCCAGCAGAAGTTCAGAGGAATTCAGGCCAAACTTCGAGGCATCGCCGCCGCTGTCTGCCCATTTACCCGAACCGGATGATGCCAACTTGATTCGAATACCAATGTTAGGGCGTACGCCAATCTTCTTCGCAGCCTTGGCGATGATGTCCAGTTCGTTCAGTTTCTCAATGACAATGAAGATGCGTTTGCCCATCTTTTGCGCCAAAAGTGCCAACTCTATGTAACTCTGGTCTTTGTATCCGTTGCAAATGATGAGCGAATCGCTCTGGCATTGCACGGCAATCACGGCATGAAGTTCTGGCTTGCTGCCCGCCTCCAAACCCAGGTTGAACTTCTGTCCGTGAGAGATAATCTCTTCCACCACGGGCTGCATTTGGTTCACCTTGATTGGGTAGATGATGAAGTTCTCGGCTTTGTAATCGTATTCTTTTGCAGCTTGCGCAAAGCAGCTGGCCGTTTTCTCGATGCGGTTGTCAAGAATGTCGGGGAAACGCAGCAATACCGGCGAACTCACGTCGCGCAAAGCCAGCTCGTCCATCACGTCTCGCAGGTCTATTTCGGTATTGTCCTTACACGGCGTCACATAGGCATTGCCCTTCTCGTTGATGCCAAAATAAGAAACACCCCATCCATTGATGTTGTACAACTCTTTTGAATCTTCAATCGTCCACTTCTTCATTGTTGTTTTACGAAACTGTTTTTTATAGATTTAATAATACTTTTAATTGGTCTACGGTTGCTTGTATCTTCCCGTAGGAGTCCATCAAACTGACGTCCAGCGTATGCTTTGCCTGCGTATAAAAAGGCTCGCGCTCTTTCAGTTGTGTGCGGATAAAGGATTTCACTTCCTCTGGCGTCTTGCCCAGCAGCAGAGGTCTAACCGTCCTGCCCATCTTCAAATGGCCGTAAAGCACCTCGGGCGAGGCTTTCAGAAACACGGTTTCGCCCTGCCGGTTCATATAGTCGATGTTGTCAAAGAAACACGGCGTGCCACCTCCGCAACTCAGGATGACGTGTTCAAACTCAGCCACTTCGTGCAGCATGCGGTACTCTATCTGCCTGAACCCCTCTTCCCCTCGCTCTTCAAAGAGTTGTTTGATGGTTTTTCTCATCCTACTTTCGATGTACCAGTCAAGATCATAAAACGGCATGTCAAGGTCTTTGGACAAGGCTTTGCCAAGCGTTGTCTTGCCCGAGCCCATGTATCCCATAATGATGATGCGGTCCATGCTAGCGGTGAGTTGATTATTTCCTGCTTCTGGCCGTCTTCTTTGTCGGTGCCGCATGCACGATGTCCATGCACTCCTCGTATGTCAAGTCGGCTGCCTTGCTATGCATGGCCTTGGGCAAACGATAGTTCTTGCCGTCATAGGCGATGTAAGGGCCGTAACGACCATTCAGCACTTCCAATTTTGCGTCTTGTTCAAACGACTTGATGTGTCTTTCTTTCTCCTGCTTCCGCTTCTGTTCTATTAGTTGGATGGCAGTTTCCAAAGTTACCTTTAGCGGGTTTTCTTCTTTGGGCAGTGACACATATTTCTTCTGATGAAGCACGTAGGGTCCGAAACGTCCAGCCCCAATCACTACGTCAGTGCCTTCAAACTGACCCACGGTGCGAGGCAGTTTGAACAATTCGAGCGCATCTTCCAAGGTCATCTCCTCCATGCTTTTGTCCGCTGGGAGTTGTGAGAATCGGGGCTTCTCGTCATCATCGGCCGTACCGATTTGTACCACTGGTCCGTATCTGCCTATCTTTACGAACACCGGTTTGCCACTCTTGGGATCGATACCCAGCTCACGTTCGCCAGCCTTGTGCTCGCTTCGTGCGTTCATCACCTTTTCTACGGTGGGTTTGAAGCTCTTGTCAAAGCTCTTCATCATCTTGTTCCACTCGGTGTTTCCCTCAGCAATGCTGTCGAATTTCTCTTCCACATTCGCAGTGAAGTTGTAGTCCATGATGCTGGGGAAGTTCTCCATCAGGAAGTCGTTCACCACCATTCCGATGTCCGTAGGCAATAGTTTTCCTTTTTCGTTGCCCACCACTTCTTTCTTGGTCTTCGACGTTATCTTGCCGCCCTTCAGCGAATCGATGGTGTATGCCCTATCAGTACCCTTCTTATCGCCCTTCTGCACATATTCTCTTTGCTGTATGGTGCTGATGGTGGGCGCATAGGTAGAGGGTCGGCCGATGCCCAATTCTTCCAGTTTTTTCACCAGACTGGCTTCCGTGTAGCGTATCGGACTTTGTGAATAGCGTTCGGTTGAGGTGATTTCACGGCGTTCCAACAGGTCGCCTTCCTTCAAGGCTGGCAGCGAGTGGGTGTAGTCATCTTGGTTGTTCTCATCCTCGTCGTTCGACTCATGATAAGCCTTGATGAAACCTTCAAACGTGATGATTTCGACATTGGCCGTAAACTGTTCTTTCACGCCGCTTACGTCAATGGTCACGGTTGTCTTCTCCAACTGTGCGTCAGCCATCTGACTGGCTACCGTGCGTTTCCAAATCAGGTCGTACAGACGGCGCTCTTGCGACGTACCCTCTATCTCGTGCTTGCTCATGTACGTTGGGCGAATGGCCTCGTGAGCCTCTTGTGCGCCTTTCGAGTGCGTGTGGTACTTGCGTGGTTTGCTGTATTCTGCACCGTATGCCTTCACGATTTCATCCTTACAGGTGTTCACTGCCAGTTGTGAGAGGTTTACGCTGTCGGTACGCATGTAGGTGATTTGTCCGTTCTCATACAGGTGTTGAGCAACCATCATGGTCTGTCCAACCGTAAATCCCAACTTGCGGGCTGCTTCCTGTTGCAGGGTTGATGTGGTGAAAGGTGGTGCTGGCGTGCGTTTCAGGGGCTTGCGGGTGATGCTGTCCACGGTGAACTTAGCATCCTTACATTGTTCCAGAAAGGCCAGTGCCTCTTCGTGTTTACTGAACCGTTTGTCCAGTTCGGCCTTCACTTCCGATGCCGATCCGTCTTCGTTGGTGATGACGAAGATGGCGTTGATGCGATAGTAAGGTTCGCTTTCAAAGGCTTGTATCTCGCGTTCGCGCTCCACGATGAGGCGTACGGCCACGCTTTGCACGCGTCCGGCCGACAGGGCTGGCTTCACCTTTCGCCACAACACGGGCGACAAGCGGAAACCCACCAGGCGGTCGAGCACACGGCGTGCCTGTTGTGCGTTGACCAAATCCATGTTCAAATGACGCGGATTCTTGATGGCTTCGAGAATAGCTGGCTTGGTAATCTCATGAAAGACAATGCGGTTGGTCTTCTCTTCGTCCAAACCAAGCACCTCGCACAGATGCCATGATATGGCCTCTCCCTCGCGGTCCTCATCGGAAGCCAGCCACACCTTCTTGGCCTCTTTGGCCTGTTTCTTCAATTCGTTGACAAGCTTTTTCTTCTCTTCCGGAATCTCGTAATTGGGTTCAAGTGTATCTGGATCAATGCTCAACTCTTTTTTCTTCAGGTCTCTGATGTGTCCGTATGATGACATGACCTTATAGTCTTCGCCTAGAAATTTCTCGATAGTCTTCGCCTTTGCGGGGCTCTCTACGATAACTAAATTTTTCTGCATTGTTTCTTTGTGAATCTTATAATTTGCGGCAAAAGTAAACAAAAGTTTCTTTATACCTTTTATATATAGGCAATTTTACTTTGTTTTTTAAGTTTTTAAGATGATTTTGTGAAATTTAAGCGTGCAAAATAAGCACACTTAGGGGTGTGATTCATCATGTCCTGCGATATAAAATGTTGGTTATTTTTATCGAAAAAGGCCCCAAAAACGGCCCTTCAAAACTTCTATTCTAGAAAAAATCAATAGGCTTATAGGATGAAAACACGGCTCATTTTGGTAGGATGAAAAGCCTTTTTCGCTATAAAAGCAATGAGATTCATCGAAAATAAGCATCACTTTGGTGCCTAATAAGCATGGTGTTGCACCGCAAAAGCATGCTTATTGACCACCAAAAGCAATGCTTTTGCCGAGTGAAGGCGTAAAAGGTGGAGTTAAAATTGTAAGGTAAAAGCGCAATATGTTGTGTAATAGTGAGTTGAGAAATAACGTTCATCCTTGGCGTATTTGCACGCAGGCCGGTGATGGTTTGTAAATAAGCCCAGCATGATGAGGCCTCTTGTCAAGAAAATTCATGCATGTTGGTGGGCATCATTGATGGTCAGCCAACGCATGCTCTAGCAAAAAACTGTCTGGGTAGACTGACAATCTCAATTATTTGCTATATCTTTGCAGCATTGAAAGACCATTATTTTGAAAAATATGAAAAAGACTTTCCATCATATTCTTTTCATGACAGCCATCACCTGCGGTGCTTTGTGTGCTGTTTCGTGTACGCAGAAGAAATTCAATGTTAACGGTACCATTGCGAATGCCATGGATTCCACCTTGTATTTCGAGAACATGGGACTCAACGGACCGGAGGTGTTAGATTCTGTTCGGTTGGGTGAAGACGGCTCGTTCGCATTCAGTGAGAAAGCAACCGATGCGCCGGAGTTCTACCGCCTGCGCGTGGCAGGGCAAATCATCAACGTGTCAATCGACTCTACCGAGACGGTCAACGTCAAGGCTCAATACCCTAATATGGCTTCACAATACGAGGTGACGGGGTCGGAGAACTGCTCGAAAATTAAGGAACTCACGCTGATGCAGATGGCATTGCAACAGCAGATTCAGGATATTGCTCAGAATTTGAACTTAAATTCGCAGACCATCAACGACAGCTTGCAGAAGGTTGTGGAGACTTATAAGGACAAAGTGAAGATGAACTACATCTACAAAGAGCCGATGAAGGCATCTTCTTATTTCGCTCTTTTCCAGACTATCAACGTTGGGAACGGTAGTTTGCTGATTTTTAATCCACGCGCGAGTGCCGATGACGTGAAGGTTTACGCCGCCGTTGCCACCAGTTGGGACACTTACTACCCAAAGGCTGAGCGTGGAGCTAACTTGCACAACATTGCCATCGAGGGTATGAAGGATGTGAGAATCATCCAGAACAACCAGCGTAAGATGTTGGCAGCCAGTCAGGTGGCAACGTCCGGACTCATTGATATCGCACTGACGGATCACCGTGGGGCGCTTCGCAAGCTGACCGACTTGAAGGGAAAGGTGGTGATGCTCGACTTTCATATCTTCGCTTCCAAGCAATCAACCGAGCGCATCATGGCCCTTCGCGAACTGTACAACAAGTACCACGACCGCGGATTCGAGATTTATCAGGTGTCGTTGGACCCCGATGAACACTTTTGGAAGACCAAGACAGAGGCGTTGCCTTGGATTAATGTCCATGCCAACACTGACGAGCAGAATGCCATTCTCGTGAACTATAACGTGCAGAATATTCCCACTTATTTCATCATAGACAAGAACAACACTTTGCAGAAGCGAGATGTGCAAATCAAAGATTTAGACGCTGAGATACGTTCTTGGCTCTAAAAGACGAAAAGAGGGTGACGGATCATGAATTGCCGCCACCCTCTTTTCGTGAAGATGTTGCTGGTGTAAACCGTTAAACCGGTGCGTACCGGGACGGCTCTCGTGTCAGAAACTGCGCAACCATGCTTGCAATTCGAGCCGCATCTCCACGTGATAGCGGAACGAACTGTTGAATCCAAAACCATGATCGCCCGAAGGATAGACGTGTAACGATGCCGGTACGTCGTGCCGATACAACTCCAAATAATAGTTGACGCCATTGGCAGGCAGCACCACAGTGTCGTCATCAGACAAGAGGATGAAGGCTCTGGGCGACACACGGCTCACCTGCAGGTCGGTACTGTACTCGCGTTCTGTGCTCTTACTCGGATTCTTGCCCAGCAAGTTGTCGTGCGAACCCTTGTGTGTATAGCCCGGCATCATGGTAATTACGGGATAAAACAGTATTTGGAAATTGGCCTTTGCGTCGCCTTTGCTTTTGGTAGCCACGGTTGAGGCAAGGTGTCCGCCGGCTGAGAAGCCCATGATACCAATGTCATTGCGGTTGATGTGCCATGCCTGTGCGTTCTTTCGAACTAGCCGCATCGCCTGTTCGGCATCGCTCAGCGGAGCTTCTTTCACGCCATGAGGCATGCGATATTTCAGTACGATGGCAGCGATGCCCATGTCATTGAAGAACGATGCCCAGTTGATACCTTCGTTTTCCCAGGCCAAATGAGCATATCCGCCACCCGGACAGATAACCACAGCCCGCCCCGTGGCGCGTTTGGCAGCGGGCAGAAACACGCGCACCTTCGCCGTGTCGGTAGTAACACCGGTGGCATGTGGGGCGCGCCCATTCCATAAATTCACGTCGAATACCTGCTGAGCGCTCGCAAAAGTCGCTGCAATCAATAAACTAAAAGTTAAGAGGAGTTTTCTTGTTTTCATCTAAATATTGTTGTTAAGGGAACGCAATGTTGTTCCCAATCGTTGTATGCAAAGATACGATTTGTCAATGTTTTGTGCAAATGTATCTTTGATTTTCAGATTTTTTCAAGAGTAGGAACAAGGGGAGAAAGTGTCATTTGACAGCGAATCGTTGCCGGTTAACGTGCTCAAAGTCTTGTAGTGTGGTAAAATGCTATCGGTGCAGGGATGACAATACGAAGATTTTTTATAACTTTGTGGCATTCTATGAATTGAACGCTGTTCGAATGAAGAAAGTACTGAACGAGGTAGGATATGTTTTGGTTTACGGCATCTGGTATCTGTTGTCATTGCTGCCCATGCGTTTACTCTACGTATTGTCCGACCTGTTGTATCTCATCATGGCTTACATCTTGAGATACAGGCATCGTGTGATCTGGAAAAACCTGTCCAGCAGCTTTCCTGAAAAGAGCCACGAGGAACTGGTGAAGATAGAGAAAGACTTCTATCATTGGTTCTGCGACTACCTTGTGGAGACCATCAAACTGATGACCATGAGTGCCACGCAACTGCAAAAGCGAATGCGTTTCACGGGTATGGAGCGGTTCAACGCTGCCCTCAATGATGGTCTGTCGTGTGCTGTGTACCTCGGTCATTATGGCAATTGGGAGTGGATTACCTCACTTCCTTATTCAATTCCCAGTCATGCGCAGTGCTGTCAACTGTATCATCCATTGGAGAACAAGCGCTTTGACCGGTTGTTCAAATATGTGAGGGAGCGCCAACACGCTCTTTGCATACCCATGCACAACTCGCTTCGCAAGATATTGGAGTTTAAACGCAACAACCGAGCAATCGTGGTGGGTTACATTGCCGACCAAGTACCGTTGTGGTGGAACATTCACCACTGGTTGGATTTCTTGCATCATGATACGCCCGTGCTCACTGGGGCCGAACGCATCATCAAGCACACGGGACAAGTTTGCTTTTATGGTGACATGAAACGTGTGAAAAGAGGTTATTACGAGTGCGAGATGAAGCTCATGGCGTCTGATCCAAAGCAATGTAAAAAATGGGAACTGACGGACATGTACTTCCGTATGTTGGAAGAAACAATACGCCAACAACCCGCATGTTATCTCTGGAGTCATAACCGATGGAAGCGTACCCGCGAGGAGTTTGAACGCGACTGGGAAGTGGTTGACGGGAAAGTATTGAGAAAAAAGAACGACTAAGCACTGAAAATCATGAAGATATTTGCAATCGTTGTGACTTACAACCGGCTGGAGTTGCTGAAAAAAAGCATCGGAGCGTTGCGCCGTCAGCAACGTCTTGACCAGATTGTCGTGGTGAATAATGGCAGCAATGACGGCACAAAAGAGTGGCTGGATGGGCAAGCTGACTTGCAAGTGATTCATCAAGAAAACGTTGGGGGCAGTGGAGGATTCCATACTGGTATCAAGGTTGCTTATGATGAAGGTGCCGATTGGATATGGTGTATGGATGATGACGTGTTTCCAAAGGATGGTTGTCTGGATGAACTACTACGCCTTGTGGTGCTTGAGGAAACCCAATTAGACCGCAAGAAACCGCTGGGCATCCTGGCTCCACGGCGAGTGATGAACGGAAAAACGTTCACGCACGAGTTTCGGCGATACAACCTAACCAATCCACTGGGCAGTTTGCACGCTGAAAAGCTTAGTGGTGAGGAGACAACGCCTACTGAGATTGTGGGCTGTGACTTTGAAGGACCGTTCATCAGTCGGTCTGTTGTCGAGAAGATTGGGTTGCCCAACCGGGAGTTGTTCATCTTCTATGATGATACGGAATATTGCCTCAGAGCGCATTTGGCTGGCTTTCGTTTGCTTTATGTGCCGTCGGCCGTGATGGACAAGCATGCGTTCTTCTCGGAAGACTCATGGGCGGTGCGCAACCAAAAGAAGAAGTGGAAACGTTATTACCAGGTGCGTAATTCGGCTTACTTAAACCATCATTATGGCAAGAACTGGGGGGTGCGCTACCTAAGAAGTTGGATCAGTGGCATGGGATATGTCATCCCGGCTCTGTTGTCGATGCCCTTCAGCAAGGCATGGCGACCCAAAGACTTGATGATGTTGCATCGGGCGTATTACGATGGTATCAATGAACGGTTGGGAAAGCGTTGAGTTTTACCTTTTGTAACGAAGGAAAATCCCCTCCTGTTTGAAGCTGCAACTTGTTATATGGAGCGCAATGATATGGAAAAAAATAAGTTACTTGTGGTCATACCCGTCTATCATCCGGTGCTGAAAGCGTATGAGAAAGCGGCACTTGACCATAATTTATCTTTGTTAAAAGGCCTTCCGGTAGCCTTTCTGCAACCCAATAACGTGGATATGTTGCCGCTCAATGCACAGTATACCAATGTGGGTGTGATTGAGGTGAGTGGCGATTGGTTGGGAACGACTAATGGCATTCAGGGTTATAACCGCATGATGATGTCCGAATCGTTTTACAAGCTCTTCCAAGATTATACTTATATTTTCATTTGTCATGTTGATGCTTGGCTGTTTAAGAATGAGTTGGCATCGTGGTGTGATAGAGATTTTGACCTTGTGGCTGCGCCTTGGCCTACTCGTCCACGGTATACGCGATTCCCGTTGAAACAGTATTTGAAGTTGAAGTTGTTGCTGAAACCGAAGAATAAGATTATACATAGTCAGATGTTTGGTCGCATTGGTAACGGCGGATTGTGTCTTCGCAAGGTAAAGACGTTTCAGGAGGCTTGCGTGCAGTATGCCGATGAGATAGAATATTACAACAGTCAGCCGGACGCTTTGCACAATGAGGATTTGTTTTGGGCGTTAGTTCCACCCTTGAAAGTACCTTCTGTCAAGGAAGCTTTGACCTTCTCGTTCGATCTTAAGCCCGAGTTGTGCTATCAACTTAACGGCAATCGGTTGCCCATGGCTTGTCATGGATTCAACAAACCCGTGCGCGTGTCCTTCTGGAAACAATTTATTCCGGCACTCAACGACTAACAGTCGAAACGATCAAACAACATGAAAATACGCTCATTGTTCCCTCGTAAACTCTATTATACTTTGCATAGCGGCAAGAATTCGAAGCTATGGTATTACCTCACTTCATACATAGCCATCCATCTGCCACACGCTTGGCTGAGAAAGATCTGCCAAAGGGAAATGAAAGCATTGCGGAATCGGGATGATCAGGCGTATGTCATGCAGCGAGTGAACTATTATAATCGACTCTCACCAGCTACACCTATTGATCGCAAGGCGTTCCTTCAAGAGTCGGTGTGCGTGCAAGACCAACCCATGACTGGTCAAAAAGTGTATTATCTTGATGCGTATCGTTATGCCCGATACTTCCCGTTGTCGCTGCGATGGGTGTTGCTTCCCGGCGATATCGTTCATGTTCCGGCAGTTCCATCCATCACCAAAAGTCGCCCGTTGACGGAAAATAATGCCAATTCGGTGTTGATGAAACTCGACAAAGTACGCCATTTCCTCTTTGTAAACGACCGCAAACAGTTTAGAGATAAGCAAGACTTGGTTATCTTTCGTGGTCTGATTGGGCAGGATGGCGGTGCTGATTTGAAGCAAAACCGATATGATTTCGTGAAACGTTACTATGGCCATCCGCTCTGTAACATCGGTGTTATCGACCCACAATACCCTCAATGGCGAACCGAAAAGCTCACCATAGAGGAACATCTTGACTATAAATTCATCATGGCATTAGAGGGAAATGATGTCGCCAGCAACCTGAAATGGGTCATGTCGTCCAACTCGGTCGCCGTGATGCCACGTCCCACCTGCGAAACTTGGTTCATGGAGGGATGTTTGAAGCCCAACTATCACTACATAGAGATTAAGCCTGATTTCTCTGACCTGGAGGAACGTGTGACTTATTACATAGCGCATCCCGAGCAAGCTGAAGCAATTATCGCGCATGCTCATGCGTATATCGACCAGTTTAGGAATCAACGGCGCGAACGATTGATATCACTGTTGGTACTGAAGAAGTATTTTGACTTCACCAATCCCGCCCAATCCAACGGCTGAGAGCGTTGTCGTTTACCAACAATGAACATACAAATAGTAGCGGCGAACGGCGCAAAAGAACCTTCTGATTACTTTAGATGGATAGGTAACATGAAACAACCAATAGAGAAAACTGCTGAGCATGCCGTTGGGATGATAATTGATAATTTGGTCTATCTGTGATAAATCTTCCCGATTGATGTGAAATTTGATGGCATGTGCATACATGCTCAGCGTGCCAAGATGAAGGGCTTGACGGTATATTCCTTGTGAATCTTTCTGCAAGAAGAATGCCTCAACGATTTTAATGGCCTTTGCCAATGAAATCATCGACTTCAAAGATTGTGTCGTAGAGTATGAGTTGAGGCGGTTGCATCGGTAAGTGTACACCACATCGTCTATCCACGTGCGGCTTCCTACCAGCAGTAGACGGGGTAAAACCGAATAATCTTCGCCGTAATCTACCCCCTCTGTAAAGTTAATGTCGTGTTGAGTGAACAAATCTCTGCGATAAAGTTTTCCCCAAATAAAGCCATTTCCTTTGTGCCAAAGCAGGGTTTTGATGCGCCTTCTCTTTGAGGTATGTGCTGGTAATACAATCTTTTCGTGTTTACACCCCATTCTATAGTAAGCCCCTTCCACGATGTCAACACCCGAGGTGACCATCTTTTCCACCAGTAGAGCGATGGCATTGGGTTCCAAAAAGTCGTCACTGTCCACGATTGTCACCGCATCACCCGTGGCAGCTTCAAGACCTGTCTGCCGAGAAGCGCCCAAACCATGATTCTCGTGATGATGGATGATTTTTACTTTTGCTGCCTGTTGCGGGAATCGGGCCATGCAGGCTTTCAACTTTTCTATGCTGTCGTCCTGCGTACAGTCGTTTACAAAGATAAATTCTATGGTGGGATAAGTTTGTAAGAAAAGACTTTCGGCACACTGTTCGATATACGGACCAACGCCATAAACAGGCACCAAGATTGATACTTTCAGCATGTTACATTCTTGTTTTTTACTCTTTCAGCTACTCATCTTGTGGCTCTTGCGGTCTGTTCTTGCAGCAAAATCCATTTTACCTGCGATGTTTCCAGTGAGCTGACGTAATGTAGATTAAATGCGATTCAGTAGGATGATCTATTTGTGCGGCAAAGATAATACAATCATTTGTAATGAAGTGTATTCTTATCTGTTTTTTTCAGAATCGCCATCTCAACTGCATCTCCAGGTCGGTTTGCGAACTTTGGTTGATTTGTTGGTACGAACTGCCAATCTTGTCACGGTCAAAGCTGCACGGTGTATGACATGGTAGATGTTTCCATGTCGCACACAATAATCTCGTCAAAGTGCTTCACTGAGTCTTCTACTTGCGGCAAATGTTTCTCGGCATCATAGGCGTTGATGGCAATAGAAATATTCTTTTCCCAATTACTGCAAATCATTAATCTATTTTATCGGGTAAGGTTTTTCAGCGCAAATACGTTTTCTCTTATAGTTAAATTGTTTGTTAAAAATGCTTAGTGATGGACGATATTCTTTGGTTTGTATCTCCATAAGATCAAGAATGCTGTGTATCATGTCGTCTGTCATGAATGGACGGTGGGCAGACAGGCGAATTCTATTTGTGATATCTGAATAGTTTTTCTGGAAAGTCTTAGACATATACACCAACATGGGGATTTCTACTTTCTGATTATTGATGTCAATGTCACCGTGACCAGCAATCCTTTTGTTGATTTCCATCACATCTTCACCGTGGTCAGAGGTGTAGATAATCAATGCGTCTTTGTCTTTAAAACGGTTGATAATGGCGTTGACGATGCTGTCATTGTAGCGTACAGCCGTATCATAAGTTGCTTTTGTCTCTTTTATTTTGTTATTTTCACCTTGTTCTACGTTTGTACTAAAAGCCTTAAATGTTTTGGGATAGCGGTTTTCGTATTCCCCGTGTGTACCCATAAGGTGTAGTACAATAAATCTTTTGGGTTTTGTTTCTCTTAAGGTTTGGTCTAATAAAGGTAGCAAATGCTCATCATAAGGCTCTGTAAAGTTACTTTTTGAATCTCTAACGCGCACAAAAGAATTTGACTTGCATCGCTCTGCGTAGAACCTTCCGTTATTACCATATATGCCTGAAGATTCTTGATTTGATAACCAAGTGGTATAATAGCCTGCTTGATTTAAAATACTGAATAGGTCGGTATATTCATACCACTTCCCTTTTGCACCTTGTCTGTAAAATGTGAATAATTTTTCCAATACTTCCATCGTGTGTCCATTTGGACTGATTACGTCGGTAAATTTGACTAAATCGCCAGTCTTTTCAAGGCTACTTAAATAGGGTGTTGTCTGGAGATGGTATCCATATATCCCCATATGGTTCCTTGTGGTAGACTCTCCTAATATGTAGACAACATACGGTATAGTACTATTGTTTTTTAATAGCTTAGGGTGTGTGTTCCCTTTTTGTTTCATTTGCTTTAATTCTTGCATGTCATTTATAGCGTCATGTGTAAGAAAAACAGTGGAAACGACAGAACAGCATTGGTTTAATAACCTGTCTCGTGTAGTTGTTTTCTGTTTAATAACATCTTTAACAAGATTGACTACTGTGAAAACTGATGCAAAAGTAAACCATGCTGATGCGCATAAAATAGCTGAACGCTTATATTCTAATTTTAGTATTAATAGGCTATATGCCGATAAAACAAAGATGACTGCACAAATGCTTCCATACAACCGTATGTTTAATACGTTGGCTTGCAGATATTCCATCGCCTCATTATGATTGGTAGCTAAAAGTATTTCGAAAATTGCACTATCTGGTAAGCTGCGATAATAATATAGAAAATACAAAGAGAGAAATAGCAACAAAACCGATAGTAATTCAATGATACTTTTGGTTATACGCATAACTCTTTTATATGGAATAAGTGATATTATGAGAGTTAAGCAAACAATGGCAAAGCACATATATAAAAAATGATGTACGCCACGACCAAATGATGACATCTTAAATAGGTATGGAATATTGATAAACAACATTAACATGATGAAGCGAAAATGTTGTTGTATGAAATTTACAATCCCATTCCATATTTTTTTACTTCTACTTGTGTCTTGTGGTTGCATGAATTGATTTGCTGCCTGCATGATGAGAATATGATGTATCTGTTTGCAAAGGTATGTTTTTTTTAGTAATATCATATAAAACCATTATATGTATTACTTTTGCAGCAATTATAAGTTATGCTTGTTGCGCCTATGCTGATAAGCAATGCCTACTGAAACTCAATAATATCAACCCCATGTTGCTTTTGGTTTGTTGTGGCAAAAGTACAAAAATATTTCACGTCAGAATCGCCATCTCAACTGCATCTCCAGGTCGGTTTGCGAACTTTGGTTGATTTGTTGGTACGAACTGCCAATCTTGTCACGGTCAAAGTAGTGCGTGGTGCCCAGCTTTGCCATGAACATAAGCTTGCTGTTGGCATCCCAACGCACGTTGATGGCGTAACGCATGCCCTCTCCAGAGAACACGGGGAAGGCAAACGTGTAAAGCAAACCACGTTCGTAACAGTAAATTCGACTATTAAAATCGTCGGTATTGAAATACCCTAGATTGGCAAACGCACGCAAACGTCCCCGCCGATAGCCCATGGTTTCGGCGATCATGTAGCCAAAACTCTTGGCTGACAAGTCGTGATAGGACAGGTCGCCTTGCGTCTTGAACAGCCAATGTTCGTCGTCAAACGTCACGGATAGTCGCCCTAGATGGATGCGTTCGGGCAACAAGGCTGATTTCTCCGCATTATCTTTCTCTCTAAGCCGCAGTCGGTAGCGCCCTTGCAGCTGCCACTTGCGTCGCTGGTAGTTGCCCATCAGCAGACAGTCCCATGCTGAACTGGCCTTGCTCACTTGGTATCTGGCCCATGGAAAGTAGGCATAATCGACGTAGGCCATCAACGATAGATGGCGAGAGGCATGCCAGTTGGTTCCCAGGTAGATGCCGCTTTCGTTCTGTGCTTTCCCTCCTTCGCTGAAACTTTGGCTGAACAGCGAATGATATTTGTAGGAGTAGAAACGCTGAACGGCCATCACCGCCCACGTTGATGTGCACTGATAACTCAAGTAGTGTACCGTGGCCAGAGCTCGACAATCGCCTGTGGCGGTCTCACCTTGTATGGATAATTTACGACTGACGTAACCATAATCCACGCTAGCATTCCAAAACGACTTGCCCGATGCGTTGTATTGGCGATACAACTGTTCTGTTTTCGGGCGCAAAGGGCGGTCGAGTGTCGTGTGAAAGGCTGTCATTCCCACATGAAAACCATTTTTGAAATATTGCGCATGGCCACCGACCACTAGCTCGGCTGTGTTGTGCTTGCGAGCCATTTCGTGCTCCGTGCGATGGTAACCCGTTTTCACAATCGTAGCAATGGCTGTGCTGTCGTCGTTTCTCAACGTGCCGTCTATCTTGCGATAGGATGCGAATGCCGTCAAATCCAGGCCGCGCACGACGTTCACTGTGGCTGCAACTCCCTGCATGTAGTTGGCTTCCGAGCGTGACGACTGCGCCCGAATGGTGTTGGTGTTGTTGCCCAAAGCAGATAATGTAGCTAACTTTCCGAATCCAAAGTCGCGGTTCATGATGACACCCAGGCCGAACTTCAGCCGATAACGACCAATCACCATCGACTTCAACCGTCCCCAGTTTTTCAGCTGGAGATAGTAGGAATAGTAGTCATAACCCCACTTGTTGCGACCCGCAAACCACGGTTCGCCCGCATCTTGCGACCCCACAAGGCCCGCGTTAACGTACTGTCCGTACTTAAAGTTGTACCGCCACCAATGTTTGTAGGGATAACCCAAGTAGTCTTTCTCGTCACCTTGACGTTTGTAGAACGGCACTTTTCCAGTGAATAACGCTTCGTGACGACCATACTTCATGACATCGCTCGCGGAAGGGAAAGCCTTCGGCCGCTCCGTTCCAAGGGTGACGAAGAAGGATAGCAATTTCCTACGCGTTGCGTCGAGCGACTCAATCATCGATAATTCGCCCCAACTGCGTATCGGTGCATAGCGATCCAGATACTCCACCAGCTCTTCTATCTGCTGCGGTGTCAAGAAAGGAAGCTGTTCCAGATCCTCCCTCGTTGCCTCATTCAGGTTCAAAGGGTGTTCGGCCAGCTCGCTCAATACCTCATAAGCGGCCTCCCAGGAACCCGATTCTATGCCGTCGATGTCGGTCAACTGCTCATAATAGGTTTCCCAAGACAGCTTGTTCTGCGCCAAGGTGAAGCCGCTAAACAGCAGAAGAAACATGCACAAGAAGGTCTTTTTCATGTATTGTTAAGAATAGATGTGGTGGTGTTTTCCTAGCATCAACCGCATCCGTTGTCTGCCTGAGTGAACAATAAAGCCCAAAGTCAATCGCATTCTTTGTGGCATACAATTGGCTTCGGGCTTTTTTGATATTCCGTTATATGGAAAGCAGAAAGGTTATTTCACTTCCCAGATATCATTTGTCTCCAATAATTCGGCAAAGTTATGATAGTGTTTCTTTGCTGTTACCTCCTCAATCTGCTTGTTCACCATCTCATCATACGTTGGTGCTTCCACGTCACGGATGACACCCAGAGCCACAGGAAAACCATGTTCGTTGTCCATCATGGCCAGTTTGAGGTGTAAAGTGTCGTCTTGCGCATGTGCATCGTGTACCAAGATGTCCTTCTCAGTGACGCCATTCTCGCCCAACTTCACCACTTTCAGGCCGAAACCATCTTGCACGAGGCCATATTCATTATTCTCTCCAAACAATAATGGTTTGCCATGCTCTACATAGATGGCATGCTGTTTCCGTCCGTCTTTGGTGTAAATCGGCTCGTAAGCACCGTTATTGAAGATGACACAGTTTTGCAAAATCTCGCATAGCGACGCACCTTTGTGCTTGTAAGCAGCTTGAAGAATCTCAACAGTATGCGGCGTATCGTTGGCAACCGCACGCGCGAAGAACCTTCCGCGGGCGCCAAAGCATAGCTCTGCTGGCTGGAATGGATCTTCCACCGTACCGTAGGGGGACGATTTAGACACGAATCCTCGGGGTGAGGTAGGTGAATATTGTCCCTTTGTCAAGCCATAAATGCGGTTGTTGAGCAAGACCATGTTCAGGTTAACATTGCGCCTGATGGTGTGAATGAAATGATTTCCGCCGATAGCCAGTCCATCTCCATCGCCACTAATCTGCCACACCGTGAGATTTGGGTTCACGATTTTGGCCCCAGAGGCGATAGCAGCAGCCCGCCCATGGATGGTCTGCATGGCATACGTACTCATATAATAAGACAGTCGACTCGAGCATCCGATACCCGAAATCACCGCTATTTCATGTGGTGAAACGCCCATTTCGGCCATCGCCTTGTGCAAATTGGCCAAGAAGAAATGATCTCCACATCCTGGACACCAGCGTGCCAGACCTTTTTTATATTGATTTGCTGTGACTTGTGTCATTTTCTATCCTCCAATATTTTTGTAAATGCATCTACCAACTTAGCCACTACGAATGGCTGTCCCTTTACTTCGTTATACTGATATGGAACAAATCCGTCGACTTTCGAGCGGAGATAGGTGGCAAACTGTCCCATGTTCTGCTCGGCTACCACCACTTTAGGATAGCGTTTCAGCACCTCAATGGCGTTGGCTGGCAACGGATTGATGAACTCAAAGTGAGCCAAAGCCACTTTCTTACCTTGCTCCAAGAGCTCTTCCATCGCCGTATACAGGTGTCCATAGGTACCACCGAAGCCCACAATCAGCAACTCGGCACCATCCACATCGCCCGAAACATGCAAGTCGGGAACAGGAATACGAGCCACTTTCTCAGCCCTATTGCACACCATCTGATGGTGGTTGTCGGGATCATTGGATATTTGTCCAGTGGCCGAGTCTTTCTCCAGTCCGCCTATGATGTGGGCATAGCCCTCTTGACCTGGTACAGCCCAATAGCGAGCCATCGTCTTTTCATCGCGCATATATGGCGTGTATTTATCTTTCATCTCTTCCGTAACACGGTGCGGTGTGATGCTTGGCAGATCTTTTACTTCCGGTATGGGCCATGCTCCCGACCCATTGGCGATGTAAGCATCGCTCAAGACCACGACAGGCGTCATGTGTTCCATGGCAATCTTGCAAGCCATGTACGCTGCGTCGAAGCAGTTTACAGGACTGGTTGGCGCGATTACGGGCATGGGTGATTCGCCGTTACGGCCATAAAGCACCTGCAAGAGATCGCCCTGCTCAGTCTTGGTGGGAAGTCCAGTTGATGGACCACCGCGCTGAACGTCAATCAACACCAAGGGTAATTCGTCCATCACGGCCAAATTCATGCCCTCAGACTTTAAGCAAACGCCAGGTCCTGAAGTGGATGTAACGCCAAGTGCGCCTGCGAAAGCAGCACCAATGGCTGTGGCGCAACCCGATATTTCGTCTTCACACTGCATGGTAATCACACCCATTGATTTGTGTTTGGCCAGTTCATGCAGGATGTCAGAAGCCGGTGTGATGGGGTATGAACCCAGGAACAGTTTTATACCAGCCTTCTCAGCAGCAGCCATTAGTCCGTAGGCCGTTGCCTTGTTGCCTGTGATATCCATGTATCTGCCTGGCACTTTATGACGTGTTTCGATGCGATAAGTCGATGGTACGCTGGATTGGGTGTTCTCTCCATAATTGTAACCCGCCTCAACAACTTTCTTATTGGCTTGATATATCTCGGGTTTCTTACTGAACTTCTTTTCCAAGAACTTGTCTACCAACGACAAGTCACGATTAAACAGCCAGCAAACCATGCCCAATGCAAACATGTTGCGACACTTCAAGATAGACTTGTTGTCCATGCCCGAGTCCTTCAGACACTCCTTGACAAGTGTGGTAATAGGGCATTCTACCACACGGTCGGGATCAATACCCAACTCACCCAGGTAATCCTCGCTGGTAATTTCGGCCTTCTGCAAATCGGCTGCCTTGCAATTGTCGGTGTCGACGATGATGGTCGCCGTAGGCTTGGCAAATTTTAACTGTGTTTTCAAGGCTGCCGCATTCATGGCAACCAACACGTCACACTGGTCACCAGGTGTGTAAACGCGCGATTCACCAATGTGTACTTGATAACCACTGACGCCTGTCAGTGAACCTTGCGGAGCACGAATGTCTGCTGGATAATCAGGAAAGGTAGATATGTCATTACCTACCGTGGCTGAAATAGTAGAGAAGATGTTCCCTGCAAGCTGCATTCCGTCTCCCGAATCACCGGAAAACCGAATGACTACATGTTCGAGTTCTTTAACCCGTAAACCTTCTGATTCCATTTTATATTGTTTAGATTAGTCAATATGCAAAGGTGATAAATATTATTGACACAACAAAATAATTGCAAGAGTTTCTTTCCACCCTGCGAAATTATCGCTACTTTTGTCCAGCAAATGATGAGAAAATTGGTCTATATTGTTCTGCCCTTCATGCTGTTTGCGGGTTTGCAAGCGCATGCGCAGAACAACAATCGCACCCAGCCAACCCCGCCGGAAGAGCGACAGGTTGATATAGACAGTCCCACTTTCGAACCGATGGTGAAGGTGGGTAAGGTGCTGCATGGCAAAGATTCCATCCCTTACATGGAGTTTGGTAACGTCTACGTTTACCCAGAACCGGTCTTCAAGAGTGCCCGTCAGCGCGCGGTTTACAACCGATTGGTGCGCAATGTGAAGCTGGTGTTGCCCATAGCCAAAGAGGTGAACCGCATTATCATCGAGACTGGCGACTACTTACAGACGCTGCCCAACAAGCAAGCACGCGACGAACACATGAAATTGGTGGAGAAAGGCATACGCGATGAGTACACGCCTCGTATGAAAAAACTGAACTACCAGCAAGGAAAGTTGCTCATCAAACTGGTGTATCGCGAGTGCGATTCGTCCTCATATCAGCTCATACAGGCTTTCATGGGGCCTATACGAGCTGGATTTTGGCAAGCTTTTGCCTGGGCCTTCGGTGCCAGTTTGATGAAAAAATATGATGCCGAGGGTGTTGACCGGCTTACCGAACGCGTGGTGTTGCAGGTAGAAGCCGGACAACTCTGATCTTAGTGCGTAAACAACTGAATTCCAACACCTTACTACTTTGCTTCCAAAGTCATTGAGTTTGGCGGGCAAAGTCAATGCTTTTCCCCATCAAACTCAATGCATTTGATGCCCAAACTCAATGCTGTTGGTGAGTGAGGTCAACACGATTCATCAAGCGCAAGTATGTCATTGAGTTTGTCAACCGCTATTCTTCGCTGAACAGCACCTGCACTACGGTTTGTCCAACGGCCTTGAGTGTGTTTTTGTCGATATGCTCCATCGTGTCGTGAATGGTGTGCCAGGTAGGGCCGAAGCTGCTTTGTGGGCAGTCGGGGTAGAAGGGAATGACGTCGATGGTTGGTATCTTGGCGTGCTCGTTCACGGGAATGTGGTCGTCGGTGATATAGCCTCCGTCCTGTCTGGGAAAGTAACTGCCATAGCCTGCCGATTCGGCTGCCGCCCAAACCTTCTCCACAATGTTGGGTGCATATTGCTTAGAGGCCAACTCTTGATAGAATTTAGCCCCTTGTCCGCCTACCATGTCCAACAATATGCCATATTCGGGTCGATTGTTGTGCGATGCGTTTTTCGCCCAATATTGTGCGCCCAACGCCCACGAGTCTTCGCCACCTGACTGTTTTTCCCATTGTGGGGTACCCCAATCTTCGGCATCAAAGCATACGAAGTCGATGCCATAGGTCAGGGTGGTGTCGTTTTGAAGTAGCCGAGCCAGCTCCAACATTACGGCAATTCCACTAGCACCATCGTTGGCTGCCATCACAGGTTTGCGCCAATTGGCACTGTCTGGGTCGTTGTCTGCCCACGGACGACTGTCCCAGTGGGCGCAGAGCAAGATGCGTTTGGTGACCTCTGGTTTGTATTTGGCCATGATGTTGGTGGCATGCAGCATGGTGCCATCATATCCTTTCACATCCGTTTTTTGTGTGGTCACATCGCATCCAAACTGTTGGAATTTACGGATAATCCAATTGGCACATTGCTCGTGCGCCTCGCTATTCATGGTACGCGGGCCAAAGTCGCATTGTGCTTGGATGTAAGCGTAAGCCGAGTCGGCGTTGAACGCTGGCCCCACCGGCTGCTGTGCCAAGGCTGTTTCACCCTCGTTGCCCATTTCTGCCGAGGCTCCTTTTGTGGCTTGCCAGCCCAAAGCCACGGCTGCGGCCAGAACGATACCCATTATTGTCACCATGATGATTTGTTTTTTCTTCATTGGTTTGTTTGCTTGTCGATAAGAATGTGAATGTGTAGGCTGGTTCTATAAATTAGCTTTGTTAGATTTTGAGCTTATTTTTGAGGTCAAAATGCAAGAGAGTGAAGGAGTGTAGCGAGCTACACGACTGAACGAACTTACATTTTGAACCAAAAAGAAGCCAAAAGATAACAAAACGTATTTCATAAAAATTTAATGACTATATACGGTGGTAATTTATAGAACCAGCCTTTAGTTTGTTATTTCACCTTGGCCTCTTGTGCCTGACGCATCACCCTGAGCCAGTTGCCACCCCATATTTTGGCGATGTCTTCTTCGCTGTATCGGCGACGGAGCAATTGGATGGTGAAGTTGATGAGCTCGGACGAATTGGCCATGCCTGGCACACCGCCGTCGCCATCAAAGTCGGTTCCGATGCCAACATGGTTGATGCCCATGATTTGGATGGCGTGTTCGAGGTGGTTGATGCCGTCGATGATGCTGGCTGTTGCACCGTCTGCCCGTAAAAAGCCATGGTAGAACGTGGTGTGAGCCACGCCTCCCGCCTTAGCTAAGGCGCGAAGTTGGTCATCAGTGAGGTTGCGTGGCACGTCGCAGAGCGCCTTGCAGTTGCTGTGGCTGCATACGATGGGAACCCTACTGATGTCTAATGCGTCGTAAAAACTTTGTTCGCCTCCGTGCGAGAGGTCAACCATCACGCCGCAATCGTTCATCTCTTTGATGACCTTCTCGCCAAATTGGGACACGCCGTGATGGGTATTCTGGCTTCTGCGCGCGCTGTCGCAGATGGCGTTGTCGCCGTTGTGGCAGAGCGTGATGTAGGTAACGCCGCGGTTGGCGAAATGCTGCACGTTACGAATGTCGTCCTCAAGAGCCAATCCATTCTCAATGCCAAGTACGATACTCTTTTTGCCTTGCTGCTTGTTCTGATACAGTTGTTCGGGATTGCGTGCCAAGGCAAGGTAGGAATGGTTGGCCTGCACGATGTCTTCTATCTTGTCGAAAATAAGGTCGGCGTATGCTTTTGGTCCTTCAACGGGGAAGGGTGCGATGTCTGTAAACGCTTCGTCGGGCTTGTTTTGGGGCAGGTAGGCCACCATGATGACCGCGTCTTGTCGCCCTTCGGTCATCTTGTGCAGGTCGACGAGGATGCGACTGTCGCGCTGTTCGAAGTGAATTCCTTGCGGAAAGAACATCGGTGTGTCGCAATGGGTGTCAAGGATAAGTTGACGACGGTGTAGCGATTTGGCCATTGAAAACTCGCTGGCACGGTTGACAAGCCATTTGAAAAGTTTTTGTCCCTCATCACCTAACCACTCTGGATGCCACTGCACGCCTAAGATTGACTTGTGTTCCGTGCTCTCCATGGCCTCGATGATGCCATCCGGCGAGCTGGCTGTTGCCTGGAAGTGCGGTCCGGTGTCGCTGACAGCTTGATGGTGGAACGAGTTGACGAATATTTGTTGAGAGCCGTAAATGTCGCGTATCATGCTCTCGGGTGAGAGGATGACGCTGTGCGTGGGTTCACTTTTGTCGGCTTCTTGCGAATGCTTAAGGGTGGCGTTGATGTCTTGTGCGACCCTTCCGCCTAAGGCGAAGGCCAGTGTCTGCATGCCCCTGCAAATGCCAAACATGGGGATTTGCCGGTTAAAAGCCAGACGTGTGATGAGCAGTTCGGGCAAGTCGCGCGTGGCATTGATGCCATGCAGCTCTTTTTGGGGCTCCTCTCCAGCCCACAAGGGATTGTGGTCGCCACCGCCAGTGAGCAGCAGTCCGTCAATGTTTTCCAGGGTGTTGATGATTACCTCTGGGTCGCTGACGGGTGGTATGAGCATGGGTGTGCCTCCGGCATCGACCACTTGCTTGTAGTAACGATCGCGCAATGTGGCGTCGCCATCTACATAATTGGTGGTAATGCCTATCAAGGGACGGTGATGGGCGGCAGGGTAGGAGGAGTGAATTTGGTTGAGGTGGGAGTTGAGGTCAAACTGTTTCATTCCTCGTCTACATTTGCAGGTATTTCACGTTTGATGCTCTGCTCGAGCGAAATCAAGGTTTCGGTGCTGACAACGCCTGGGATGGTTTGCATACGGTTGTTGAGCAAGTCCATGAGTTGTTCGTTGTCGCGTGCGTAGAGTTTGATCATCATGGTGTAAGGACCAGTGGTGAAATGGCACTCAATGATTTCGGGAATCTCCTGAAGTTCGGCGACAACCTTTTTGTACATGCTGCCGCGTTCGAGGTTTAGACCTACGTAAGTGCAGGTAGAATAACCCAGACTTTTCGGATTAATATAGAATCCGCTGCCCGTGATGATGCCTTTTTCCACCAGATGCTGTACGCGTTGATGGATGGCAGCACGCGAAACGCCACATTGTGTGGCTACATCCTTGAAGGGAATACGTGCGTTAGTTGATAAAATACTTAAGATTTTTCTGTCCAACTTGTCGATCTTGTCTGCGTCTTTTGCCATAGATTTCTGTGTTATATTGTTATTTTGATAGCAAAATTAGGTAATATTACTGATATAAGCAACAAAATGTGATTAAAAATGCGATAAATTGTACCTATTTGATAGATATTTAGTCGGTGGTATCTTGCCTTTGTTTGCCCCAATACAAGATAGACCTGACAGAGAAAGAGGTGTGCTTTCGTCCTGTCAGGTCTATACAGTGATGATTGATGTGTGTAAGGATGGCGCTGTATCGATGGGCAAATGGCCAAGGTTTAAGGTCGATGACAGCGTGTCTTCCCTTTGTGTTTATTTCTTCGAGGCAGCTGGTGCTTTCTCGATACTGATTAGTTCAACGGTGAAAATCAGGGTAGAATAGGGTTGAATTTGTCCGGCCTGACGCTCTCCGTAGGCCAGTTCTTGCGGGATGTAGATTTCCCATTTGCTACCTACCGGCATCATGGTGAGGGCTTCTGTCCATCCCTTAATGACCTGATTGCAGCGGAATGAGGTGGTTTGCGGATTGCGCTTGTACGAACTGTCGAACACGTTTCCGTCGATGGTTTTGCCCTCATATTTCACAGTTACCTTGTCATCCTTTTGTGGAATCTCGCCCTTTCCTTCGGTAATTACCTTGTATTGCAGACCGCTGGCAGTTGTTTTCACGCCAGGCTGTGTGGCATTTTGCTTCAACCAGGCTGTGTTGGCTGCGATGTACGCCGACTCTTTCTCTTTCTTCACTTGGGTTCTGCGCTCTTGAAACAATTCGCTCGCCTTTTCAACGGAATAGACACTCGTGTCATTCTGTACGCCAGCGAGGAAACCCTGGTTGAAGATTTCGGCATCAATAGCGTTGGGTGTTCCCTTGAAGTCGTTGGTGGTCTGCGGCAAAATACGGTTTTTCACCATCCTGGCGATGGCAGCACCCGCATGACGAGCCTTGAATTGAGGCGAATCAATCTGCTTTAATGCCTCCTGAAAGCCTGCGACAAATTCGGCAATCTGTGCCGGATTCATCTCGTATTCCTGCTGCAAGAAAGGCATCAAGCCATTGGTTGCGGCCAATCCTGCCGCGTAACTCAAGGAATCTTGCGGTGTAAACAGTGGCTTAACGGTTGTTTGAGCCTTCTGCTTCTTGTCCTTCTCTTTGCCTAATGCGACCATGCTAACCGATGCAATCGACAAGAACAACACTGAAAGTAATAAAATCTTTTTCATCATCAACATCTTATTCAAAAGAAAAACTCACCTTGTATGGTTGATTCTTGCGGTGTAATGCCACAAAAACAATCAAATACAAGGCAAGTCTTCGTATGTTTATTATATATGGTAGTCAGCAGTTTACTTCTCGATGCTGATTAATTCAATCTTGAAAATCAAGGCAGAGAAAGGCTTAATCTGACCTTGTTCACGCTCGCCGTAGGCCAACTCTTGTGGAATATACACTTCCCATACAGAGCCTACAGGCATGTGAACGAGAGCTTCTGTCCATCCTTTGATGACCTGATTGGCACGCAAGGAAACAGGCTGTCCATTCTTATAAGAGCTGTCAAACACCTTACCGTCGAGGGTCTTACCTTCATAATGAACCTTCACCATGGATGTATCTGCCGGCATGGCACCGTTACCAACCTTGATAACCTTGTATTGTACACCGCTTGGCAATGTCTTCACGCCATCTTTCTTCTTGTTCTCAGCGAGGAATTTCTCACCAGCTGCCTTGTTGGGGCCATATTCCTTTTCCATGACTTTGGCTCTGATTTCGCTCATCTTGGTCTGTGCTACCTGTCCAGCCTCTTCGATGGTCATGAGGCCTTTCTTGCCTGTTGTACCGGTGATGAAGCCTGCCATGAAGTTCTTCAGTGAGATGGTCTTGGTTGAATCGCTGCCAAATACCTCTTGGTTGATACCGGTAATCATCTGATTGCTGATTTGTTGACCAATCTGGATACCTGCATAGTAAGCGGCACGGCCTTTGTCATCTCCAGCATTGGCACCTTCGTTCAATCCCTTGATGAACTGATCCATGTAGGTTGTGTCGATGTTCATGCGGCCAATGAGATACTCTTTGAGTCCTTGAGTCTGTGCCAATCCGATGGCATAGCTCAATGTATCCACGTCTGTCTTGAGATTTGCCTTGGGTGTTGAGTTGCCGCAACCAGTAAATGTTGCAGCAGCGATAGCCATTGCGGCTACGAATGTAAGTTTTTTCATTGTTATTTGTTGTTATTAAATTACTTTTATAAGCTCTACATCGAATACCAATGCCGAGTATGGGGGTATGGCATTGCCTGCTCCCCGCTCACCATATCCGAGGTGATAAGGGATGAAAAAGCGATACTTGGCACCTTCCTGCATCAGTTGAAGGCCTTCCGTCCAACCGGCGATAACTTGGTTTAAGGCGAATGTTGCAGGCTCGCCTCGTTGAATACTACTGTCAAAGAGCGTACCATCATGCAGCATTCCTTCGTAATGGCATGTCACCTGATCGGTTGCTTTCGGCTTCTTTCCGTTGCCTTCTTTCAGTACTACGTATTGCAAACCGCTGGGAAGCGTCACCACACCATCCTTTTTTGCATTCTCAGCCAGGTAGGTTTCGCCAGCCTCCTTGGCCACTTTGCCTTTCTCTTCGGCAGCTGCACGTTGCTTCTTCTCTTGTTCTTGGAAGAAATTCTGCACCAATGTCTGTGCTTCTTGATTGTCTATTTTTGGCTTTGCACCAGCGATTACGTCTTTAATTGCTTGTGAAAAATCATCGATATTCAAACTCTGGGCGCCCATATCAGACAATTGTTGACCAATGCCAAGCCCCAAAGCGTAGCTTACTTTGTCCATTTTAAATAATCTATTTTGATAAGTTTTGCTTTTTAACAAGGGCAAAGATAGCAAAAAACTATCATAGCTTCGAGATATTTCTCAAAAAAATACTATTTTTGTAGAATATTAGTGTAAAAGCGAAGTCTATCCATTGATAGGCATGGGATTAAGAAATGGTAAGATCATGAAGAAGATTGTATTTCTGACAGGTGCCGGTATGTCGGTAGAAAGTGGATTCAAAACATTTAGAGGAAGTGACGGATTGTGGGAAAACTATCCCGTTGAGCAGGTGGCGACGCATGAGGGTTGGGAAGCCGATCCAACGCTTGTGACCAACTTTTACAACATGCTTCGAAAGAAACTCTATGCGGCAAAGCCCAATGAAGGTCACCGATTGATTCAGCAACTCGAACAGGCATACGACGTAACCGTTATCACTCAGAATGTTGACAATCTGCATGAGCGGGCTGGTTCTTCGAGAGTAATCCATCTACATGGCGAACTGGCCAAGGTATGTTCCAGTCGTGATCCTTACAATGAGGCCTACATCCGCGAATTGTCCGAAGATAATTGTACCGTGGAACCTGGGACCAAGGCTGATGATGGGTCGCTCTTGCGCCCATTCATCGTATTCTTTGGCGAGAGTGTGCCCATGATTTCCGTGGCAGCCGAATACGCTCGTGAAGCTGATATCTTTGTCATCATCGGAACGTCGCTCAATGTTTATCCCGCGGCGGGATTGGTTCAATATACCAAACCCAATTGTCCCATCTATCTTATCGACCCCGAAGCAGTGCAAACCAGTGGCATTCGTCATCTCAAGCACATACAGAAAGGGGCCAGTGAAGGAATGAAAGAACTCATGAAGGTCTTGGACACCAACCAATAAAGAGGGCCATTGCCCTTTCAACCCATGATGATGTTTGCACATAGCTGTAAGCTTATACATTAATAAAACCAATCAATCCATGGAGGAATGCTTATGATGAACGAATTAATTGATAAGCTGCACATAGAGCAATGCTCATTGGTGCTGCTGCACGAAGGCAACATTCGCACGTTTGAAGGTAGGGGAGTGCGAATGCTCTACAATCTGCTGAACGATGAACCCGAATCGCTTTTTAAGTCGAAAGTAGCCATTAAGGCAGTTGGTAAGACCGCCGCCAAGGCCATGGTAGATGGTGGTGTAACCGAAGTCTACGCTGATGTGATAAGCGAAGAGGCGCATAATAGGCTCAAAGACGCTGGCATAAAGGTGGATTACGAAAAGAAAGTAAACCACCAACGCTTCTTGGAAATATGGAAGCAGATGGGCGAAATTAAAGATTGATGCCACCCCTATGCAACAATCCCGTAGCTAACCTGATGGCCAAGTTCACCGTTTGTCGTGAACGGTATGGCTCTCAGGGCTTGCTATTTGTGTGAGGTAAGCGCCAAACAGTTAATGGGAGACCTGCATGTTAGCTAAAACTTTATTGGGTGAGGCATGCAGAATCTCCATAAGCCGATCACCCATTGTGCTGCCGAACACCCATACGAGCCTCAACGACATTTACCACATAGTCGCCCAGTTTTTCACATTCTTGAATGATATCCATGTAGATGGTACCAATGGCATAGGTATATAGATGCGCGTTGATATCGGTGATGTTGGTTGTCTTGAGTTGATTTCGATAGCTGTTGATTTCGTTCTCGATGTTAAAAGATAGACCGGCATCCAGATTAGCCTTACGTCCAGAGAGGATGACGTTCATCTGTGTGAGAGCATCGTCGGTGAGTTCGAACATCTGATGCAACTGCTCGTACAGTTTTTCGGGGAACTCTTCCTTGCCAGTGCGCTTGCGTTTTAAGGCACGGGCAATGTTGTAGCAACTGTCTCCGATACTCTCTATCTCGGTAATCTCTCGCAACATCGATCGTATCTTCATCTTGGTGTCGTCGCTAAGGTGCGCCGTTCCTACCTGATCCAGATAGTTGGCAATCTCAATTTCCATGCTGTCGCTGATGCCTTCGTATTTTTCTATCCGGTCGAATATTTTAATAAACTTGCTTTCGTCCTTTTCGTTAAGCAGGTCTCTCACCATCCCAAACATGCGCTGCATACGTCCGGCGAACGACCGTATCTCCTTATGTGCCTCCAAAACTGAAAGCTCTGGCGTCTTCATGATGCCCGCTTGGATGAATTGCAGACGGAAGTCTTCCTCGTCATCGCTGTGCCTTGGCTTGATCAGCATGCATACCAACCGCTCTATTTGAGGGATGAACCATATCAAAACAGCTGTATTCATGATGTTGAAAGACGAGTGGAAGGCCGCCAAAACGATAGGTAGTTTTACGGCCAGTTGCTCCTGTGTCAGGTTGTGTCCCGTGGGGTCGTAGTGTACTAAGCCGCACACGGCATTGACAAACGGATAGAACACGCACAATACCCAAATCACTCCGATGAGGTTAAACACCAGGTGGGCCAATGCGGTTCGTCGCGCTTGCGTGTTGGCTCCTAAGGCCGCAAGGTTGGCTGTGGCCGTGGTTCCAATGTTCTCACCCATGACAAGCGCGATACCCAGATAGATGGGAAGCACGCCAGACGAGCATAACAGGATGGTGATGGCCATCACGGCAGCCGATGACTGTACGATACAGGTGATGATGGAGCCAATAAACAGAAAAGAAAGTATCGTAAGATAGCTGTCAACGTCGAACGATTTGAAAAAATCAATGATTTGCGGATTGCTCTCCAATTGCAGCTCTTTGCCCGACGTGTTGAGCAGAACCAAGCTGAAGAACATAAAAGAGATACCGAAGAGAAAATCGCCTATGTACCGCATCTTGCGGCTGTAGATGAGTATGATACCCACAAGGAATGCCGGAAAGACAAAGCTGGTCAGGTCAACCGTGTAGCCTAAGGACATAATCCACGCCGTCAAGGTGGTTCCAATGTTCGCACCCATAATCACCGATATGGCCTGAGCAAGGGTCAACAGGCCTGCGTTGACAAACGAGACGGTCATCACCGTGGTGGCTGAAGATGACTGTACGGCACAGGTGATGAACGTACCGGTGAGCATGCCGGTGAACCGATTGGTGGTCATTGCACTCAAAATGTGGCGTAACTGTGAGCCTGCCATCTTTTGAAGAGCTTCGCTCATTACTTTCATACCGTAAATCAGCAGAGCCAATGAGCCGATGATCTTGAAAAAAATCGCTAAATAATCACTCGTTGTCATAATAATTGAATTGTAATGCGATATAATTTTTGCGCTTCAGTAGAAATTCGTTATCTTTACGCTCCGTAACATTTTAATAACCAAAACGAACGAGGCTGATGAAACAAGTATTGCAAATATGTTGCAAAAATAACAAAAAAACTCAAGACGTTGCTATCGGAAGCACACTTTCTGACGTATTCAAGCAATTTAATTTGAAAATGCCTTACGGACCCATCTGTGCGAGAGTGAACAACAGGGTCGTGGGAATGAACTATCAACTGTACCACAACAAAGATGTAGAGTTCTTGGACATGCACGACGCTTCGGCATCAAGAAACTACACTCGAACGCTGTTTTTCATTCTGTGCAAGGCTGTTCACGACCTCTATCCGGGGTCGAGAGTGGTGATTGATATTCCCGTTTCCAAAGGCTATTACATCAATTTGCACATCGGACGCGAGGTAACCGATGAGGATGCAACGCGCATACGCGAACGCATGCAGCAAATCATTGACGAGAAAATTCCCATCGAACGCTTCGAGGTGCGTACCGAAGAGGCCATCCGCATGTTTGAGCAGAAGGGTGATGAGGCCAAGGTAAAACTGCTCAAGAGTATTGGATCGCTCTACACGGTGTACCACCGTATCGACGATTATGTGGATTATTACTACGGTGCGTTGCTCACCAACACGTCGGATATTTACCTGTTCGGACTGGAAAGGTATTTCGAAGGCTTGCTACTGCGCATTCCTTCGAAGCACGACCCCTCACAACTTGGTGCGCTCGTCAAGCAAGACAAGATGTTCGAAGTATTCCTGGAGCAGCATCGTTGGCAGCACATTTTGGGCGTGAGTACCATAGGTGACTTCAATGAGGCTGTGAAAGCGGGCCATGCCACCAATCTTATTAATGTGAGTGAAGCCCTGCAAGAGAAGAAAATATCGCAGATTGCCGACCAGATTACCACGCACCCAGAGGTGAGAGTGGTGCTCATAGCCGGGCCGTCCTCATCGGGTAAGACCACCTTCTGCAAGCGACTGAGCATCCAATTGCTGGCCAACGGCATTCGTCCCGTGCAGATATCGTTGGACGACTACTTTGTAGATCGCGAAAAAACGCCCAAGGATGCCGATGGCGATTGGGACTATGAAAGCATTCACGCCTTAGACATCAACCTGATTAACTTACAGCTCAGTGCGTTGTTCAGGGGTGAAGAGGTGGAGCTACCCAAGTATGATTTCCTGTCAGGTAGAAGTGGAATGAGTGGTAAACGACTGCGCCTGGCCGACCGGCAGGTGCTGCTGGTGGAAGGTATCCATGCCCTAAACCCCGAACTGACTGCACAAATCCCAAAGAGGCAGAAGTTTCATGTATATATATCGGCACTCACCAGCATCCTGCTGGATGACCACAACTACATTCCTACCACCGACAACCGACTGCTGAGGCGCATCATCCGCGACCATAAATATCGAGGTGTGAGCGCACAGGAAACCATTAGACGGTGGCCGAGTGTACGGGCCGGCGAGACAAAATGGGTGTTTCCCTTCCAAGAAAACGCCGATGTTATGTTCAACACCGCTATGCTTTACGAGTTGGCGGTCATTCAGGAGCAGGCCATTCCTTTGCTCGAACAGGTACCGGAAAGCTGCGTGGAGTATTCGGAAGCTTATCGCTTGCGTAAGTTCTTGAGCTACATCACCCCCATACCCAGTCGCGCCTTGCCGCCAACCAGCCTCGTCCGCGAGTTCCTGGGCGGCAGTTCGTTCAGGTATTAGCTACGCCTGTGCCGTTACAACAAACGGCAGATGCAAGGATTTCAATTGATTATAATGTAAAGTGAGCAAAGGCTTGTGAACACTTACGTCAAAGTAAGTCGTTGCCAGGCCTTTGACTTCTTTTGCCCTAATCATACAAGACTCATAGTATTTTCTTGTTTTTTGATCATCATCTTGTTGTGTTCATCATTTTTATTATTTTATTCATCGAATGCTTTGTCATTCTATTTTCTTCTTCTATCTTTGCAAAAGCAAGTGCATACCCATGTTTTTGCAGGGGACAGATCAGGGATGAAAGAGTGTTCCATGCGGCAAGGCATTTGCCTGTAATGATTATTATATGAATGTGTTGATATGAAAATCAAAGGCTTAGAGCACGCTTTCAGTGCCAAAGAGTTGAAAGACTATTTCTTTATCACCATCGCCATGCTTTTTTATTGCATCGGGTGGACGGTCTTTCTGTTGCCCAATAACATCACCACGGGTGGCGTTCCGGGCATTTCGTCTGTGTTGTATTGGGGACTGGGCATCCCTGTTCAGTATTCTTACTTCTTCATCAACGCTGTGTTGATTGCGTTTGCCCTGCGCTTGTTGGGGCTTCGTTTCTGCATCAAAACCATTTTTGGCATCATCATTCTCACCACGTTGACGTCGCTGGCACAAACCTATATGCTGGATGTCAGACTATTGAGCGACCAGCCTTTCATGGCGAGTGTCATCGGTGCGGCCTTTTGTGGAACGGGTGTCGGACTGGGTTTGTCGGCCAATGGCAGTACGGGTGGCACGGATATCGTGGCTGCCATCGTCAACAAGTATCGTGACATTTCGCTGGGAAGGGTCATCTTAATTTGTGACTTGGTGATTATTTCGTCCAGTTACCTGGCTTTGCACGATTGGGAGAAGGTGATTTATGGTTATGTGGTGCTTTTCATCACTTCGTTTTGTGTCGATCAGGTGGTCAATTCCATGCGTCGTTCGGTGCAGTTTTTCATTATTTCTGACCGGTACGAGGAGATTGGTCGCCAAATCAACGAGAATCCCCATCGAGGTTGTACGGTGATCAATTCATCTGGATTTTATTCGGGTCGCGAGATGAAGATGTTGTTCGTACTGGCTAAAAAGAGCGAGTCGGGAAGGATTTTTGATTTGATCAACGAGATCGATCCAGCTGCCTTTGTCTCGCAAAGTGCCGTGATAGGGGTTTATGGCGAGGGCTTCGACCGGTTTAAGGCGAGGCAAAAGAAAAACGCTCAGAATAAGTTATCTCAAAAGAAACAAGGCAATTAAAATCCTTAGGGCAGACAACGGCTCTTTCGTTTAAGGACAATGTTGTTGAACAACAAATGCAACAAATGTAACGAATCATCTAAACAAGACAAAGAACGCCAGCGTTCATTGATTCTAACAATCGGATTTGTTTCATTCGTTCAATTCGTTGTTAAAACAAAGAATATGATTGTTGTTGAACAACAAACGACCTTTTAAATGAAACAGCCGTGCGAACCTCAAGCTTTCAACTCGTCAACTTGTCAACTCGTAAACTCGTAAACTAAAGATAGTTGTTACAACAAAAGAGCATGATTGTTTTTGATAACAAACAGCCTTTATAATAAAAGAGCTGTGAGGGGCGACTAATTACTGTTCTTTCTGCGGTGTCTGTTAGACTATCATGATACTGAATTTTCTTGACAGGCATCGCTCTTATCCTTCGCGTGTAATCAACCAACCTTGCTGCTGCTTACAAATACGCCAAATATGCGCATTTCTTGTAATGTGTTGTGGTATTGGTAGTTGGGCGAAAGTGGTACTTTTCAAGCCATTATATTTTCTATTTTTCACCATAAAAGCATTGCTTTAGGAGGGTTATTTGTATGCTTTTACCGTGCAAGAGCATGCCAATTGTCCGCCAAAGTGATGTCTTTACCGCACCAATCACATCACTTTTACGCCCAATGTTGATAATTCTCATCCATTTACCTCTTGTTTGCATCCTGCCTGCCTATTGATTTTTTCTAGATTGAAAGTTTCTACAGGTCGTTTTTAGGCCGTTATTTGGTAAAAATATCGAACAGTTCGTAGGGGCGTAATTTCTCACGTTCAGCCTCTGTGTAGTGATGAGAGGCGTAGGGTTGTGATTCATCACGTTCCACGTTATGCTAAAAACCTCGGCTCTTTCATTTAAAAATGATATATTTTGTTGTTGTGTACAGCATAGAAGAAATCAACAACGAAATAAACAGAAAACACGAAAATTTGCGAGTGATATGAAGAAACCAAAGAACGTAAACGTTCTGACGAAAAGAACGAAAATCAATGCGCTGGAGTCTCTCCGCTTACTCGTCAAATGAGAGAGGCTGCAACACTGTTTTTCGTTTTTTTTAGGTAGAACGGGACGTTCTTTCGTGAAATGTCTTTTGCGACAATATTCTTTTAGATTCTTTCGCTTCTTTCGTTGTTAAAGGATGAGATGTCACGATGCGTTTCTGTTGGTACGCAAGATGTTATATTCATTTAATTGGTAAACTTGAGAGAGAAGTAACCAAAGGATTAATAATTTATAGCAGCTAAGGTTATTATTAAATGAAAGAGTTGTGACTAAAAACTGAAAAAAGTACAAATAAATTTGACTTCAGCAAATAAAGTTGTATCTTTGTAAGTAGATTAGCTCATATAAACATTATTATCAAAAACATTATGAAGAAGAAATTTATTTGTACCGTCTGTGGTTGTATCCACGAAGGAAAAGAAGCACCAAAAGAGTGCCCAGTATGTCACGCTAAAGCAGAGAAGTTCAAGGCTTTCGATCCAAAGGCAATTAAAGGAACAAAGACCGAAGAGAACCTCATGGCTGCATTCGCAGGTGAGAGCCAGGCGCATACCAAGTACCAGTATTTCGCTTCTAAGGCCAAGAAAGAAGGCTATGAGCAACTGGCTGCCATCTTTGAAGAAACGGCTCACAACGAGAAAGAACACGCTAAGTTATGGTTCAAGTTCTTGCATGGTGGTGACATTCCTACAACTACTGATAACCTCAACGAAGCTGCCGACGGTGAAAACTTTGAGTGGACAGACATGTATGCTAACATGGCGAAGGTAGCCGATGAAGAAGGATTCCCTGAGATTGCAGTGAAGTTCCGTGCTGTTGCTGCCGTTGAGAAGCATCACGAAGAGCGTTATCGCAAGATGTTGAAGAACATCGAAGATAAGATTGTCTTCTCACGCGATGGTAGCTGCGTATGGCAGTGCCGCAACTGTGGGCACATCGTTGTAGGTAAGAAGGCTCCTGAGGTATGTCCAGTTTGTGACCATCCACAGAGCTACTTCCAGATTGAACCAGACAATCTGTAAGTCGACAGACACACGGTTCTTTCATTTAAAAGGTCGTCTGTTGTCTAAAACAATCATGTTCTTTAGTATCAACAACGAATAGAACGAATGAAACGAATCTGATAGTCGGAATCAATGAACGCAGGCGTTCAACGAATGAAACGAATTTGATAAAGACACGCAATATGTCCTTGTCGGCAGATTTGTTTCATTGGCAGAACGCTTGCGTTCATTGTCTTGTTTAGTTGATTCGCTTCATTTGTTTCATTCGTTGTTAAACAATATTGTCCTTAAATGATAGAGCCGTGCGACTGACATAAGAAAAACTTCAACGAGAGGTACTCATAACGAGTATCTCTCGTTTGTATTTGTACCAGTATTCTTTTAGAGCCTGTTTTCAGATTCTATCCTTATGTAGGAACGTGACAAGGTACGCACCTATGTTTGGTCAATTGTCGCTGAATACAGCGGTTCTTCGCTTGGTATGCACAAACAAAAAATGGGATGCGGCCATTAGGCGCATCCCATTTTATGATGATATAAGTAATCTATCAGATTTACTTCAATTTGCAGTAGCCATATTTAGCCGAGCAGCAAAGTTCTTCCTCAATGCGGATGAGCTGGTTGTACTTCGCAATACGGTCGGTACGGCTCATAGAACCTGTCTTAATCTGACCTGAGTTAGTAGCCACGGCAATATCAGCAATCGTTGTGTCTTCGGTCTCTCCTGAACGGTGAGAGGTAACAGTGGTGTAACCAGCACGGTGAGCCATTTCAATAGCCTCCAATGTTTCGGTCAACGAACCAATCTGGTTTACCTTAATCAAGATAGAGTTAGCTGCACCCATCTTGATACCCTTCTCCAAGAACTTCGTGTTGGTTACAAACAAGTCGTCACCAACCAACTGGCAACGGTCGCCAATCTTCTCGGTCAGCTTCACCCAGTTGTCCCAGTCGTTCTCATCCAAACCGTCCTCGATAGAGTCGATAGGATATTTTGTAATCAGTTCTTCCAAGTAAGCAATCTGCTCATCTGCGGTCAGCTTCTTACCATTAGGATCCTTTGGCATGCCACTCTTCAACTGGCGATAGTCGTAGAACCACTCACCGTTCTCTTGAACAGCAAACTCCGAAGCAGCACAGTCCATGGCAATCTTCACATCCTTGCCTGGCTCATAACCTGCATCCTTGATAGCCTGAATGATAGAATCCAAGGCATCCTCAATACCATCGAACTTAGGAGCGAAACCACCTTCGTCACCTACAGCGGTAGACAAGCCGCGCTTCTTCAACAGCTTTGCCAAAGCATGGAATACTTCTGCACCCATACGAATGCCTTCTTTGATAGAAGGAGCACCCACAGGACGAATCATAAACTCTTGGAAAGCAATAGGAGCATCAGAGTGTGCGCCACCGTTGATGATGTTCATCATTGGAACGGGCAACGTATAAGTGTTCACACCACCGATATAACGATATAGTGGCATGTGAAGAGCTTTGGCTGCCGTATGTGCAACTGCCAAGCTAACACCCAAGATAGCGTTAGCACCGAGCTTGCTCTTGGTAGGCGTACCGTCCAAGTCAAGCATCTTATAATCTATCTTGCGTTGTTCCAACACGCAAAAACCTTTCAAGGCTGGAGCAATGATGTTGTTGACGTTCTCTACGGCTTTTAATACACCTTTGCCACCATAGCGAGTTTTGTCGCCATCGCGCATCTCCAAAGCCTCGTTCTCACCCGTAGATGCACCAGATGGTACGCTGGCACGACCCATCACACCATTTTCCAATGTTACCTCAACCTCTACTGTAGGATTACCACGAGAGTCAATAATCTCTCTTGCGTGAACTTTTTCAATTACCATAATTAATTATTTATTTTGAATGAATAATATCTCTGAATTCATTGCAAAGATAACGATAATTAAGGAATTCACCAATACAGAGATATGAAATAATGTGAAATGAACAACATTGAGCTTTGAACTTTGAGCTTTGAACATTGAACTGTCAACTTAAAAACTTAAAAACTCGTCAACTTGTCAACTCATCAACTCGTCAACTAAAGATAGTTTTTGAACAACGAATGAAACCAATCAAACGAATAAACTAAACAAGACCATGAACGCCAGCGTTCTGCGAATGAAACAAATCTGCCGCCATAAACATATTGCGTGTCCTTGCCAAATTCGCTTAATTCGTTGAACGCCAGCGTTCATTGATTCTAACAATCGGATTCGTTTCATTCGTTCAATTCGTTGTTAAAACAAAAGAACATGATTGTTGTTGAACAACAAACGACCTTTTAAATGAAATAGCCGTGCGAGCTTCAAGCTATCAACTCGTGAACTTGTCAACTCGTCAACTAAACAATAGCTTCAAGCTATCACCTCGTGAACTCGTTAACTCGTGAACTTGTCAACTAAAAAAACTTGCTCCCGCAGAACTTCACATGAAGTCTGCGGGAGCAAAGTAATATATGTTTGTTCAATTGAGCTTACTCAATGACAATCTTTGAGGTCTGCACATTCGTGCCGTCGGTAGCCTTGATGAGGTAAACACCTGCAGGAACTTGTCCTTTCAGCTTCTGCGCATCAAGAGGCAAGCTGAAGGTACCTACCTTCGCACCAGAGAGGTTAAAGAGTTCTGCATTGCCTTTAGTCAAGGTAATGGATAGTCCTTCAATACCTGTTACAGAACCCATCACCTTAGCAAAGTCGGTTTCGGGAGTATTGACAAACATAAAGCGATTATGCTCAATGCCGTCTACCGTTGCCTCGAAGAAGTAAGTTGCATGATTGTCTGTGAGCGGTGTTACCGTTTCTTTTCTCACGTCAACCAATTTCAGGTTCTCGTAGTTCAGACCCTCTACCATGAAGTCCATGGTGTAGGAAACACCTCTCTTCACTTCTACGCTAAAGGCACTACCGATAATACTTGGAACGGTCATTACCTGAACATTGTGACCATCGGTAGTAGAACCAAAGATGCCTGGCTCACCCATGTTCAACTTGTCACCATCATATCCGTTATCGTAATCCGTTGTAGTGTTGGCACGCTGGAAGAGGAAGAACTTATCGTAAACTTTACCGTTGTGCATCCTCACACGAATGTTTCCGTCTACGTTGGCATCCTCCATCGTAAAGCCTTTCGCACGAAGCTCTCCTCCGTCTTCTTTCACACCTTTATAAGGAATGGTAAGCTTACCAAGAGTAGTGCTGTATACAGGGTTGGCATACTTCACCATGAATCCTTGCATAGGTGCAATGGTTGCAGTTGTACCTCCGTCACCAGCCAAATTGATAGGCACAGCCTCATAGCCACCCTTTACCTTTACTGACTGACCGTTGTTCGTTTCCCAGTCAGCCCAGCTTCCTGTAGAGTAGAGATATACGCTGTTGTCCATGTTGACACCTGTCTCACCCGACTCCAATTTCAACTGTTTGATGTCTACGCCAGCCATGAACGAGTTACCCACAATGTTGTGACCCAATCCATATCGTTTGGCGTTAGCGTCCGTAGCCTGTGAAGCAGAAACGACAGATGCCTGACGTGTCAGCTCGATAGTCTGCTCGCAAAGGTTCAGCTTGCCATAGATGTCACGCTCGGCATCGCTGCCATCGAGTACAGGTGCCACCTCATAAGCCTTGAAGGCTGTCATGTTATCAGTAGGCATCACATCTGTCCACTTGTGGTAATAGTGCTTGTCGTTATTCAGCTTCTCATCGTATGCACGCACCTTCAAACCTTTGAGCAATGGACTCTTCACTACTTCCTTTACAGGAATACCAATGTACTGCCAATCGAACTCGGCAAAGATTTTCTTACCAAAATCAGGAGAGGTCTTATCTTTGGTTTCCGTGGTTGTACGATTGGGAACATACTTACCTAATGGCTTGAACTTCACTGTTGCATAAACAGTAGAGGCACATGGGTCATCGTTGTTGAGGATGAACGTACCCGACTTTTTACCACTATCAGATGTCTTGAGTACCAGCTTATCCCTGTCGCTCTTGTTCTCAAAACCTGCCACACTCTTCACGGTCAAACCACCATCAGCAGGAACTACCACAGCTGGGTGACCAGCGGTCTTGGTGGTAGCATCCTTCTCAAACTTCTCGTTCGGAGCATTGTTCTCCAACTTGTTTACAGAAATATACTTACCAGCTGGCAAGTGCAGGTCGCGTACAGCTACCTTACCCTTGGCATCAGGTTGGTTGTTAGCAAAGATGATGTCCTGACCGTCCTTAGGAACGTTGTTGGTCCAGTTCTCTTTCTTGTTGAAGTCGTTATCTACGCCACCAATCCAATAGTTGTTACCGCAAGCGTTCACGTCAGGATCGTAAGCAGAACCAGCAGTCTGTCCTTGCGCACCATCCTTGTCAGCTTTGCCATTAGGATTCACAGCTTCAGACACACCGTCTTTGTCTACCTCGCCCTTGATGCGTCCTTGTTCATCAACCATATCTTCGGTTACGTTGTCGCCACCTTCAATGGCATCCATACATCCGTCTTCGTCGCTGTCGGCATCAAAGAAGTTAGGAACACCGTCCATGTCATCGTCGCATGGCAACATAATGGTAACGAGCGTGCTCACCATACCACTTTGGTCACGACTTTGCGTAAAGTTAAAGTACTTGGTGTTAGGCTCTGCGTTAAGGTGTGAGAGTCCCACTGTATTCGTCAGGTTGGCATCTTCGTTGTTGAAGAGTACTTTCTTTGTTCCCTCATTCTCGAATACTGTATAACGGTGGTCTGTGAGGTCGGTGTACAGTTCTGTCTGCGACTGAGTGTCGGAGTTGGTCAGAACATTGATAGCAAAGTAATTGTCAGCATGGAATGTAGCTGTCGGTGTGCTTTGCATCAGTACGTATGGCTTCATCGTACCGCCAATCTCCCAATAGCTGGTGAGCCTGTCTTCTGACGAAGCTGTCATGAATCGGTCTTTGTCTACCAAGCAGTCAGATACTTTCACAACTACAGCACCTGAGTTAGCTGCATATCCAAACTTATCTGAGATATCGAAAGTCTTCTCGCCTGTGAAGCCTTGAGTTACCCCTAGTACAGAAGGCAACAGCGTGAGTACACGGCGATTGGTATCTGGCTTATCGTTGAGGTAGTTGGGGTCGTTCACCATTGTAGCAAACAACTTCTGCGTCTTCACGTTGTCACGATAGCGCACCCACTTGCCATTGGTTGGGTTGAGCTTGTTATCAGTAAGTGCCGTTAGGTTGTCGGGAGCCAAATCGTTACACTCTGTGGTATTCAAGATACCATCCTTGTCCCAGTCGAGGTCGTCACCGGGCGCATCGCATCCCTCGAAGAATATCTGCGCACCCAAGTTCTGCGAGAACTCACGCTGCTTGTTGTAGTCACCATAGCAGTCGTAGTGATATTCCATACCAAAGTGGTCGGTGAGTTTCTTCACGATGATGGTGAAAGTAGCTCCCTCCTCAATGTACTTGCTCTCAATGAGCTGTGGACCTCTAAGAATAACGCTGTCTGGATATTCCCATGTACCCTCAATCTTCTTCTCACCTATCTTCTCATATCCAATGGTGTCACCATTCTGGATAATGGGCTTGTCGTAATCGTAGATAGGAAGCGTATAATCTGGTGTTCTATATTTCTCATCGGATGTCTTGACAACTGCGTCCCTCACGATTCTCGTGATGTCACGTCCTTTCTGTTTCCAAATATCATAGGTAAACTGGTATGGACCTTCACCACCGATACTTTGGAACTCTGCCCATATCTGCTTCTCCTGGTCTTTCTCATCCTTCACCTTGGTGCAATAAGTGGCAAAGGTAGTTGGGCGCACCTTGTTGGTAGCAATGTCGGCGTGCGGTTTAGTCACGTCAATATCCTGACGCTCATGAATTTCCTTACAGTCCACCTTCATCCCAGGGTTCTTCTCTGTACCCAGCTCTGCATCAGTAGGGGCTGTGTAGCCCTGTCCGTCAATGGGTTCAGCTGTGGTGGGAACATTAGGATTGTAAGTTGAGGAATACTGTACGTCTGGTTCTGCCTTCCATCTTTTTTTACCAGCTATTCCTTCATATACGCTCTTGGCACATTGAAGTTTGCTTTTTTGAGCGCGCATAATGCTATAATTATTATCGAAAGCACCTATATCTGCACCCTGTGTGGTAGTAGAAAGCTTGCCAGCATCATCCAAACATTGGTTGTTGTAGAACGTACAATTATAAATAGAGTCTACAAGAAAATAATCACCTGTCACTAATGCTGATGTCGATCCAGCATAGATACAACCTCCAACCTTTTTCGCATATGAAATGTTATTAACAAACAAACCATCCTTGAAAGTCACGTTTTGATGCTGGTTAGTATAGATGTCTGCCACACCTCCCTGCGCTGAACCTTTACCTGTTGTGTTCTTTGCCTCGTTACCATAGAAAATATCGTTGTATGAAACAAGACCTTTGCGCGCAGATTGTGCAATATTTTTTACATCTTGTACTTGGAACACACCTCCAACTTCGGCTTTGTTATTGTAGTAACGGTTATTCTCTGAATGAACATAACCAGAGTTGTTCCAAACTACGCCACCACCTCCAAAAGAGGTGTTGTTAATAATGGTATTGTTCCTAAGTTCTACACCAGCGCATCCAGCGTTCATAGAGATAACTCCACCTCCATTACCAAGACTCTTATAACCTTCGCAAGAATTGTTCTTGAAAATGCTATTGCTGATACGTACCACACAACCGTTGGTATCCATTCCGATGACACCACCGTTCATTTTCGATGTATTATCCTCAAATAGACAGTTGTCAAAGTCGATGGTCTTGTCTGTGTTGCCACTATTATGATACATACTTACAGCACCACCGATAGAACCTACCTTGTTGCCAAAGAACTTACAATTGACAAACTTTCCATAGCCTTTAAAGATAGCAACAGCACCACCACCTGCATTAGTTACTGCTTTCGGACAGTCGCATTGGTTATCCTTAAAGACACAATTGCGGAATTCAAACTCTTTTTGTGATCTTATTTCGATAGCACCACCATCCTTCTTATTGCTATTTTCTCCAAAATAGCTACCTTCCACGGTGAATTTGGAAGCATTATCCAAACAGATGGCACCACCAGCACCAGTACCACTGGCACCTTTGGTGTTAGCATTATTATTACAGAAGATGGAATTCTTGATGTTCACCTCTCCAGCCACACCAATCCATGCGGCACCGCCTTCAAGTGCGGTTGTATAGTTGTTCTTAAAGTTACAATTCTCGATGGTCACATCGCAGGGGATTTTATCGTTTGCAGCCTTGATACTCACGGCACCACCATCGCCTTTTGCCGCTGTCTTTCCTGAACCATTGCCATAGAACTCATCGTTCTTGAACACGATGCTGCGCTTCTTGCTCGGATTAGTCTTGTCTATTTGGCAACGAGATTGCGTTCCGTCATAGAAGTAGAACACACCACCGATGTCGCCACCGAAGTTTTTGTAAAAGCTGTTGTTCTCCGATCGGAAGTTTACGAAGCTGGCAATACGGAACAATCCACCATTGCCACCTTCCGAGTTGTGAAAGTTGGAGTTGGTGATAGAGATGTTCTTGAATCCTTCGAGGAAGAAGGTACCGTGCTGTCCCGAGGCGGTTCCACCCTGCGCACGGTTCACCTGCATGTGGTCTATCTTGACATAGGCATCTGGGTTTTCATCCCAATTTCCGCAGTTGGTCCATCCGATGACGGCACCCTCTTGTGTGGAACCCACATGCTGGACATCGTGGAAGGTAAGGTAGCTGATGTCAATCTGTGAATTGACAGCCCTACCTGTAACGTTTGCTACCAGGAATCCACCACCAATCGAACCGAAGCTCTCGGCTCGCATCACTTCGACACGGTGCAAGCGAATCTTTGGGTTCTTGGTTTTTCCATATACGAAGATGGCACCCGCAGCTGCTGAGCGGTAATACGGTATGCGACAATCTTCCAAGGAGAAAGTCACGTTGTCAAAACCATTGTTGTCGAGCGTGATGAGCGAACCGTTGTAGATGTTGCCCACGAAGTTTGTCGAGTTGAAGCTCACACCCTGCAACGCAAGTGTCTGGTTGTGGTTGTTGGTACGGAACACCGACTGGGTAATTATCCTGGTAGCAACCAACTCAGTGACATAACGCTTGGGGTTGTTGCTGCAAGTGTCTTGCGGCAGCGTTTGTGAACCCGGTGTGGGGAATCCACCGTAGATGCGTAGGCTCTCACCCGCGCGAGTAAGCGTGTAGTAGCCAGCCTGACCTTTCCCACCCACGGGATTATTGTCTACGTTGTACTTACCTTCCGCCACATAGATGACGGCATCCAGATTGGCGTTGCTGTTCACCGCCCTGAGTGCCGCATCGAGCGTCTTGAAGGCTGCGTTCCACGACGTACCATTACGGGCGTCGTTGCCTCGCTTCTGCGACACATAGAACTTAATCGGCTCTGCCTGTGCACCCAGTGCCATGAAGCACGTGAGGAGCAGCGTCAGCAGATGCCGAGTTGGTAATAAATGTTTCATGTTGTTTTTAATTTTAGTTTTTCTTTTTGTTTTCTACTTGCTTGCCGTGTGCCACCTGTACTCTGTGTTGGGCATGGGTGACATCGCGACCTTGAGATTTACCACTGCATGGTGAACTCATCGTCATTGAAATCCTCGAAGTCGTCAAAGCCGCCCTCTTTCGCACCCAGCGAAGGGTCTTTGCTGGGGTCGTACGCTGACAACTCACCTCCTGGGTCACCTCCTGGTGCTTGCAGTAGCATGATTCCTGGACTTACATACGTTTTCTTTGCCATATTCAATTTTTTGTTTTTATAAATAAATAAGTTTTCTATGTTTTGTTGCCAGATATAGCTGGCACATTCTTCTCTTTTTTACAAATGTTTGTAGCCAAACAATTGCCCAAAGTATCTGTCGTACATTGAGTTGTTAATTCAGCATTACCGTCATCCTATTTCGCATATAGGTGTCATGGGTGTTCCATTTCTATGCTTTGCGAGCTATATATATAATAAGGTGGAAGGACATGAGCGCCTCATCACCTGATTGATACAAAAAGCTCGTATTTTGAACAATACAAAAGTAATCATTACAAATGGTGTAAAGACACACAAAAATATCAAAATGATGAATATCTCTATCTTACCCCCCCCCTTATTGTTAATAATTATTAAACAGAAGAAAAGAGTATTAATTTATGTTTATTTTTCGCATAAGCATGTTGTAATTATTATACTTTTACAAAAATAAAGTCTGTTTGCAGTTTTGCTACAGATTTGCAAACTTTTGATGCATGAAATTTTACAATTTAAACAAACACCGCCAGTGTCCCAATTACATTGGGTCCAAAGCCATGGGATTTGCCTTGATTACTGGCATGTGTGGTGAGCGTGTGGGCGACATTGTCCCCGTACCCGTGATGATATTCGTGATGAGTGGCAAGCTTAAACTTTGTTTCAAGAAGCATGTTGAGACGGTTGTCAATGCTGGTGAAATGGTTGCTGCCGTGTTTACAAAGGAGGCGTACGCCACCGCCCTGGAAGATTGTGTGTGCGTGAGGTTGTACATACAGGGCGATGGACTGGATTTCTGCCACCGCATCGTAAACTCTAACTTGCTACAGAGGTTGGGTGAACAAGTAGGAGAACAGGGCAAGGTGCTGCCCATGATACCGGAGATTCAAACCATCATGCGGCAAATGACGGGCTACATTACCGACGGACTGATGTGTTGCGACGTGCATGCCATGAAGCAACGCGAGCTGGCGGCGGTGCTGCAAGCCTACTATCGACCAGCAGATTTGCTACCCTTTATCGCCCCCATCTACGATCCCAACGCGCGGTTCTACAACGATGTGATGAGGTTGGCAGACAAATATCTGCCGGTAAAAGAGATGGCCTCGCAGCTGAACATGAGCTATCCCACGTTTATTAGAACTTTCCGCAAGGTTTTTAAAGACACGCCACAAGAGTGGTTGTCGAAGAACCGCATGAAACGATTGCGGGATTTGCTGCATAACACGGCGCACACCGACCAGGAGATTGCCGACGAGCTAAACTTCACTACGGTGCAGAACATGCGGGCTTTCTGTAAAACGCGCAGCGGGTTGACACCCATGCAGTTGCGAGAACAAGAACAGTAGCTTTTCCCTTGCTTTTTAATTGCATTGACTTTGGATGCCAAAGTCAATGGGTTTGGATGCCAAAGTCAATGGGTTTGGGCGGCAATGTCAATGAGTTTGGCAGGACGGCCCATGAAGCAGGTCGCGGGATGTGTTTTTAACAACGAATGAAACTTTTTTCAACAACGAATGAAACAAAAGAAACGAATCTGACTGTTTGGAATCAATGAACGCAAGCGTTCACCGAAAGAAACGAATATTGCAAAGACGCACAACATGTTTATCTCGGCAGATTGGTTTCATTCGCAGAACGCTTGCGTTCATTGTCTTGTTTGGTTTATTCGTAACATTTGTTACATTTGTTGTTCTACAACATCGCCTTTAAATGAAAGAGCCGTGGTCTAAAGTTGTAAGTATGGAAAAATGTCTTACTGTTGTTCCGCTGATTTAAAAAAAATGCTTACCTTTGGCCAAAAAGGAGGACACGCCATGGAGAAAATCACACAAGACAATTTCGAGGAAAAATATGTAGACCCCATTGAACAGCGGCAGATAGACAAGTTTGTGTGCGATGAGATGTCGCGCCAGATACACCGCTACATCAAGGGAATGTCGGGCACAAAAGCCATGATGGAGAAGTTTGAGGCGCAGTTGTCCACCCTGAGCGTACCGCAGAAGGAGGAGGCCATCGCCCGGTATATCGACCTGAACCGCAAGGTGCTGAGCGGGTTGGATTTGAAAATCGTGCTGACACGAGCCATCGCCAACTATTGCGACACGTTCAGTTATATGCTCGAGCTTGTGAACGACAAGCGAAAGTGGGTGTTCTACCTCAACCGCATCAAATCGAAGTACATTCAATACCATTCCGTGATTGAGCAAGATGGCAAGTTTGGCCTGTGTGATCATCGTGGCAACATCTTGGTCCACCCCGTGTATGATTTCGTTCGAACGTGTTACATTTATGTAGATGACCTGGTGACCATGCCCGTCATCGTGCAGAAGGAAGGTAAGATGGGGCTGATACTTCCCGATGGGAAAGACACCATCGTGGCACCTTTTGAGTATGATGACATCTCGTTGCGCGAGGAATATCCTTACTTTGAGGCTACACGAGGGGACGAACAAGGATATATCCACAGCGACGGACAATTCGTGGTTGCCCCGCATTCACGGTAAATTTCCCGTTTATCAACAGCACGGCTCTTTCATTTAAAAATGATATATTTTGTTGTTGTGTACAGCGTAGAAGAAATCAACAACGAAATAAACAGAAAACACGAAAATTTGTGAGTGATATTAAGAAACCAAAGAACGTAAACGTTCTGACGAAAAGAACGAAAATCAATGCGCTGGAGTTTCTCTCCGCTTATTCGTCAAATGGGAGAGGCTGCAACACTGTTTTTCGTTTTTTTAGATAGAACGGGACGTTCTTTCGTGAAATGTCTTTTGCGGCAATATTCTTTTAGATTCTTTTGCTTCTTTCGTTGTTAAAACAAATCAAATGATTGTTTTGCCAACAAGCAATCTTTTTACATGTAAGAGGCGTAGGTTGCAACGCTGGGTTTTTGTTCTTTCCGTGCTTTTTCTTAACTTTGTGGCATGCTCATGAAGTATGTAGATGTCATTGTTCCGCTGCCTTTGGAAGGCACGTTCACCTATTCGGTTCCTCACAACTTGGCCGAGCGGGTGCGGTTTGGCGTGCGTGTGGCTGTGACGTTTGGTGCCTCGAAGGTGCATACCGCCATTGTGGTGAGGGTGCATCAGGACAAGCCCGCCTTCAACGTTAAAGACATCGTTGACGTGATTGATGATCAACCCATGCTTCTGGAACAGCAATACCAGCTGTGGCAGTGGCTGTCGGCGTACTACATGGCTCCGCTTGGCGACGTGTACAATGCCGCTTTGCCTGCCGGACTGAAGGTGGAGGAGAACTATAAGCCTCGTACGGAGACGTATATCGACCTGTGCGAGCCGCTGCGCAACGAGCAATCGTTGAACGTGGCCCTTGACCTGTTGAAGCGAGCGCGCAACCAGCGAGAGGCTCTCATGCACTTCTTGCGCATCTCACACTGGGAAACGATTGAAGGAACGCAGACTGCGGAGCCGGTGGTGGACATCACCCGGGAGGAGTTGATGAACGTGTCGCACTGTTCGTATGCCGTCATCAAGAGCCTGGTAGAGCGGAAAATACTGTTCACCTACGAGCGGGAGGTGGGACGGCTCAATGACCATGGCGAGGAACATCTTGAAAATGTAAAACGTTTGAATGAGGCCCAACAAGAAGCGTACAACCAGATTGTTTTTCAATTTCTCAAGAAAAACGTGGTTTTGCTGCATGGCGTAACCTCCAGTGGCAAAACAGAAATCTACATACACCTTATTAAAAAGGCACTTGAGGAAAAGAAGCAGGTGCTGTATCTGTTGCCTGAGATAGCCCTCACGGTGCAAATTACCAGTAGACTAAGACATGTGTTTGGCAACAAACTGGGCATCTACCATTCTAAATATAGCGATGCCGAACGCGTGGAAATATGGAAAAAACAGCTTTCGCACCATCCATACGAGGTGGTATTGGGTGCGCGCAGTGCCGTGTTTCTGCCTTTTCAGCGGCTCGGGTTGGTCATCATTGATGAAGAACACGAAACCTCTTTCAAGCAACAAGACCCCTCGCCACGCTATCATGCACGGTCGGCAGCCATCGTGTTGGCAAGGATGTATGGCGCGAAGACCTTGCTGGGGACGGCCACTCCGTCGGTGGAAAGCTATTATAACGCCTGCCAGGACAAGTATGGACTGGTGACCTTGACCTCGCGGTACAAGGACATCCAGCTGCCAGAGATTAGGGTAGTGGACACGAAGGATCTGCAACGGCGCATGATGATGACGGGACCTTTCTCGCCATCGCTCATCGCTGCCGTGAATGAAGCGTTGAAGAGCGGGCAGCAAGTGATACTGTTTCAGAACCGACGCGGCTTCGCACCGATGATAGAGTGCCGCACTTGCGGTTGGGTTCCAAAGTGTACCAACTGCGATGTGTCGCTCACCATGCACAAAAGCATGAACTTGTTAACCTGCCATTATTGTGGTTATACCTATCGCATACCCACGGTTTGTCCCGCATGTGGCGGCACCGACCTGCGTGGTCGTGGCTTTGGAACGGAGAAAGTGGAGGAGTATGTGGGGCAATTGTTCCCCGAGGCGCGTGTCGCCCGCATGGACTTGGACACCACGCGCACCCGCAACGCCTACGGAAGGATTATCGACGACTTCTCTTCCGGGCGCACCAATCTGCTCATCGGCACACAGATGGTGAGCAAAGGGCTTGACTTCGACCGGGTTAGTGTGGTGGGAATACTCAACGCCGACGCCATGCTGAACTATCCAGACTTCCGCGCTTACGAACACGCCTTTATGATGATGGCGCAGGTAAGCGGTAGGGCCGGGCGTAAAGGGCAGCGGGGAAAAGTGTTCTTACAGACCAAAAACAAGGAGCTACCCATCATCAGACAGGTGGTGGAGAATGACTATCAAGGATTTTATGAGGCACTGTTGGAAGAACGGAGATTGTTTTCTTATCCGCCTTTCCATCGTTTGGTATACGTTTTTTTGCGTCATCGGCACGACGATGTGGTAGAAACGGCCGGCATAGAGATGGGTAGCAGGCTCAGACAGGGATTGGGTGAGCGTATTTTAGGTCCTGACAAACCTTCGATAGCGCGCGTGAAAAACCTGCACATCCGCAAGATTGTCATCAAGTTGGAGAACGGTATCGACCCAAAGGCGGTGCGCCTTTACTTGCGTACCGTGCAGCAACAACTGTTGCAGGACAAGCGTTATGCTGCCCTGCAAGTGTACTATGACGTGGATCCGCTGTAGCAAATGTGCCGTGATTTAGTCCTTGCGAGCTTTCTCTTTCTTCTTCTCTTCTTCCGGATATGATATCCGCGTGTGGTAAATGGCTTTCAGTCGTTCTATCAATACCTGCTTGGCTTGCAACACATCTCTGAAGGTAATGGGACAATCGGTGAAGGCACCGCGCTTCACTTGTCCGTCAATGATTTTGTTGGTAAGCTCTGTAATACTCTCTTCCGTGTACTCGGGAAGTGAACGGGAGGCAGCCTCAACAGAGTCGGACATCATCAAAATGGCTTGTTCGCGCGTGAAAGGATCGGGTCCCGGATAGGAGAATGGTGCAGAATCTACCTCCTCATCGGGATGTTCATTCTTGTATTGTATGTAAAAATAGCTTGCCGTGCTGGTGCCATGATGGGTCAAAATGAAATCTTTGATAAAGGATGGCAGGTTGTGTTGCTCTGCCAATTTTACGCCATCAGGCACATGACTCACGATGATGCGGGCGCTCTCCTTCGGCGATAGGCCATCGTGTGGGTTGGCTCCCACTTGATTTTCGGTGAAAAAAGCGGGGTTGTTCATCTTCCCAATGTCATGATACAGGGCGCCGGTACGCACCAGTAGGGCATTGGCCTCAATCTTATTGGCAATCTCAGCGGCCAGGTTGGCCACGGTAATGGAGTGCTGGAAGGTGCCGGGAGCTATCTCGCTGAGGTCGCGAAGGATGCCCCGGTTGGTGTTGGACAGCTCGAATAGCGTGACGTTGGATGTGAAGCCAAACATCTTTTCGATGACATACATCAGCGGATAAGACAGCAACAGCAGTACAGCATTAGCGGCAAAGTGGTAATACATGTCAATGTCGAGCTTGTCGAGCGAGCTGTTTTGCATGAGTTGTAGTGCGAAATAAACCACCGCATACGAAAGTCCTACGAGGATAGCAGTCTTGAATACCTGCGAGCGTTGTGTGAGTTCGCGTAGGGAATAGATGGCTACCAGGGCCGCAACGATTTGCATAATGATGAATTCGTATTGATATTTCACCGCCGCGGCACAAATCAAGATGATGATGCACTGCGTGACGAAAGCTGTTCTTGAATCCATGAACATGCGCACGAAGATGGCTGCAGTGGCCAATGGCAGGATGTACACGCTGAACAAACTGTGCTTCATCATCAGTGATACAAGGATGGGGAACAGCGCAATGAGTACGTAAAGCATCATGATGCTGCGCGGCTTGCTGAAATAGTCTTTGCGGAAAAGCGACAGATAGGCCGTGAACAGAATGATGAGGATGCTGACATAGAGCAGTTGGCCATAGAAAGTGGTCTTGGTTTCTTGGTCAGAAACGTTTCTGCGCTTCATCTCTCGCTCGTATGAGTTCAATACCCGATAGGTGTATTCGTCAACAATGTCGCCCCGGTCGATAATCTTTTGTCCGCTGATCATCATGCCGCTGGCTATCGGAATGCTGCTCAAAAGGTCGTTGAGCTCGGTTTCACTCCGATCTTTGTCATAAATCAAGTTGGGTTGTAGGTAGAAGTTAAGGTTGCATCGCTGCAACAATTGGCGATAAGGAGCCAGCTTGTTGTCGGCAAACAGTTGTTCGTAGGCCGACAAGGTAGAGTAAATGCAATTGACAGGAGCACTCTGTGCCGCCTTGTCATTCACCACTCTGACCATGTTTGTCGAATCTTTTGCGAACCGATTGTATTCGGGCGTGTTGATAATGCCTGCCTGATAGAGTCGATGGAAACGATCCAAAAGGATGTGCATGTAGGCCGCTGGCAAGCCTGGAACGCCCAACTTGAAGTCGTTTTTGAACCGTTCTATCTGCTCTTTCTCCACACTTGCCTTGTAATTGAAGTAGGGTTGGAAATACTGCATCAGCGAGTCTTTCTCCTGTTGGATGGCCTCATCTGTCTTATAAATGGGGAAATCGAAGGTGGCAATGAATGAATGATACATCCAAGGCTTGTCCACATCGTAATGAAACTGCTGCGACGTGTCGCGTGGAAGGCTCCATACAATGAGCACAACGGTGACTACCACGAGCATAATCCTCGTTAATATGCTTTGCCAGTTTTGCGAATCTGTTATGTTAAGTTTACTCATTTTGTCACAAAAAATAGATATCTTGTTCTGAAACGTGTTGATGGATGGGATGTAATCCCTATAAGGCTCGTATGTGTGCCATGAACCTTTTGACAGTTCATGATACAGGGTCTTTCGGCCTACTATCATGCGAAAATACAAAAAAAATACGGCATACTGCAAAAAAATGACTACTTTTGCACAAAATTTAATATCTTATCTTCATTTATTTAAAATGGCAGAAAGAAAAGTAAGGGTGCGTTTTGCACCCAGTCCTACTGGTGCTTTACATATTGGTGGAGTACGAACAGCGTTGTATAATTATCTTTTCGCACGTCAACATGGTGGCGATCTCGTGTTTAGAATCGAGGACACCGACTCTCATCGTTTCGTTCCTGGAGCCGAAGAATATATCCTCGAATCATTCAAATGGTTGGGCATCCAGTTTGATGAAGGTGTTTCTTTCGGCGGAGAGCATGGCCCTTACCGTCAAAGCGAGCGTCGCGAGATTTACAAGACGTACGTTCAGCAGTTGCTGGATGCAGGTAAGGCTTATTATGCTTTTGACACTCCGGAGGAGTTGGAGGCCAAAAGAAACGAATTAAAAAACTTCCAATACGATGCTCATACGCGCATGCAGATGCGTAATTCATTAACAATGACGCCCGATGAGTGCCAACAACGCATCGCGGATGGTGAGCAATATGTGGTGCGTTTCTTGTTAGAACCCGGTCGTGAGATACATGTGCAGGACTTGATTCGTGGCGAAGTGATTGTCAAGAGCGACATCCTCGATGACAAAGTGTTGTACAAGAGTGCAGACGAACTCCCAACTTACCATCTGGCCAACATTGTTGACGACCATTTGATGGAGATTACACACGTCATTAGAGGTGAGGAATGGTTGCCCAGCGCGCCCCTGCATGTGTTGCTCTACGAGGCGTTTGGCTGGACCGACACCATGCCTTCGTTTGCCCATCTGCCCCTTTTGCTCAAGCCGGAAGGCAAGGGTAAACTGTCAAAACGCGATGGTGATCGGCTGGGCTTCCCTGTCTTTCCGCTGGAATGGCACGACCCCAAGACAGGTGAAGTGTCGTCAGGATTCCGCGAGAGCGGTTATTTCCCCGAGGCTGTGGTTAATTTCCTGGCCCTTTTGGGATGGAATCCGGGGACCGATCAAGAGATATTCTCACTCAACGAGTTGGTTGATGCCTTTGACATCACACGCTGTTCCAAGGCCGGAGCCAAGTATGATTACCAGAAAGGCATTTGGTTTAACCACGAATACATGTTGCAGAAGAGTGATGATGAGATAGCCGATCTCTTCGCACCCATCGTTGCCAACAACGGCGTAGATGAGTCGATGGATCGTATCCGGCAGGTGGTTCACATGATGAAAGACCGTGTCGACTTCGTTAAAGAGCTTTGGCCGTTATGTTCTTTCTTCTTCGTAGCGCCGCTGGAGTACGACATGAAGACGGTTCGCAAGCGTTGGAAACCCTATTCGGTAGAGCAGATGACCGAGTTGGCCGACTTACTGGAAGGTCTTGACGATTTCTCCATTGAGAATCAAGAGCAGCATGTCATGAATTGGGTCAAAGAGAAAGAATATAAACTGGGTGACGTCATGAACGCGTTCCGTCTGACCTTGGTCGGAATAGGCAAAGGCCCGGGTATGTTCGACATCTCGGCTTTCCTGGGTAAGAACGAAACATTAAGGCGTTTGCGCAAGGCCATTGAGGAGATTCCCACCGTGGCATCTCATCTTGCCTGATGCAAAAACGCTGAATAGGAAAACCTCTTTGCATCGTGTATCAAGTAGCCATATACCTCTATCTGTGCGGTGTTGCCGTGGCCAGTATCTTCAGTAAGAAAGTAAAGAAGATGTGGAAGGGCGAACGCCAGACCCTTGATATCCTCAAGAGCAAGGTCAATCCCAACCATCAATACATCTGGTTTCATGCCGCTTCGTTAGGTGAATTTGAACAAGGGCGGCCGTTGATAGAGCGAATCCGCACCGATTATCCTGAATATAAAATACTACTGACGTTCTTTTCGCCTTCGGGTTACGAGGTGAGGAAGAACTATGAGCATGCCGACATTGTGTGTTATCTTCCCATAGATACCATCCGCAACGCCCGCAGGTTTTTGAGGACGGTGCGCCCGTGCATGGCCTTCTTCATCAAATATGAGTTTTGGTACAATTACCTGCACATCCTCAAGCACCGCAATGTGCCCGTCTACAGTGTCAGTAGCATCTTCCGAGAGCATCAAATTTTCTTCCGTTGGTATGGCAAAAGTTATGCAGGCGTCTTGAGATGTTTTACGCATTTCTTTGTCCAAAACGAAAAGAGCAAACACTTGCTTCACACGATAGGGATAGATACGGTTGATGTCGTAGGCGATACTCGCTTCGATAGAGTGTTGCAAATCAAGGAGAAAGCTCAGCAACTCCCGATAGTTGAGGCTTTCAAAGCAGATAAAAAAGTGTTTGTTGCAGGCTCAAGTTGGGCGCCAGACGAAGATATTTTTATTCCTTTCATGAATGAATGTAAGGACTGGAAAATGATCATCGCCCCCCATGTCATCAGTGAAGAGCATTTGAAGCGTATCGAAGAAAAATGCAAAGGAAAGACGGTTCGTTACACAGCAACAACACCCGAAGAAGCTGCACAAGCTCAATGCTTGTTAATCGACTGCTTCGGACTGCTATCGAGTGTTTATCATTATGGTGAGGTGGCGTACGTTGGTGGAGGCTTTGGGGTAGGAATACACAATGTGTTAGAAGCCGTTGTATGGAAAATGCCCGTACTTTTTGGTCCTAATCATCAGCGTTTTCAAGAAGCGCAAGAACTGATTAAGGCGAAGGGAGGGTTCGAAATCACGGATAGTTCTTCGTTTGCACGTATGATGCAACAGTTCATGACTCAGCAAGAGTACTTGCGATTGAGTGGCGAAGCGGCTGGTAGTTATGTGGAATCAAAGGCGGGTGCTACCCATAAGATTTTGAAGCAAATAGATTTGTAAATCAATCTACCTTTGCAAAAAGGATACCGTTTGACTTTCAATAAAACGATATAGTGTAAAAGGTTAACTTATTTTCTTGAGTTAACCTTTTGTGTTCTTGTACTTTATGCTTATTTTTGTCAAACAATCAACAATCAATTTTCAACGACATACAATATGATTCGGCATTCAAGATATTTTTATTGCTTTTTGGTAGTGATGACTTTTTGGGTACAATTTGCTTTTGCACAAACCTATACTCGTGGCGTTGGCATTTATCCTGGGTGTGTGCAAGAGGCTTATGTGCCTATGTTGGTGCAGGATGACACCTACCGCAACATTGCTTTGCATCGCAAGGCTTTCCACTCTTCATCGTACGATTACAACCTAACGGCACAATTGCTCACCGATGGCATCATCACTCGTCAAGGGCCTGCCTATCTGGTGGCGAGCACCAATAGTGGCGTTTTGCCCCTTCGAGAACGCGAATGGGCCATTGATGGCGGCGAGTACACCCGCAATATCTTGATGGGTAGTCGGGCAAAGTTAGAGTACCACTGGCAGGGAATGGGCATCAAGGCCAACCAAGTGAAGCTGTTTGCCAGCGTAGCCTATCAGCCCCAAGAGGCCAAGAATGGGTTTTCCATCAAGGTGATGGGTAAGAATCTCAAAGGACAGTGGGTGGTGTTGGACGAGAAACGTGGAAAAGCATTGCCCGGAGAGCCTTCGAAATACAAGGCACACAGCGACCCTAACAAGAATACTGGTGGTGACTTGTTACCTACGCGAAAGGTCAATATCAGCTTCAATCTTAATACCAAGGGCAAAGTTTTCAGCGACTTTCGCTTGGCGTTGGACATGGATGGGGCTGCTTACTGGACTGTTACCGAACTGAAGTTTTATCAAGACGGACGGCCAATGACCGACCTGTTGCCATCGTCAGCCTTCAACAGCTGTTGGATGAGTGCGGGAGATGGCAACCAATGGGTGTATGTTGATTTGGGTGTGAAGGCCTCTTTTGACAAAATTCGTTTGCATTGGGTGCAAAAAGCCGTGCAAGGACAGCTTGAAGTGTCTGATGATGCCCAGCGATGGCGACCGCTATGTAAGTTGTCTTCCAAGAATGCGACCCTCGATGAGTACGACTGCAAGGCCACGGCCCGATATGTGCGTGTGAACATGCAGGGTGCAAGGACTGGACAACGCTATGCACTCAGTGAGGTGGAAGTGATGGGTCGTGGGGGATTGGTGGCGCATCCTAAGGCAGAAAGCCGCCAGGATGGCAACCAACTTTCGCTCAATGGAGGACACTGGCGATTGCAGCGTGCCTCGCAAGTGCGGGCAACGGGTGAACAAATTGCGCAAGCAGCCTTTGACGACAGTAAGTGGATAACGGCCACAGTGCCTGCCACGGTACTGTCGAGCTATATGAACATCGGCGCCATACCCAATCCAAACTATGCCGACCATCTGTTCATGATTTCCGAATCGTTCTTTAATTCCAACTTTTGGTATCGTCGTTCGTTCCACGTTCCCCAAGCTATGCTGGGCAAACATGTGTTCCTGAACTTTGATGGCATTAATTGGAAGGCTGACATCTACCTCAATGGAAAGAAGGTTGATCGCATGGAAGGGGCGTTTGTTCGTGGAAGAATCGACGTTACTAAGCTGCTCGTGTCGGGCGAGAACGTGCTGGCCGTAGAGATAGTGAAGAATCAACATCCAGGTGCTGTCAAGGAAAAGAATGAGATGAATACCGACTTTAATGGCGGAATTCTGGGTTATGACAATCCTACGTTCCATGCTACAATTGGGTGGGACTGGATCTCTACCATCCGTGGACGTGACATCGGTATTTGGAATGACGTGTATCTGTCTGCTGAAGGTGGGGTGAGTTTGGCAGATCCAGTGGTGACTTCGTGCTTGAACCTGCCTGATACGTTGGCCACGGTCACACCGTCCGTCGTACTGAAAAACAACGAATCGCATGCTGTGACAGGACGGTTGAAGGGCTGGATAGGCGATGTGATGTTTGAAAAAACCGTGACCTTGCCCGCATTGGCCACCGTGGAAGCTGCGTTTGACCCATCGAAGTTCGCCGTTTTGAAGAACCGTCGCCTGCGCTTGTGGTGGCCCAACGGCTATGGAACACCTTATCTTTACGACGCTGGATTTAAGTTTGAAGTGGATGGAAAGGTGTCGGACGAGCTGACGTTCAAGACCGGAATTCGTGAAATGGGGTATCGGGATGTTGATACCCGACTGACGATGTATGTCAATGGGAAACGCTTTGTGCCACTGGGAGGTAACTGGGGTTTCAGCGAGAGCAATCTGAATTATCGGAGTAGGGAGTACGATATTGCCGTGAAGTATCATCGTGACATGAATTATAACATGATACGCAACTGGGTAGGACAGACCGGTGATGAGGAGTTTTACGAGGCTTGTGACCGTTATGGCATTATGGTGTGGCAAGACTTTTGGCTGGCTAATCCTGCCGATGGACCCAATCCGATGGACGAGGACATGTTTCTGAAGAATGCAAAGGATTATGTGTACCGCATCAGAAAGCATCCGAGTATCGGTCTGTACTGTGGACGAAATGAGGGTTATCCACCCGAATCGATCGATAGGGCGTTGCGTCAATTTGTACAGACGTTGCATCCAGGACTTTGTTATGTGTCAAGTTCGGCCGATGATGGTATCAGTGGGCATGGCCCATACCGCGCTTTGCCTGCGAAAGAATACTTTGAGAAGCAGACTGGTAAGCTACATTCGGAGCGTGGAATGCCAAATGTCATGACCTTTGAGGGCCTCTCTAGAACGCTAAGTCCAGCGGCTTTATGGCCTCAGAATGCGCAATGGGGACAGCATGACTACACGTTGCAAGGGGCACAGCAAGGAGATTCGTTTAACAAAATCATCGAAAAAGCGTTCGGAAAGGTGCAAAATGCCAAGCAGTTCACCGCTCTTGCGCAGTGGGTGAACTATGAAGGCTATCGTGCTATGTATGAGTCAGGAAGCAAAGATAGGTTGGGTCTGTTGATATGGATGAGCCATTCGTGTTGGCCTAGCATGACATGGCAGACATACGACTACTACTTTGAACCTACAGCCGCCTTCTTTGGTGTAAAAAAAGCATGCGAACCGTTGCACATACAGTGGAATGCAAGCACGCGAAACATGGAGGTTGTCAATCTAAATAAAGTGGTGAGTGGGACATTGAAGGCGCAATGTGAGGTGCTGGACATCCACGGAAAACGGCTTTCTTACCATGAGATGGCGTTGCAGAGCAAGCCTGATACGACCGTTGTCTGCACTAAGATTGAAGAACCAGACATGCCAGGAACGGTCTACTTTTTGAAAATGAAATTGGTAGACGATAACAACCAGGTGCTGTCAGACAACTTCTATGTGTGCTCTACCGATGAAGGAAACCTGCAAGAACTTAGGCGTTTGCCCATGGTAACGTTGACCACGCATGTCAAATGGGAAGGAACTCAGGCTACGGTTGTGCTGAAAAACGAGAGTGACACACCCGCCATGATGAACCGCATCAACTTAAAAGGCAACGATGGCCTGCAAATTTTGCCGGTTGATTATAGCGACAATTATTTCCACCTGATGCCCGGTGAACAGAAAACGGTGACTGTGAAGTGGAAAAAGGAGGATACTCGTGGTTGTGAACCGATGTTGGAAATATCGGGACTGAATGTAAACTTGAAAAAGATGTCTGCGCGCTGACCTCTTATGAATCAATCATATAATCCTTATTGAATACTGAAAGATAGATGAAAAAACTAACAATATGCCTTGTAGTCTACACTTGCATCACTGCTTTTGCTGGCTCCTTTCTCCGATAAGTCGATGATGCGCGACGTATTGACATTTGAGTTGGTGCGACCTTATTTCGACTTTGTGGCGAGTGCTCGATACTCTGAACTCATCTTGGTTGGCACATACCATAAGCATGATGAAGAGATTTCTTCATCATGTGAAATCGTTCGTCTAATTGTTCTTGTATTATTAAAAGGTAAGGTCAAATCGAAGAACGTCTAAATATAGTCCGTTCCCTTCTTGATTTGCACCTCATTGACATATTTTCTCACCAGTGCCGACGAGTCTTCTTTCTTGCAAATAAGCAATACGTTGCCATGTTCGGCGATGATATACCCTTCCAGTCCGTTGAGGATGGCCAGTTTATTCTTCGGCAACTTGATGACGTTGTTTTGGCAATCTTCAAGGATGACTTCGCTGTCAATCACCACATTGTCCGATTCGCTCTTCTGCATGGCCTCGTATATGCTGTGCCACGTGCCGATGTCGGCCCAGCCAAAGTTGCATTTCATGACGTACACCCGTTCTGATTTCTCCAGTACGCCGTTGTCAACCGATAGGTTGGGGTACAGCGGGAAGTTTTTATTGATGAAATGGTTCTCCTCTTCGATGGTCCAATGGGGTGTCATGGCGTCGAGATTGCGCAACACAGAGGGCAGCAACTTGAACAGACAGTGGCTCAAATAACGTATGTTTGCCATGAACATGCCCGTGTTCCAATAAAACTCACCGCTCTCCACAAACATCTTAGCAAAATCTCTTTCGGGTTTTTCGGTGAACGACTGTACCTGGTAAACGCCGTTCCCCGCCGGCTCGCCCAATTGAATGTAGCCATATCCGGGTTCTGGTCTGGTGGGCTTGATGCCCAGGGTTAGCAGCTCATCTCTCTGACTGACGAAAGCAAATCCCTCCTGGATGTCGCTTACAAAGGCCTCCTCGTTCTGAATCATTTGGTCGGACGGTGTCACCAATAGGTTGGCGTCGGGGTTGAATCGCATGATGCGATGTGCAGCCCATGCCACGCTTGGTGCAGTGTTACGATGGATAGGTTCGGCCAAGATGCGGTCTTCCGGGATGTCGGGCAACTGCTGATGAACGTCATCAAGATACGACTGATTGGTGCTGATGAAGATGTTATCGGGTGGAACCACCTTGAGCATCCGGTCGTATGTTTGCTGCAAAAGCGTGCGTCCTGTGCCAAAGAAGTCGATGAATTGTTTCGGCGTGGCTTCACGACTGCAAGGCCAAAGGCGTTTACCTTTTCCTCCGGCCAGAATGACACAGTATTGGCTATCTGACATGATGGTATGGTTAGTTGTTGATTAGATTTCAAAGGTACGAAAATAAACCATACCGAACAATTATTTTAGTTTTATTTTGACCCTGTATTAAATATTCACACCTCATTGAAAGATGGCGAAAACAATGGGTTCATGTCAATGAATATTCTTGACAACGTACCTCTTTCTCCTTGGCTTATTTGCAAACAATCATGGTATTGGTTGCAAATAACGCAAGGATGAGTGACTTTTGTATGTGATTGTCGTATAATGCGTTATGTGAATAGCAATGTCTTGCGTAGCTGTTTCTGTTGCTTTTTGTCGCCAATAGCATAGCTTTTATCCTCCAATCTGTATGCTTTTGGCGGGCAATAACGTGCCTATTGCCCCGCAAAGTGATGCTTCTTGCACCGTCATTTCATTACTTTTCGTGAAAAAGAGCGATTTTTCAGCCAAACAATCTGCTATTTGCTCCTTGCTTGCCTATTGTTTTTTTCTATATTGAAAGTTTTCAACTGCCATTTTCGGGGCTTTATTTTGATAAAAAATCGGACAAACCGCAGGGGGCGTGATTCATCAAGTTCCGCCTCCATTAACGTGTAATGATAAATGTGGAAGAATGAGGTTGTGATTCTTTGTCAGACAGGTTTGATGCACAGCAAGTTGCAATAGTAATGAAATACATGTTGTGAGTTTGTCACGCAGTTGTATCGTTATCATCATATTACGGAAATAAAAATGCAACATCATACCCGTACTTTTGCAGCGTAAAAATTAGTTCAGTATTTCTAATGAAGACAATGAAAAGGGGATTGGCAGCTGTATGCATGCTACTACTGATGAGTTTACAAATGGCCGGCCAAGAGATTAGCGGCACGGTGGTGGATGCCAAAAGCAAAGAGCCGTTGATAGGTGCGACCATCGAGATAGCAGGTGGCAAGCCTGCCGGCGTGACCGACATGGATGGCAGGTTTAAACTTACCGGACTCAAGGAACAGAAATACACGCTTGTCATCAGGTACGTTTCTTATAAGGCCAAAACGCTTAGAGGGGTTCTCACCGGCACCACCGACTTGGTGGTGGAGATGAACGCCGACGAGCAAACGTTGAAAGAAGTGCAGATAACGGCTGCTGTCAAACAAACTACCGAGACTGCCATGGTGCAGTTAGCGAAAGAGAGTCCGTATGTGATGAGCAACATCTCTTCGCAAGAGATTCGTCGGACGCAAGACTCAAACGCCGGTGAGGTAATCAGACGTGTGCCGGGCGTGAGTTTGATAGAAGATAAATTCGTGATGGTGCGCGGACTGTCTCAGCGTTATAATAATGTATGGGTGAATGGGGGTGCCGTTCCCAGCAGTGAAGCCGACTCAAGGGCTTTCTCGTTTGATATTGTACCCAGCTCACAAATTGACAATTTGTTGATTGTAAAAACCCAATCGCCCGAATATCCATCTGATTATAGTGGCGGATTTATCGTGTTGAACACAAAGGAGATACCGTCAGAAAACTCGTTCTCGCTATCCTTAGGAGGTAATTGGAATACCCAATCGGCCTTTCAAGGCTTTACTTATGCCAAAGGTTCGAATACCGATTTTCTTGGATTTGATGGCGGTTTGCGCTCGTTAGACGGCGGTATTCACAGTCAACTTAAAACCCTATCAGACCAAGCGATTAGCTTATTGGATAACGGATTGAACAATGACTGGCACGAGAAGACGAAGAAACCTTTGGGAGACTTGAAACTTTCGGCCAATTGGAATCACCAATGGGATGTGAATCGGTATCGACTGGGGATGATAGTTGTGCTGAATTACAGTAACGAATACAGAACCTATCGGGACATGGAGAACAACCTGTTTGGTATTTATGACGCTCAAAACGACCGTGAGAACTACTTGCGCCAGTCGGTTGACAACCAGTTTAACAACAATGTGCGCTTGGGTAGCATGTTCAATCTTACGCTCATGTCGAAAAATGGGAAAAACAAATACCAATTGAAGAATATCTTTAACCAATTGGGCAACAATCGCTATACCGAGCGTAACGGCATCAGTGCACAGTCGAACAATGAGCAATCGGCAGAATATTATTATCGTAGTCGTACCACCTATAATGCACAGCTTACCGGAAAGCATACGTTCAGGGCGCACGAGTTGGACTGGAATGTGGGATATGCATACGCCAATCGGCACATTCCCGACCGCCGACGCTATTTGGTTAACGATGCCATTGAGACCAATCGGTTAGGATTGTTGACGGGAAATGATGTGTCACGCGAGTGGACACAGTTGGATGAGCACATTGTTTCGGGGAGTGTGAACGACAAGATAACCTTTAATTGGGGGCAATGGGAGCCATTTTTGAAATATGGTGCGTATGGCGAATATCGTACCCGCGATTACACCACTCGCGAATTGATATACAATTGGAACACGTCTAACAACAACATGCCAGACGGATTCAGGTACATGGAGATGCCAACCCTGCTTAGCGATGCCTCTTACTTTGGTGTGGACAAGCTGCACTTGCTGGAGCAGATGCACATGCGCAACGACTATATCGGACACAACACATTAGGCGCAGGATACTTGGCAATGTCTCTCCCCTTTGGCAAGTTAGGTATCTACGCCGGTGTCCGATTTGAACATAACAACATGGAGTTGGTATCAAATACACGAGACACAGAAGTGAGTCATGTCAGTACATTTTATAAAACCAACGACTTGTTTCCTTCGCTCAACACCACTTATAAGTTCAACGACCAACATCAACTGCGTTTGTCGTATGGAAGAAGCATCAACCGACCAGAGTTTCGTGAGGTGTCATCGTCGGTATATTATGATTTCGACTTAGCCTCCGATGTAAAAGGCAATCCTAACTTAAAAAATGCGTATGTGGATAACATCGATTTGCGATACGAATACTATCCAAGCCGAGGCGAACAGATATCAGTAGCCGCGTTTTACAAACACTTTAAGCATCCTATCGAGTGGACCTATACGGTGACGGGAGGCACAGATTTGAATTATTCGTACATCAATGCCTTGGCTGCCAACAATTATGGACTGGAGTTGGACATCAAGAAAGCGCTCGATTTCATCGGACTTCCTCATTTCAGTTGGTCACTCAATGGCGCTTTGATTAAAAGTAGTGTGCAGTTTGAAAAAGCGTCTAAGGAAAAAGACAGGCCCATGCAAGGGCAATCACCTTATTTGATTAACACAGGAATATTTTATAAGAACGAGGCACACCATATGCACATCGCCTTGTTATACAATCGCATAGGCAAACGTATCATAGGTGTGGGACGTAGTGAAGGCACCACTTCGGGCGACAACATCAATGCCCGCGTACCCGATAGCTATGAGATGCCACGGGATGTCATTGACTTGACGGCTTCTAAAAAGTTTGGAACGCACTGGGAACTTAAGTTAGGAGTGCGCGATTTGTTAGCACAGAAAGTGTATTATAAGCAGTTTGCTGACGTAACCTACGCTGATGGAGCTAAGAAAGAGGTAACCGAAATCAGTCGTTGTTATCAACCCGGACGCAATTTATCGTTGTCGGTTATCTATCAATTTTGAAAACTAAGTTAATTTAAATATCATATTTCGTTCATTGATTAAAACAAAACAAAGATGAAAAAAAGTTTAAATTTATGGGGATTGATGACAATCCTAACGCTCTCTCTCGGTTTTACTGCTTGTGGAGATGATGATGATGAGCCAGTTGATAAAAAGGAGTCAACGACCCAATACGTTTGGGGAACAGATGGTGGGTTAAAGAGTTGTGACCACTTACTGTTCACGAATGGTAAGGAAGACCCTAATGGTAAGGAGATTGGTAATGGCAATCAGGAGTTTGTATTCAAGGGGAAGCAAACGTTAAAGAAAGGTACTTATCTGCTGAAGGGCTGGGTGTATATTGCCGAAGGCTCGGAATTGACTATTGAACCAGGTACTATCATCAAGGGTGATAAGGCGACAAAGGCTGCCCTGATTGCAGAAAGAGGTGGAAAACTCATTGCTAAAGGCACGCCTACAGAACCCATTGTGTTTACATCGGCACAAGCCAAAGGCAATCGTAAGCCTGGAGATTGGGGTGGTGTCATCCTCTGTGGAAAGGCTGTAAACAATCAGCAGGAAATGGAAATAGAAGGAGGACCACGCACGAAGCATGGAGGCAATGACAATGCAGACAACTCGGGTGTACTGAGTTATGTGCGTATTGAGTTTGCTGGTTATCCCTTCAGACAGGATAAAGAAATCAATGGCTTGACCTTAGGCTCGGTAGGAAGTGGCACACAGCTCGATCATATCCAGGTTTCTTACTCCAATGACGACTCTTTCGAGTGGTTTGGTGGTGCGGTAAACGCTAAGTATCTCATTGCTTACAAAGGTTGGGATGATGATTTTGACACTGACAATGGCTATTGCGGTACGGTACAATTTGGTCTTGTTGTACGTGACTCGAAGCTTGCTGATGCCTCTCAAAGCAATGGATTTGAAAGTGATAACAATGGTTCGGGGTCGGCTGTTGAGCCTTATACCACTGCACAATTCTCAAATATCACGTTTATAGGACCTAAATTGGATAAGAACTTCCAAAACAAGCCCGATTATATTACAGGTGGAAACATGAATCCCAATAATGGTTCGGCACTCGGTAAGTTCCAATCTGCCATGCAAATTCGTCGTAACTCTCGCTTGAGTTGTTACAATACCTTGGCCATAGGCTATCCTATCGGTCTGATGCTTGATAACGAAAAGGGCGACACACAGGGTGCTGCCACAGCTGGAAAACTTAGTTTGAAGAATATTTGGTTTGCAGGTATGGATGTCATCGGTTCGGATATGAACAAAAAATATGAAGACGAGCTGGTCACTGACTATAAGGCAAAGAAGGCAGATAGCAGCAAGAAATCATTCTCTACCACCTTCTTCTTGGCACAGGGTAACACAGTGAAGGAATCTTGGGAAGGCCTGATTGATACCAAGACCTTCAAACCTTTGGCATCAAGTCCGTTGCTGAACGCTGCTTCTTTCACAGGATTGAAAGGCTTTAAGACAGTTTCTTACATTGGAGCCTTTGCTGCAAACGATAACTGGGCTGACGGTTGGACAGAGTTTGATCCAGAAAATGCCAATTATTGATTGTACGTTGATGCGACAGTAAATTTGTAGGTTTTAGCGATTCTATAGCGGATCGTATAGATAAGTAGTTTTTTATGACTTCTTATACTTGTCTATACGAAACGTTATAGAATCTTTTTTTGATGTATCAATCAGCCCAATAGTACCCATAATGAGTACTATTTTGTGTAAAAATTAGTATTACGAGATGCTCGTAATAATATTACAAACAATCACTTTTGATAAATATTTATAATTTATTAACAAAGAAATACTTGACATTACTACGAAAAGTTCGTAGATTTGCGAGTGATAAGCAATCGATGGGCTGCCATCAGACAATTGCTTACTGTTTAAGTTGATAATACGCAAGATGATGAATATGGAAAAATTGACAGTACAAGAAGAAGAGGTCATGCAACGGATATGGCAATTAGGAAGTTGTACGGTAAAGCAAATATTGGGTGAACTGGGCACGCCTCCACCGCCATACACCACAGTTGCTTCGGTGGTGAACAACCTCAAGCGCAAAGATTTTGTAAATCAAGAGCAGCGAGGAAACACCTACGTTTACTCTCCTGCCATTCCAGAAGAGAAGTACAAACAGCACTGTATGTCGCGTTTTGTTCGTGATTACTTTAGTAACTCGTTCAAGGACATGGTGTCTTTCTTTGCGAAGGAAGAGAAACTGTCTTCTGAAGATTTGCAAGACATCATTGACCAAATTGAGAGGGGTAACGAATAAATACCTTTCCCTATCGCTGGTTGGAAAATAATAGATTTGAACACGCACACTTAAAAAATACAGATTATGCTTATCTATCTTGTCAAAGTGAACATAGCCCTCATACTGTTGTATGGTTTTTATCAGGTGTTTTGTGCCAAAGACACGTTCTTTGGCTGGAGAAGAGGTTTTTTGTTAGGCATTTATGCCGTCGCTTTCTTGGTTCCATTGATGCCAACAATCAATTGGATCATGACCGCTGAAACCACTCAGGGAATGGCATTAGCGTACCGACAAGTAGTGCTTCCTGAGCTCACTGTCGGAGCAGAGAATGCCAAACAGACTTGGATGAACGTGGCGCAATGGATATATATAGGTGGGGCAGCGGTACTCTTGCTTCGGATGTTGGTGCAAGTAGGCATGATTGTAGCCATGATTATCCGCACCAAGACGCGCGAGATAGACGGTTGCAAGGTACATATCATCAAGGGCAAAGGCAGTCCATTCTCTTTTTTCCAATGGATATTTGTAAATCCCGATGCACAAACGCCTGTTCAACTGCACGAGATATTGGTGCACGAGCAGACACATGCCAGACAATGGCATTCGATAGATGTCATTTGTTCCGAACTCTTTACCATCGCATGTTGGATGAATCCTTTCGCATGGTTGTTGAGACGAGAGGTGAGAATGAACATAGAATATTTGGCAGATCATCGAGTGGTGGCAAATGGAATCAACTCTAAAACCTACCAGTACCACCTCTTAGGATTGTCGTATCAAAAGAATGTAGCTACAATTTCAAATAACTTCAATGTTTTACCATTAAAAAAAAGAATCAAGATGATGAACAAACGCAGAACAAAACCCGTAGGAAAGGTCAAATACTTGTTTTTCCTTCCGCTCGTAGCCGCACTCCTCGCAGCGAGCAACATAGAGAGTATCGCACGCTCTATCAGTGAACAACCCACTATTGTGAAGAAAGATGCCGTGAAAGTTTTGCGGCAAACACAACCACAAAAACCCAAAAAGAAACGGACACCTGTCAAAACACAGAAGAAAGGTGGTACAGCAAAAGATAATGCCGATAAAGTGTATACAGTACCATCAGTGATGCCCAAGTACGAAGGGGGCATACCAGCTTTAATGGACTTTTTGGCAACAAACATGAAATATCCCGTAGAAGCGCAGAAAAAGAAAATAGAAGGGCGCGTCATCGTGAGTTTTGTTGTAGAAAAAGATGGATCGCTGTCAGACTATAAGATTGTCAGATCTATTGACCCATTATTAGATGCGGAAGCTCTCAGAGTGGTAAAGTTGCAAAAGAAATGGAAACCTGGATATGAAAAAGGCAAGCCTGTGCGGGTTATATACAATCTTCCCATCACTTTTAAGTTGAAATAAATTCCAGAATAAATGCAGGGGATTGGAAAAAAGATAGTGAAACTTTGCTGCCATATCCCCTTCATTACCTCAAAATGATGTTGGATAGGAAATCCTTATTGCGATGTGGCGATGGGTTCCTATCCAATTCTTTTATCAGTCCTTCGTTTAGGGGTGAGGATAATACCGAGTGGCAAGTGGAATGATTTCTGGTGGAATCAGTTGGCTTACGTCTTCGCCTTGCTGGATGCGTCGGCGTACTTCGGTGCTGCTGATGTTGTAGAGAGGCGTGTCCAACAGGTGGACGTTGTGGGGCAAACTTTGTTTGTTGATGGGAGCGTTGAGGCGGGGATAGATGATAATTTCGTAGTTTCGTAGGATGTCTTCATGGTGTGCCCACTGATTGAATACCAGCCAGTTGTCGGCTCCGATGATGAGCGTGAATGATGTTTCGGGATACTCGGTGGATAAATGTCGCAGTGTGTTCCAGGTGTATGATGGTTTGGACAGGTGAAATTCGGTATCGCAGGCGATGAGTTTCGGCTCGTTTTGCAGGGCCGTTCGTGTCATTTCCAAGCGCAAATGGTCATCAAGCAATTCGTTTTGGGGCTTCAAAGGGTTTTGAGGAGACACCATGAACCATATCTCATCCAAGACTGAAAGCCTGAGAATATGCTTTGCCAACTGGATATGTCCGTTGTGTATGGGATTGAAAGACCCACCGTAGATACCTACTTGTTTCATCGTGTCGGGTGATTTCACGCTTTCTTTCCTTCTAAAAATGTGCGGATGACCTCCAATGTTTCCTGTTTTGCCTTTGCCAAATCGTCATTGATTACGATTTTGTCAAACTGAGATGCGAACGACAGCTCGTATGAAGCCTTGGCCAGACGGTCTTCTATGACACTCTGTGCATCTGTGGCACGTCCTTCTAACCGGCGGCGAAGCTCATCTACCGAGGGTGGCTGTATGAAAATGCTCAAGGCCCTTTCGCCATAAAACCGTTTGATATTGATGCCACCTTTGACATCTACATCAAACACAACGTTTTGCCCAGCAGCCAACTGTTTGTCCACTTGTGCTTTCAGGGTGCCGTAAAAGCGGTCTTCATATACCTCCTCGTACTCCAAAAACTCATCGTTGTCAATACGTTCGCGAAACTCTTGTGGACTGACGAAGAAGTATTCCACACCATCTCGTTCCGTACCTCTTGGCTTACGACTGGTACAGGAGATGGAGAAAGCCAACTTTAGTTCGGGATGTTCTTCCATGAGCCAGTTCACGATAGTGCTCTTACCACTGCCCGAAGGAGCAGAGAAGATGATGAGATGGGTTGAGAGCCTCCCCCCGCCCCTCCAAAGGAGGGGAGCATTATCAGAGGACGTCGTATTCTGTACGCTTTGCTGTTTGTTTTGCTCGTTTAGATGATTCATGATATGTTTTATTTTCTTTAGCACGTTTTGCGTGTCTGTCAAAACCTCTTCGTTTGTGAATCGTATAACCTGATAGCCAAAAGATTCGAGATAAGCTGTTCGTTGTTCGTCAGAGATGAGTTGGTCGCCAATGAAATGATAACCTCCATCCACCTCAATAATCAATTGTTTGGAAAGACATACAAAATCGGGTATATATTGGCCAATCAAATGCTGTCTTCTGAATTTTGCCCCCAAACAATTCCCTTTTAAGTATTCCCAAAGTGCGGCTTCAGCCTGCGTTGGGTGTTTCCGATGTTGCAGTGCACGCTCTTGCAACACTTTGTATAAAGAAGCATCAGCTGTCTCGTATTTATATCTTTCTTGCCTGTTTTTCGCCATTTCCTTGATGACTGTCATAAGAGTGGTGAACAATGTTCATGAAAATACCCTTTCCTTCTATCCCAAAGCTCAAACAGTGTAGCTCCTTTATGTTTGCGTAGCGTGACAATTACCACTATTTCCTTCCTCTTTGTTGTACAACTCCCCTCCTTTGGAGGGGTTGGGGGAGGCTTTGTTCTTTAGGGCTTACAGTGCATTGAACACCTGTTCTTTGATTTGTTCCAGTTCGTCTTTCATCTTCACCACGATGTTCTGTAACTCTGCGAGATTACTTTTCGACCCCGTTGTGTTGATTTCTCGGCCCATCTCTTGTGCGATGAAGCCCAGTTTCTTTCCTACGGGTTCGTTCTCTGCCATGGTGGTGCGGAAGTATTTCAGGTGATTAGCCAGCCGCTGTTTCTCCTCACTGATGTCGAGTTTCTCGATGTAATAAATCAGTTCTTGCTCCAGACGGTTCTTATCATACTCAACATCAGGAATCTGAGAGAGGCCGTCAACGATGCGAGCGCGTATCTTTTCAACACGCAACTTTTCGTATGGTTCAATCTCATTCAGTAGGTTGGTGATGTTGTCCAGCTTCTCGGTGAACTTCTTTTGCAGTGCGGCACCTTCTTGTTTGCGGAAGTCGATGAGCTGGTTGAGCGCCTCTGTGATGGTCTTTTGTGCGACAGCCCATTCTTCATCATCAAGCACTTCGGTCTCGGTCTTGATGGTCACATCGGGAAGAGAGAGTAAGGTGCGGAACCAATCTTGCGGTTCAGGCAGTCCGGTCGTGACTGCTATTTGTTTGATTTGCTTGTAATAATTCTCAACAACTTCGCTGTTGATGGGAGAAAGGTCGGTTGATGCGTCTTTTTCTATCCAGATGGAGAAGTCTATCTTGCCCCGCTCTAACGCATGAGCGACTTGTTGGCGAATCTCTAATTCTTTCTCTCGGTACAGTGGGGCGATACGTGTAGAGAGATCAAGCGACTTGCTGTTGAGTGATTTGATTTCGACATTGATTTTCTTTTCCTTGTAGATAGTGGTTGCCTTTCCGTAACCAGTCATCGATTGTATCATAATTTCAACACGTTAAATTTATGCAAAAGTAATCATTTTGCAGGAAAAAAGCGTAAATTTGCATTTTATTTAGGTAATATTTACGATATATATGTCGTGTATTTTAAGCATAGAGACAAGTACGGACGTGTGTTCCGTGGCCGTAAGCCAAGATGGAGCATGCATCTTTGAGAGAGAAGATCACAGCGGTCCCAACCATGCCGTGAAGTTGGGCGTGTATGTAGACGAGGCGCTGTCGTTCATAGACAGTCATTTAATCCCGCTCGATGGCGTAGCTGTGAGTTGCGGACCGGGTTCGTATACCGGGCTGCGAATTGGCGTATCAATGGCCAAAGGCGTTTGCTATGGACGTTCGGTCAAGTTGATTTCCGTTCCAACCCTTGAGCTGTTGTGTGTCCCCGTGTTGCTGAGCGAGCAGATACAAGAGGAAGATGCGTTGTTGTGTCCCATGCTGGATGCCCGTAGAATGGAGGTGTATGCGCAGCTTTTCGACCGTTCTTTGAAAGAGATTCGACCGATACAAGCCGATGTGGTAGATCACGACACCTATAAATCCTATTTGGATGAGCACCCCGTATATTTCTTTGGGAATGGAGCTGAGAAGTGTTTGGAAACCATTAACCACCCTAACGCGCACCTCATCAAAGGCGTAGAACCCTTGGGTAAGAACATGTTCCCATTGGCGGAGAAGCGCATGATGAACGAACAGTTCGAGGATGTGGCCTATTTCGTACCGTTCTATTTGAAGGACTTTGTGGCCAAATCACCCAAGAAGTTGCTTTAAGAGCATGGGGTTTGCCATGACGAGGCTTTTAGTTGATAAATAAATTGAACTATGGATATTGAAGGATTAGATTATAATACCCAGCGCGAGAAACTCATCTTGCCCGAGTATGGCCGTGAAGTGCAGAACATGGTAGACCATGCTGTATCGCTCACCGACAAGGATGAGCGTCAACAATGTGCCGAAACCATTGTCGCAATCATGGCTCGAATGTTTCCACAGAGTCGTGAGAACGAGGATGTTCAACGGAAAATGTGGGATCATCTTGCCATTATGAGCAACTTTAAGCTCGACATTGACTACCCTTATGATGTTTCGCAGGCTGCCAAGATTTATGCAAAGCCCGAACCATTGAAATATCCTATGAACCGAATTCCTGTGCGTCACTATGGAAACATGGTGTTCGAGATGTTTGAAAAGCTCAAGACCATGAAGCCTGGTGACGAACGTGACGAGTTGGCTCGCGTTACAGCAAACCAGATGAAACGCAACCTAATGCAGTGGGGACACGGCTCCTCGGATGATGAGAAGGTGGCTTTCGACCTTGAAAAGTTCACCGACGGCAAAATTGTTCTCGACCTTGACACTTTCAAGTTCGACCGGATGGATGCGCGTCCCAACGATAGAAGGAAAAAAAGACGATAAGCGTATGGAGGCATTTGTCATTGAAGGCGGCCATCAGCTGAGCGGAACAATCAAGCCACAGGGAGCCAAGAACGAGGCGTTGCAGGTGATTTGTGCGACGCTTCTTACCTCCGATCCTGTCACAATCAAGAATATTCCAGACATTCTTGACGTCAACAACTTGATCAAATTGATACAAGAAATTGGTGTCAAGGTCAACCGAATCAATAAAAATGATTATGTTTTCCAGGCAGACGAGGTTAATCTCGACTATCTGGACAGCGACGCTTTCGTCAACAAATGCTCATCCTTGCGCGGCTCTGTCTTGATGATTGGCCCTTTGTTGGGTCGCTTTGGCAGGAGTACCATCGCCAAACCAGGCGGTGACAAGATAGGTCGTCGCCGATTGGACACCCACTTTCTGGGTTTTAAAGCACTGGGAGCGAAGTTTAGGCATGACGCAGTTCGTGACGTGTATCATATAGAAACATCAAACAAGCTCAAAGGCTGTTACATGCTCTTGGATGAGGCTTCTGTTACAGGAACGGCCAACATCATCATGGCAGCTGTGATGGCAGAGGGAACTACCACCGTGTACAATGCGGCTTGCGAGCCCTATATCCAACAATTGTGCCATCTGTTGAATGCCATGGGGGCCAACATCAGCGGCATCGCGTCGAACTTATTGACCATTGTTGGTGTTGAGTCGCTGCACAAAGCCAAACACACGGTCTTGCCAGACATGATTGAGGTGGGGTCGTTCATCGGCATGGCAGCCATGGTAGGCAATGGTGTGAGAATCAAAGATGTGGCTGTTCGGCACTTAGGAATCATCCCCGATACCTTCAGGCGCTTGGGAATTAAAATCAAGATTGAAGGCAACGATTTGCTCATTCCCCGTCAACCGCATTACCAAATCGACTCGTTTATCGATGGTACCATCATGACTTTGAGCGATGCCCCATGGCCAGGACTTACGCCCGACTTGCTGTCAGTGCTGTTGGTGGTAGCTACACAGGCGCGTGGTTGCGTGCTTTTTCATCAGAAAATGTTTGAAAGCCGACTGTTTTTCGTGGATAAACTGATCGATATGCGTGCTCAAATCATCTTATGCGACCCACATCGCGCGGTGGTTATCGGCCACGATCGCCAGTTTAGGCTGCGCGCCGGCCGCATGACCAGTCCCGACATACGCGCCGGTATCGCACTGTTGATTGCGGCATTGAGTGCAGAAGGTACCAGTAGAATAGAAAACATCGCCCAGATAGACAGAGGGTACGAGGACATAGAGGCTCGTCTCAATGCATTAGGCGCACATATCAAACGTGTCGATGATTAAGGAAGAAGACGTTTACCGCATAGGCAAGATTGGCAAACCGCATGGTGTTAAAGGCGAGTTGTCATTCCATTTCACCGACGATGTGTTTGATCGTACGGAGAGTTCCTATCTCATTTTGAAGGTTGATGGCCTCCTTGTGCCTTTCTTCTTAGAGGAATATCGCTTCAGAAGTGATGAAACAGTCTTGGTTAAGTTTTGTGATGTTGATACGCAGGACAAGGCTCGTCAGTTGACAGGCTGCGAGGTTTTCTTTCCAAGGGCGATTGCTGAGGCTGATAATGTCCATCTCTCATGGGCGCAAATCATAGGGTTCGCTTTAAAAGATGCGCAAACTGGTCAGCTGATTGGCATCATCAATTCGGTAGATGACAGCACGGAAAACGTTCTGTTTGAACTGGAAGACGGCACATTGATTCCCGCCAACGAGGATTTGATACAGCAAATAGATGCACAGAACAAAGAAATAACGATACAATTGCCCGACGGCTTGCTCGACTTATCAGACAAGTAAAACCGCTTGGCACCTTTTCATAACGATCAATGAAGAAACAAATATGTATATTAGGCTCAACAGGTAGCATCGGAACACAAGCACTTGATGTCATCGAGCAGCATGCCGATTTGTATGAAGCCTATTGCCTCACCGCCAACAACCGGTATGAAGAACTGGCTGCGCAAGCAAGAAAGTTCAAGCCAGCTGCAGTGGTCATCGCCAACGAAAGTCTGTACGAACCGCTCTGTCGGTTGTTGGATGACTGTCCTGAGGTGAAGGTTTATGCGGGTAAGGCGGCGCTTGATGAAATCGTACAGGCCGAACCGATAGACATGGTGCTTACGGCATTAGTTGGATTCGCTGGTCTTTCGCCAACCATTCAGGCCATCAAGGCGCACAAAAAGGTGTGCTTGGCCAACAAAGAAACGCTTGTTGTGGCGGGTGAACTGATTTGTAAGTTGGCTCAACAGTATCATGTACCTATTCTACCTGTCGATTCTGAGCACAGTGCCATCTTCCAATCTCTGGTCGGTGAAGATGACAATGAGATTGAAAAGATATTGCTGACGGCCAGTGGAGGACCTTTCCGAACGTTCACCCTGGAACAGATGAAAGACGTTACCGCTGCTGATGCGCTCAAACATCCAACGTGGGAGATGGGTGCGAAGATTACGATTGACTCAGCAACGATGATGAACAAGGGCTTCGAGGTCATCGAAGCCAAGTGGCTTTTTGGCGTTCCAGCCGAAAAAATTCAGGTACTTATTCATCCACAGAGCATCGTCCACAGCGCCGTTCAGTTTGTAGATGGTGGTGTAAAGGCGCAACTCGGCGTGCCAGACATGCGTCTGCCGATACAATATGCTTTCTCGTTTCCCAAGCGATTGCATTTGGATGGCGCTCGCTTGGACATGTTCAAGCAGCCCTTGGAGTTCTTTGAGCCCGACTTCACGAAGTTCAAATGCCTGGCACTGGCCTATGAATCCATCCGTCAGGGCGGCAACATGCCCTGTGTGGTGAATGCTGCCAATGAGGTGGTGAACGAGGCTTTCCGACAAGGACGGTGTACTTACCTGGGTATGGCTGGCGTCATTGAGAAAACAATGGAGCGCGTTGCTTTCGATGCGTCACCCACCTTTGAAACCTATGTCGAGACAGATGCGATGGCTCGTCGCATGGCTAACGAATTAATTACAAAATGATCATGGAGATACCAGGGTGCTTGTGCTTACTATCAAGCTCCTTTTAGCTCCGAAAACTCATCAAATAGAAATGGAAATATTCTTAATCAGGTTGCTTCAGTTTGTGCTGGCAATCTCCTTATTGGTCCTCTTGCACGAAGGCGGACACATGTTTTTTGCCAAGCTCTTCGGTGTAAGAGTTGAAAAGTTCTTTGTCTTTTTCGATGTCGGCATCGGCAAGTGGAAGGGCCATTTGTTCAGTTTCAAACCCAAACATAGCGACACTACCTATGGAATGGGATGGCTTCCGCTGGGCGGATACTGTAAGATAGCGGGTATGATAGACGAGAGTTTCGATACCGAACAGATGAAAAAGCCAGCCGAACCGTGGGAGTTTCGTTCCAAACCCGCATGGCAACGCTTGCTCATCATGATTGGTGGCGTAACCGTCAACTTTCTCTTGGCTCTTTTTATCTATTCCATGGTGTTGTTTTATTGGGGCGAATCGTATGTGCAGGTCAAGGACATGACCCACGGAATGCGTTTCAACCAAGAAGCTAAGTCGTATGGATTTCAAGACCATGACATCCTTTTGGGTACAGACCAAGGTGCGTTCAAGGACTTTAACGCCGACATTTATCGTGACTTATCTACCGCCAAGCGGGTGGACATCATCCGCAATGGGAAGCACATGAGCATCAACTTGCCCGGCGACCTGAACCTGTTGTCCATGCTGAAGAGCACCCCTCGCTTCGTTACACCGTTTGTATTGGCCGATGTAGACAGTGTCATGCCCGATGGAGCAGCGGCTAAAGCTGGTGTCAAAAAGGGTGATCGCATCGTTGCCATCAATGGTAAGCCGGTTGATTCTTGGAACGCTTTCCAAGACGAGGTAGGCGTGTTGAACGACCAACTCATGGCCGCCAAGACCCCGCAAGACAGCATGAAGATTCGAACGGCATCCATCGCATTCATGCATCCGGGTGCCTCGAAAGCCGATACGGCGCAGGTTGTGCTGAGTAAAGATTTGCTTTTGGGCGTTGGGATGACGAGCATTTACTCGTATTATCAACCCACCAAGAAAGAATACGGCTTCTTCGAGAGCTTCCCGGCAGGTGCCAAATACGGTTGGCATGTGCTGGCAGGATATGTAGGCGACATGAAATATGTGTTTACTGCTGATGGTGCCAAGTCGTTAGGAGGCTTCGGTGCTATCGGAAGTCTGTTCCCACCCGTATGGGATTGGCACATGTTCTGGCTCATGACGGCCTTCCTCAGCATCATCCTGGCCTTCATGAACATTCTTCCTATCCCCGCCTTGGATGGTGGACACGTACTCTTCCTGCTGTACGAAATGATTACTCGCCGCAAACCCAGTGAAACTTTCATGATTCGTGCCGAATATATCGGCATTGGTATCTTGCTGCTTTTGATGGTAGTGGCCAACCTCAATGACGTGTTGCGCTGGCTGGGAATCATCACCTACTAAGGCAATACTGCCGTAATTTATATGCGAAGAGGCAAGGTGCGCGAGATTGTTCGCACCTTGCCTCTTCGCCTTTTATGCTTATTTTGTAGGGTTCTATTCGTCACTTTACTTTCTTTCCCAAGAACATGAAAAGAAAGTAAAAGGCAACGCCCGATACGAATCCGGCAATGGCGTCTATCACATAGTGGGCTTGGATGTACACTGTGGCGAGACACAGAAATACATAGAAGGGCACCAACAGCCAGAATAACTTGCGGTTGCGCGCGTGTCCAATCAACAACATGCATACCGTGGCGATGCCTACATGTGAACTGGGGAAGGCTGCCGTGGGTCGTTCGCCTGCCGCTTTGGCATCTTCTACCAAATGATAGAACAGCCCTTCTTGATACCCGGGACTAACCAAGCATTCTTGATGATAGTTGAAATAGTCGTTCACGCTTGGGAATATTCCTTTCGCCGCATTCTCCAGTCCGATAGCCTTGAAGTAGAACGTGGGTCCAACGACGGGCAATAAATCATAAATGGCATAGTAAGCGAAAAATGATGCAACGAGGACCCAGGTGCAACGTTGAAATTCTTTCTGGCGGCACACAAAGTAATAAAGAGCGGTGAGGGCTATCATTGGGTAGTAAGAGGCATAGCCAAGATCAATCAGTTCGCTGAAGATGGGCGACGAAAACGCCTGGGAAAAGACCAATGCCGGCTGCATACCAAAGATGGCTTGCTCGCAACTGGCGAAAATATGGTCAAGATTGGGCAGCACCCGGTTCAGCTCGTAGGTGTCTGGATACCACCATGCCAGCAGTCCCATCTGTGCGAAGATGCGGGCGGAGAGGGTCAGGCGACAAGGCAGCAGACGGTACACTCCCCACAAAGCCAATGTCATGGCGGCCACTTGTATGCGCCCGATGATCATCGAATGTGGGTTGACCAGTTTGGTGTAGGTGAAGAATATCATCAAAAAGGTGAATCCCATGTAAGCAAACATGGCCCACTCAATGGGTAAGAGCCCGCGCTTGGGTTTCTTCTCGATGGAGAATAGTTCAGAAAAGAAGTATTTCATCAGAATGCGTTCATTAGTTTTTAGGGGCTGCTTTGCTGGAAAGCCAGTGATTTTCGCAATACCATTTAACGGTTTCTTTCACACCTTGTTCCAATTTGTAGTGTGGATGATACCCCAGTTCGTCCATGGTTGGCTCGATGTTGCAGCGCCAGTTTCGTTGCCGTAGAATGTTGTATTTATCGTTGTTCAGCGCGATGGCCTTTCCCGTTTTTCTGCCTACGAGTTCACCGCATGCCGTGATAATGCGCAAGAGCCATAGCGGTGCTTTCAGGCGCACGCACCAAGGATTGCCCAACTCTTGGCGAATGAGGTCGCTGAACGTGTCTGATTGGTATACCCCTCCGTCGGTGAGGAAGTATTTGCGACCGCTCATGCCGCGGTCGATGGCCAGAAACACGGCCTGAACCACATCGAGGATGTACACGAAGGTGATGTCTTGCCGACTGTATCCGGCTGCAAAATCCAGATGACGCGCAATGCTTTTAACCATCAGGAAATAGTCCTTTTCGCGTGGACCGTAGATGCCTGTCGGCCGAAGAATGATGTATGGAAAGTCGTTTCCAATGGAATCGAGGTAGCGTTCGGCCTCCAGTTTGCTTTTGCCATACGCCGTATTGGGTAGGGGAGTGTCGTGCTCGTTGATTTCGGTAAACGGTTTCTGTTCCCTGATGGCGCCAAACACACCCAGCGTACTGATGTAGATGAATCGCTTGATGGGCATCTTCAGCTTCAGAATGGCATTCACCAGGTGCTGGGTTCCTTCGGTGTTGACACGGTGAAAATCGTCCGGATGAACACATTTGGTGACACCGGCAGCATGAACGACATAGTCGAAAGCATGCCCCTCGAGCTGTTGAACCAATCTCTCTTCCGATGAAAAGTCAAGTTCGATGAAGTGAATGCGCTCATCCTGGAGGTATCGACGTGAACTGGATGGCCTGACAGCCGCCCAAACCTCCATACCCCGTTGTAAGGCTTCGTCTACAAGATGACTGCCGACAAAACCCGATGCACCAGTGATCAGAATGCTCATTGAAAAATTGTAATTACGCTGCAAAATTAGACAATTTTTCCGAATAATCAGCTTGTTCGGATAAAAAACGGCTTGTTGTGCCACGGCTCTTCCATTTAAATATAAAACTCGGTGTAAACAAATCTGTCGTCCTTAGATTTGATATGTAACAAAAAATGCAAATATAATAAATGTAACATCTTGTTTACCAATAGAGAAGCATCGTAACATCTCATTTTAAACAACGAAAAACCCGAAAGAAACAAAAGATGCTGCCGCAAAAGACATTATACGGAAGAACGTCCCGTTCTATCAAAAGAAACGAAAAACACCGTTGCAGTCTTTCGCTCTTCATAAAAGATTTAAAGAGAGGGTGCAACTCATTCCATTTCGTTCTTTTCGTCAGAACGTTTACGTTCTTTGGTTCCTTTATATCACACACTCATTTTCGTGTTTTCTGTTTTTTTCGTTGTTGATTTCAAACGTAGGAACCTTTGATATTCCTCAGCTGTCTAAACCCATTGACTTTGCCGGCCAAACTCATTGACTTTGGAGCCCAAACCCATTGCCTGTGACAAACTTGTTTGCCTATTATAATCTTTTAACACACAGTCGATTATATTCTACCCTGTTCACTTCTCCTGTGAACAAGCATTGATGGTGTCAGTTGTAATCTGTCGCAAAACAAAAAAGGTGTGTCAGCAATTTGACACACCTCAATTTTATATGGGGTTCGTTATTCGTCAAGCAAGAAAAGCTACCCTATCTGCCGCAAGAGATAGGCGCACTTTTCAGCATCCCCCGTGGTTTTTCCCTTGTCGCACGACAGCTTGACGCAATCGTGCCATTCGCGTTTCTCGGTGATTCGGCTGCGCGTAAGTTTCACGACGATGTTCATGGGTTCGGCATTCGCTACGTCACAGGTCAAAAAGGTGCCCACGCCATAGCTGTCTTGCATGCGTCCATTGACGTATTTGTGTATCCGGATGGCTTTCTCAATGTCCAGTCCGTTGCTGTACACCACCTGTTTGGTCGCCGGATTGATGCCCAAACTCTCGTATTTCTCAATGATTTTGTCGGTCTGTTCATTCTCATCGCCACTGTCTACGCGCAGTCCTACGAACATCATGGCCATGCGCTTGGACAGATTATTGAAGAACACTTTGTCGCCGAAGCAGTCGTACAGATAGATGCCATTATCGCCATCGTACACGTCACTGAACTTTTTCATCACGTTGAAGTTGCACTCAAAGACACCACTGACGTTCTCCTCGAACTGGATGAGCTGATGGCTCATGGTGCCAATTGGCGTGAGATGGTGCTTCATGGCCAGGTAAACATTGCTGGTTCCTGTGAATCTGCCCGACCAGCGGTGGTGTCCGTCGTCGTCATCGTAACCACCTTGCTCGTACACCTCTTTCATCACACGCAACACCATGTCGTGATGATCGAACGAGAAGCGCCGGCGCGTACCCATATCGCCCAGCACCAGGCCATTCTTAAGAATCTCAACCGCCTTCTGTCGGGTGCGCTCAGCCTCTCGTTTCGGGTCGTATGCGTCACGTTCTCCACGCAGATTGTGCATCAACTCGGACACGATGGCGAGGATAGGCATCTCCCACATGATAGCCGAATACCACTTGCCGCGCACTGTAATGTCCAAATGTCCCTGCTCATCCTGTGACACGGTGACCTCGTGGGGATTGAAGCGATAGCCCCGAAGGAAGGTGAAATACCATTTTGGAAGGTAATACATCTTTTTCTTCATGAACTCAATCTCCTCCGATGTAATCATGACTTGTGGCATGTAGCCCAATTGTTCTTCCACCAAAGCGGTGAATCCCTTCGGGTAAACGGTGTCGTTGCGATCAAAGAACGTGTACTCAACCTCTGCGCGAGGATACTTCTGCAGGACGTAATATTGACAACTGAAGGTATAAGCATCGTTGTCGGTGAGGTGACTGATAATCTGTTTCATAGTGTTTTCTTATGTTGTGTCTTATGCAAAGATACGTTTTTCCTTGCAATAATCATGTAAGTTGGTCGATTATTGATTGTTAACGAAATGTTTTTCGGATATTTTTCGGAAAGCAGTACCTTTGCAGATAGATGGTCATGAATATACAACTAAGGTATGTGTCGTGATCTGTTTTTCCACTGTTCAATATTGATTTTTGATGAAACAACCCCAAATAAAAGCGTTATTTTTTGACATCGACGGCACGTTGGTGAGTTTTCAGACCCATAAGATACCCGCCTCAACCACCGAATCTCTGGAAAGAGCAAAGGCAAACGGCGTGGAAATATACATCTCTACGGGTCGCCCAACACCGCTCATCACCGTTTTGGGCGACATCGAACATTTGATAGACGGCTACATTACGTCCAATGGAGCCTACTGTTTTGCCCACAATGAGGACATTTGTCTGCACGCCATCACCGCGAACGATGTTGAAACAATGGTGGATGAAGCCACCCGACAACATTTTTCCTGCGTGCTGGTAGGTGCCAAGAACCTGTGTATTTACCAGCCGGACGAGAAGTTTAGACGCATCTTCGAGGACATGCTGCAAGTGAAAGCCTTTGAGCAAGGGGTCACTATCGACGAGATTCTTAAAGAACCCATCCTGCAAATGAGTCCGTTCATCACGCCGCAGCAAGAAGAAGCACTCATGCAAAAACTCACTGGATGCCTCTCCGGCCGTTGGCATCCGGAGTTTACTGACGTCACGTCACGATGGGCCGACAAGGGACAGGGACTGCATGCCATGGCCCGTCACCTGGACTTCTCGATGGAAGAGACGATGGCTTTTGGAGATGGTGGCAATGACATATCCATCATTGAGCAAGCCGCCGTTGGCGTGGCGATGGGCAATAGTGTGCCTGAATTGAAGAAAGTGGCCGACTACGTCACCACGTCGGTGGACGAAGATGGTGTGAAGAACGCGCTCGAACGGTACGGCGTGATTTGAAAGCGGTACGTCCAATGACGGCTGCTGGCATGCTGCTGTCTGCCTGTTCGTTTGCATCAGCATGCAAAGTTGAACGGACTCGGCTTTTCTTTTTCCGCGGCTCATTCGTTTAAGGACAATGTTTTTTAACAACAAATGTAACAAATGTAACGAATGAAGTAAACAAGACAATGAACGCCAGCGTTCTGCGAATGAAACAAATCTGCCGACATGAACATGTCGCGTGTCTTTGCTAAATTCGTTATATTCGGTGAACGCATGCGTTCATTGATTTCAAACAATTGAATTTGTTTCATTTGTTCAATTTGTTGTTCAAACAAAAGAACATGATTGTTTCTTCCAACAAATAATCTTTTTAATTGAGAGAGCTGTGTTCTTTTTTGTCTTTTTGTTTCACACTCTTTTGCCCTTTTGCTGAAATGTCGTAACTTTGCAAATAGATATCAACACGATTGACTTATGGAACAAAAACTTTTTGTCTACAATACGTTGACCCGCAAGAAAGAACTTTTCAAACCACTGCATGCCCCCAACGTGGGTATGTATGTGTGTGGCCCAACGGTTTACGGTGATCCTCACTTGGGGCATGCGCGTCCGGCTATCACATTCGACATTCTTTTTCGTTATCTCAAGCACCTGGGGTATAAGGTGCGCTATGTGCGTAACATCACGGACGTAGGTCATTTGGAACACGATGCCGATGAGGGGGATGACAAAATAGAGAAGAAGGCTCGCTTGGAGCAGCTCGAACCGATGGAGATAGCACAGCTTTATACCAACCGATATCATGCGGCCATGGATGCGCTGAACGTGCTGCGTCCCAGCATTGAGCCGCATGCCACGGGGCATATCATTGAGCAAGAAGAGCTGGTGAAACAAATCATGGCGAATGGTTACGCCTACGAGAGCAACGGTTCGGTGTATTTCGACATAGAGAAGTACAACAAAGACCATCGTTACGGCATCCTGTCGGGGCGCAACTTAGACGACGTCATCAATAACAGTCGTGAGTTGGATGGTGTAGACGAGAAGCGCAACCAAGTGGATTTTGCACTATGGAAGCGTGCCATGCCCGAACATATCATGCGCTGGCCCAGTCCGTGGAGCGACGGGTTCCCCGGTTGGCACTGTGAGTGTACGGCCATGGGACGTAAGTATCTGGGCAATCACTTTGACATTCACGGCGGCGGAATGGACTTGGTTTTCCCGCATCACGAGTGCGAGATTGCACAAGCCGTAGCCAGTCAGGGCGACCAGATGGTGCGCTATTGGATGCACAACAACATGATTACCATTAACGGAAAGAAGATGGGAAAGAGTTTGGGCAACTTCATTACCCTCGAACAGTTCTTCCATGGCACGCATGAACGTTTGACGCAAGCGTATTCACCCATGACCATTCGATACTTCATCCTGTCGGCTCACTACCGCAGTACCGTCGACTTCTCCAATAAAGCCTTACAGGCAAGTGAGAAAGGGTTGGAACGTTTGATGAACGGCATCAACGACTTGGAGCGCATTCAGACAGCATCCACGTCGGATGAGGCTACCCATCAGCTAGTTATGGCTTTGCGGCAGAAGTGCCATGAGGCGATGAACGATGACTTGCAGACACCAACCGTCATCAGTAACTTGTTTGAAGCATGTCACGCAATCAACTCTCTGCTCGACCACAAAGGCAGTATCAACGCCGAAGACCTTACCGAACTGAAGGATGTGATGCAGCTGTTCGCCTTCGACCTACTTGGCCTTAAGAGCGAGAAGGGAACTAACAACGATGCGCGCGAGGCGGCTTACGGCAAGGTGGTTGACATGGTTTTGTCACTCAGAGCCAAGGCCAAGGCGGAGAAAGACTGGGCTACAAGCGACCAAATACGCGACGCTTTAGCAGAAAATGGATTTGAGGTAAAAGACACCAAAGACGGGGTGACGTGGAAACTGAATAAATAGTTCGTCGTTGGGGCAACCTTACAAAATCGGCATGACACCTCATGTAGCGTGTGATGCCGATTTATCTGTTATAGTTTTGCTTAGTTAATTAGCTGCATGCAATTCCCTAAGTAAAGGTAAAATAATATATTACACTGACAAACAATTAAATAATTACGAATTTATAGAATATTCCTACTATAAAACTACTTATTGAGTGTTTTATTTTTTTTGTGGCGGTGTTTAAAGTAATAACCATTTTTAGCTTTTTTATATGCGCAGATGAAAGTCCATACTATTGCAAATACCGTAGAAGAGATAAGGGTGTCATCAAATGGAGACTCTATACCTAATAGGTAATCAAGCAAGAGTGAACCTATAAGATATAAAAGAAAAGAACAAAGAAAAATTAAAATAACTTCTAATACCAGATATATTTTTCTTTTCATAAGTAAATATTTTATACTTTCAACTTCATCGTAGGGCGGTTTTGTATATGATGTTTGTATGTTTTTTTATTCTCAGTAAGGAATAAAAAATGTAGCGATTGGCAGTTTACAAGGCCTCTCCAAACAACGTCGCTGATGTGCTGCCGACGATGCGCACACGCACGGTTTCACCGATATGGTGATTTACTTTGTCGAACACCACCATCTTGTTTTGCTCCGTTCTGCCACACAGTTGCTCTCTGCTGCGTTTGCTGAATCCCTCTACAAGCACGTCAAAAACCTTGCCTTCATCCTTTTTGTTAGAGACGGCGCTTAACTCTGTTTGCAGATGTATCATCTCGTTCAGGCGCCGTATCTTCTCTTCTTCGGGTACATCGTCTGGTAAATGCTTAGACGCATACGTGCCGGGACGCTCGGAATACTTGAACATGAAGGCCGAGTCGTAACCAACGGCACGCATCAAGGCCAGCGATTGTTGGTGGTCTTCTTCTGTTTCGCCATGATAGCCCACGAACATGTCGGTAGAAACGCCGCAATCGGGAATGATGCGGCGAATGGCATTGATGCGATCCATGTACCATTCAACGGTGTATTTGCGGTTCATCAGCTTCAATATCTTATTGCTGCCGCTTTGCACCGGCAGGTGAATGTGCTTGCAAACATTAGGCTCTTCGGCAATCACGCGCAGCGTGTCGTCGCTCATGTCCTTAGGATGTGACGAGGTAAAGCGAATGCGTACGCCGGGAACTTCGTGTGCCACACGGCGCAAGAGCTTTGGAAAATCAAAGGTTTCTGCCGGAATCGTTTCGCCTGTTGCCGACAAATGTTCGGGAATGGTAAAACAATAAGAGTTGACGTTTTGCCCCAACAGCGTAATTTCCTTGTAGTGCTTGTCGCGTAGGTCGCGCACTTCGCGCAAGATACTCTCCACGTCTCTCGACCTTTCTCTACCTCTAGTGTAGGGTACGATGCAGTAGTGGCAGAAGTTGTTGCATCCCCTCATGATACTTACGAAGCCTCCTATCTTGCCTATGAGAAGCCGTTGAGGAACCACATCCTTATAGGTTTCGGTCTTCGAGAGTTCTATATCGATTGCTTTGTTGCCCGTTTCAGCTTGTGCAATCATGTCCGGAAGATTCAAATACGAATCGGGGCCACATACCAAGTCGGTGTGATGGTTGTCCAATAAATCGTCTTTCACCCGTTCGGCCATACAGCCCAATACGCCTAATATCAGGTTTCTACCCTTCTTTCGCTCTGCGTGGAGCGAGTCAAGTCGGTTGTATATCTTGTTCTCTGCATTCTCTCTGACGCTGCAGGTATTCAGAAAAATGGCGTCGGCCTCGTCCTCCTTGTCGCATATCTCATACCCCGCCATCTGCATGACCGATGCAACCACCTCGCTGTCGGCCACGTTCATTTGGCATCCGTATGTCTCGATGTAAAGCTTCTTCATTGTCTTTGGTTTTGGGCTACAAAGGTACAAAAAATCTTCCACATGCTGATTGAAACGCATAAAAAGCGGGACATCCACCCAACGGCATGGGTTTATGTCCCTTCCCAGTGGCATGCACGACATTCGTAAGCGTACAGATGCCATGCTGGGTACCTTTATTCAGATGCTTTCAGTGCATCTATCATCTGATGAATCTTCGTGCTGAACACGATGGGGTCTTGGATATACTCGAAACTGTTGGTTGCTTCTCCAGTTGTAACATAGACAGTACCGTAGTTAAAGATACGCCCTAACATGGTCTGTTGGATCTGCACCCCTTCGCATTTGCGGAGCATCAGCTCCAAAGAGTTGCGCTCAATGATACCTTTTTTGGCGATAATGCGCTTGTTGGTCAGTGCATACTGCCGCCCTCCATTTGCTGATACGGAACCCAGGACGGCGAATAGCACGAGCAACAGGCAAGCTGCGATTTGAAGATGGAAAAGAGTTCCCTCCGTTGGAAAGACCAACAAGAGAATCCCAAGGACGGCCAACGATGCCGAACGCCAGTAAATAGCCGAGTGTAGTCGTGGGCGGTAAACGACACGTTCGCCCTCCATCAAACTTTTATCGATATATCCCATATTATAAAAATCAATTCTTAGCGAGGCTTTTTGAGACGTTGTTATGGAGCGAAATGATATTGAAAACCGTTAATACGCTTCCAAGCTCCACGCGTAAAGTCGGGTATGGCGACTGGTGCCGAATTGTTTTCGATAGACAATCTTGTGAGTTCTCCCAGACAACACCATTCGGCTAAGTCGTACACATCCATGTCGAGCGGAAGTCCATTCTGTAGACAATAAACCAAACGATAGTCCATAATGTAGTCCATACCGCCGTGTCCACCCACCTTCTTAGCCTTCTCTTGAAGATCTTTGACAAACTGTGGCGTGTATTGTTGCAGCAACTCGTCACGAACTTTATCTGCTACTGCAGCGTGAGCTGTGAGGTTTTCGTGACTAATCTTCTCGTTGGTAGCCAGCTGTTTGGGTCTGAAAGCCAGCTCGCCAACAGGATATTTGCTGGCATAACCATCGGTTCCAACCACTTGATACATCCGGTTGTACGGACGTGGTGTCATCACATTGTGCTGAATGAGCATGGTTTTCCCCTTGACAGTGCGAATCAACGTAGAGGTTTGGTCACCGTTTTGGAAGTCATTGCATGGTTTTCCGGTCTGCTTTTCAACGAGTTTTGGGCCAATGGTAGCTTTGGTATCCATGGCAACGAGATATTCCATGCGATCACCACGATGAATATTCAGCACCTGACAGTCGGGGCCAATGCCGTGGGTAGGATAAACATCTCCTCGATTCTTACGATTGAAATCAAGTCGCCAGTTGTGCCAATACTCGCCCCAAAAGTCCTCTAAGTTGTGAATGTAAGCACCTTCTACATGCAAAACCTCACCGAAGAGACCTTGTTGTGCCATGTTGAGGGTGGACAACTCAAAGAAGTCGTACACGCAGTTTTCCAACATCATGCAATGTTTCCGTGTGCGTTCAGCCGTATTGATCAATGCCCAAATCTCGTCCATGTTGGTTGCTGCGGGTACTTCAATGGCCACATGCTTTCCATGGTTCATGGCGTAAAGTGCTATCGGCACATGATGAACCCAGTCGGTTGCGATGTAGATGATGTCGATGTCCTTGCGTTCGCACATCTTCTTGTATGCATCTATACTGCCACTGTAGGCCACAGCCCGATGTCGTCCGTGCTTATCAAGCCTCTTCTGACTAAGCTCTACACGGTCAGCCTCTACGTCACAGAGCGCCACGATGTCTGTTCCAGGAATCTGGCTCCATCGTTCTACGGCACCTATTCCGCGCATTCCCAATCCAACAAAGCCCACGCGAACCGTTTGTAACTTAGGCGTAGTGAGCTGTAGCACATCCTTTTGTCCAGCAGGACGCTTGGGAATGTTGGTCTCTATGACCTTGATGTTCTTCGCATCTACATGAGTTGGCGAGACCAAGATAAGGCACAGCAACCATGCAAGCAACTGCATTGGTACTTTATTGGTGAGATTCATATCATGATTAAATTAGTTAAACAAAATAGATAAGTTTACTCTTTTCTTCGATTTGATGGATAAATGATTAGTCGACCAGTGTGAAGTCGAGTTGTCTCTTCTCTAAGTTGGCCTGTGCAACCTTAATTCTGATGGGATCTCCCAGCTGGTATTTGTGATGATGTCGACGTCCAACGAGACAATAGTTCTTCTCGTCAAAGTCGTAATAATCGTCATCCAAATCGTGCATGGGTACCATTCCCTCGCAATGATTCTCGTCGATTTCGCAATAGATGCCATAGCTTTGGATGCCACTGATGTGCGCATCAAACTCTTCACCGATATGCTCACCCATGAATTCCACCATCTTGTACTTGATGGAGTCACGCTCGGCATTGGCTGCTACCTGCTCCATGTCAGAACTATGTTCGCACAAACGCTCGTAATAGTCCTTGTTGGCGCTGCGGCCACCCTTCGTATATCGTGTCAACAGTCGGTGAACCATCATGTCTGGATAACGCCGGATGGGCGATGTGAAGTGGGTGTAATAGTCGAAAGCCAAGCCAAAATGGCCTATGTTATAAATGGTGTACTTCGCCTTCATCATCGCTCTGAGGGCGACGGTCTGTATGAGTTTCTGTTCATCCGTGCCGTCAACGGCTTCCATCAGGCGATTAAGACTGCGGGCAGTTTGTCCCTTTGTCCCTGCCGTTTTCATCTTATAGCCGAATTTCACGACAAAATCTTTCAGGTTTTCCAGCTTCTGAGGGTCAGGATTGTCGTGTACACGGTAAGGCAAAGTCTTGGCTTTGGCACTCTTTTTCACCTTTCCCACGCTCTCAGCCACGGTGCGGTTGGCCAGCAACATGAACTCTTCAATCAGCTTGTTGGCATCTTTTGAGCGTTTAAAATAGCAGCGTACGGGCTTACCCTTCTCATCAACATCGAAATGAAGTTCTTCAGAATCAAACTTCACCGCACCGTTCTTGAAGCGTTCCTCACGCAACTTCTTGGCCAAGGCATCCAGCATAATCAGCTCTTTAGCATGCTCTCCCTTGTATCCACCCTTGTGTGGTGCTGGTGCAGGCTGTCCCGTTCCATCTACTACGCCATTGTCTTCAAGCAACTGTTGCACCTCTTCGTAGGCATATCTGCGATTACTTTTGATGACGGTACGTGCGATTCGTGAGCTTCGAATGAATCCATCGACATCCATCTCCACGATAACGCTGTAGCAAAGTTTCTCCTCATCGGGGCGAAGGGAGCAGATAAAGTTGCACAATCGCTCGGGCAACATCGGAATGGTACGGTCTACCAGATACACGGATGTGGCACGTTTCTGCGCCTCTTTGTCGATGATGGAATTTTCGGTAACATAGTGTGTCACGTCAGCAATGTGGATGCCAACTTCCCAGATGCCCTTGCTGACCTCACGAATAGACAAGGCATCGTCGAAATCCTTGGCGTCTTTGGGGTCAATCGTGCAAGTGAACACCTGCCGAAAGTCTTCTCTTTCAGCCAAATCCTGTGGGGTAATCTCGCCACTAATTCGCTCCGCAGCCTCTTCAACTGCCTTTGGATACTTGTAAGGCAAGCCGTATTGCGCCAAGATGGTGTGCATCTCCGCATCGTTATCGCCAGTCTTGCCCAGCACGTCGATAACCTCTCCTATGATGTTTTTGTGATTTTCATCGGGCCATTTGCTCACTTTTACCACCACCTTGTCATTGGTTTGACCGCCCTTCAACTTGTTTCTTGGAATCAAAATGTCGTTGGCAAACAAGTTCTCCTGTGTCACCAGGAAGGCGATGTTCTTTTCAACTCGCAGTTTACCAACGAACTGATTGCGCGAACGTTGCAGTATCTCGATGACCTGTGCTTCTTTGATGTGCTTTTGACGGCGCGCCATGAGCGACACTTTCACGCGGTCACCATTGAGTGCCGACATCGAGTTGCGCTCTGAAACAAAGATGGGTTTGTCGCTTCCATCGGGGATGAACGAGTTTTTCCCATTTCCTTTGCGTCGAAAAACCCCTTCCACCACCTGTCCCATTTGGTTGAGGTGGTATGAATGGTCAGACACCTTCGTCAAGAAATCGTCCCAAGCCATCTCTTCCATCAGGTCGATGGCGAGCATCTTCAGCGGATGTGTGTTCAGCTTGAGCGTACGGAATATCTCTTTATAACTGAATGTTTTTTCCGGTTGTGTTGTAAAGAACCCTTCCAGCTTTTCAGCCAATTGCTTTTTGGACATGCGTTTGCCACCTTTTTTTTCTTTTCCCATCTTGTTCCGTGTTTTATGATACTTATTGCAAATTAACAAAAAATAATTGACACAACACGTATTTATTACGATTATTTTGCATTAAAATAATGTTTTGAAGTTATTCCTTAAATGTACTGTCGAAGAATCATTTGCACCTCAACTGCACATTGATGACAAACGAACGGGGCCTGATACCCCACTGGTACCAAGCCCCGTTATAGTCTGCATCGCATGATTTTCTACTTTGTTTGGCAGTACTCACGGTATAAACCGTCAACAATACTATCTGCCAAACTGATGTTGGGTACATAGATGGTGTCACATTTCAAGGCCTTGGCCACCATCAGGAAGATTTCCGCGGCTGGTATGATAACATCGGCGCGGTCGTCTTTCAAACCGTACTTTTCTTTCCTTTCTTCTTCGCTGAGCTTGGAGAGTGCCTCGTATATTTCCTTCAATTCCTCCACTTTCATTTGTTTTTCGTCGTTCTTGCCGTGCGTCAGTCTGAAGAGTTTGTTGATGTTGCCACCCGAACCAATAATCTGTGTGTCAGGAAAATGTTCGGCATACTCGTCCAACATGCCCCGCATCTGATGCTTGGTGGCGTTGGTTACCTTGCCGCTGAGCATGCGCAGGGTACCCATATCGAATGAGTGACCCTCGGCCAGTGCACCATCATGCAGCAATGAAATCTCGGTACTGCCGCCTCCCACGTCTACGTATGCGAAATTACCCGTTTGACTATTGGTTTGTTCAATGATGTTGTTGCAAAGCAGTCGTGCTTCTTCCTCGCCCCGAATAATCTCAAGTTTGATGCCTGTCTCACGCTCAATCTCTTTCATCACCTTCTTCCCATTGTCTGCATCGCGCATGGCTGCGGTGGCACAGGCACGATATTGATCCACCTGGTAGAGCAGCATGAACTGTTTGAAGCCTTTCATCATGCGCATCATCATCGTGGCTCGGTCTTTCGAAATCTTGCCTAATGTAAACACGTCTTTGCCTAATCGCAGGGGAATGCGGATGAACATCACCCGCTTAAAGCGATCAAATTGGGGCGCACTGTCATCAAAACGTTTGATTAACAGGCGCGCACCGTTCGATCCAATGTCAATTGCTGCGAATGTTTTTGCTTCCATTTTTTCTTTTTGTTTGATGGGTTCTGGGGTTGTCTCTTTGTCTTTCGTCATGCCTGTTGTTCGGTTTGATACGCCTCGAACAAGGCTTGCTGTGAACGGAAAGGTTGCTCTCCTTCGGCGATGGGTTGTATTTCGTTGGTCCCCAATCCATCGATGAGCCGCCCATTGGTCGTGTCACGCATGCCATACTCAACGGTGCGCAGCAGGTCTTGTTGCAGGTCTTGGTCGTAAACAGGTGTCATCACTTCGATGCGGTTGATGAGATTGCGTGGCATCCAGTCGGCCGAACCCAGATAATATTTTGGTTTTCCTCCGTTGCAGAATATCAAAATGCGCGAATGTTCCAGGTATCTGTCAATGATGCCCACGGCCTTGATGTTCTCGCTCATGCCTTTGACGCCGGGAACCAGTGAGCAGTTGCCGCGTAAGAGCAAGTCTATTTTCACGCCGGCTTGCGAGGCAGCGTAGAGCTTGTTGACGATATCAGGGTCGGTGATGTGGTTGATTTTAATCTTCACCCATGCCTCTTCCCCAGCCAAGGCATTCTTGATTTCGTTGTCGAGCATGCGGATGATGCGTGATTTCATCGAGTTGGGCGACACCATGAGTTCTCTGAAGCGAACTTGTGAGAAGGGTCTGTCGATGAAGTAGAACACCTTTTCCACCTCATTAACGATGCGTGGCCGCGCCGTCATCATGAGGTAGTCGGTATAGGTTTTGGCGTTTCCCTCGTGAAAGTTGCCGGTGCCAACACAAGCCAGATTGCCCTTGGTGGTCGTGATGTGCAAAAGTTTGGAATGAATCTTCAAACCTTCCACGCCGAAGATAACGTTGACGCCTTCTTCCTGCATGCGCTTGCTCCATTTGATGTTGCTTTCTTCGTCGAATCGAGCCAGCAACTCGACGACGGCCGTCACCTTCTTGCCGTTCTGTGCTGCGCAAATCAAGGCCTTCACCACCTTGGAATCTTTGGCCAAGCGATAGAGCGTGGTTTTGATTTCCTTCACTTCTGGGCGCAAGGCTGCTTCTCTCAACATGCGAATGTAGCCGTTGAACGAGTGATAAGGAACATGGATGAAACGGTCTTTCTGCCTGATGAGGTCGAAGATACTTTCTTCAGAAAGGAATTCTGGTTTGAGTATTTGCGGCCATTTGGGATAACTCAACTTCTCATGACCCAGTGCCGGAAAGCCCATCAAGTCTTTATGATTTTGGTATCTGCCTGCTGCCAGCAAGGTGTCAAGCTCTTTCACGTTCAGACGTTTCATCACCTTCTTTTTCAAGTCGGCAGGCATGTCCTTGTCATACACCATGCGTATGGCCTCACCGCGTTTCCTACTGTTCACCCCTATGGCGATGCGTTCCATGGCACCGTAATCGGCTTCGTTGTCAACCTCCATTTCCGCATCCTTGGTAAACTTGAAAGAATAAGCCTCATAGGTGCACCCTTTCAGTCCGATGAAAATCAAGGGTAGGCAGTATCTAACGACATCATCCAGGTACATGAAATTCTCACAATTATCTGAAGAGGGAATCTTCAAGAAGCGTCCGTAAATCCTGTCGGGTATTTTGATGATGGCAAACTTTGTTTTGCGACTCATCTCTTCGGTTCTTTTCACGGCGAGATAGATGCGATTGTCTTCCAAAATACTGATGTCATCAATTTCTGAGAGCCAGATGGGATTGGTCGAACCGTTGAGCTTATCGTAATAAAATGCTTTCAAGAAAGCCTTCTGTTCCTCGTTAAGCTGCGTTTCGTCAAGCATTCGGATGTTGTGCTTTTCCAGTCCGGCGAACACATCCTTGATGGCATTGCCGTACTCAATGTTGTATTCTTCATTGAGTTTGTTGATGTGTTTGATGGTCTTCTTGATCATTTTCGCTGTCGCTGCCGAGACTTTCGTGCTTTCCAAAATCTTATTGAGCGATGCCATCCTTACTCGAAAGAATTCGTCCAGGTTGTTGGAGTAGATGCCCAGGAACGACAAACGCTCCAACAGAGGAACGGTGGGCTTTTGTGCTTCTTGCAAGATGCGATGATTGAAATACATCCAGCTGATGTCTCTCTCGATGTAACGATGCTTCTTTTTTGTGCTTTGTGCCATTTTTCGGGGGTAGTAACTGTTATTTTGTCGATTTTGATGAAGGTGAGCGTTCGTTAGGATTGCGACACTTGTTTCTGCTGGTCTTTTCGTTCTGTGTTTTCTATCACGATGTCTTCCAGTTCCAGGGGGATATGCAACTGCTTGATGTATAGAGCCGAGGAACCTTCTGGGACGATGATTTTCTTCAGAGCGTCACAATTGGAAACGGATGTACGCGCGATGTGTTCAACAACACCCAGGAAGGTGAGCTTCTTCAGTCGGTCACATTCAGCGAAAGCATGTGGCTCAACTATTCTGACAGAAGCAGGAAGGGTGACCTTTTCCAAGACGTCGCAATCGGAGAAAGCGTCACTGCCAATAACCTCTACCGTGTCGGGTATAATCACTTTCTTCAACCTGCGGCGACGAGAAAAAGCAAAGTCTTGTACTTCCACCACGCCCTTAGGAATGATGACCATCGCCGCATCGGTCAGACAGGCGATGAGCTTCTTGCGGTCGGCGGTGAACATCAGTTTGCTCTCAATGACGAAATGTTCTGATTTGCACACGATGTTTTCGCTGTTGAGGCCTACGAAAGGATTATGGCCAAGGCTTTCAACGGAAGCAGGAATCACCAGTTCTTTCAAGGACATGCATCGTGAAAAGGCTTCGTTGCCGATGTGTGTGACGGTTTCCGGGATGTTTACTTGCTCCAGGAAGGCGCATCCCCAGAAAGCGTCATCGTCGATTATCTCAGTCCCTTCGGGGATATCGTACGTGCCTTCCAGCGTTTTTACGGCCATGATGACACGCTTTTGCTTCTTTGAATAGTATACGCCTTCTTCATCTTTCTTAGCTCCGGCCATCTTCTTGAGGGCAAGGTTCAAAACAAGATTCTCGAATTTGTCCTCCCGATCCAGGTGTTTCTTCAGGGCGTCTTTGATTAGTTTTTTATTCTCCTTCATACAAATAGTCAATTAGTTCAGTGCAAAAATACCATATATTAACGAAATACAGTTGTATTGTTTTTTACAATTCTATTACATTTGTGCAACAATTATCTTTTGTTTACGTTATTTTTAAGGTCGTGAGGTTACAAATCAGTGGTACTACATTATGTAAATGTAAAAATATGTATTCTACTGGTGTCTATCTGTTTCATGTACAGTGGCGTCTATGTTGCCTATTCACGTCTTGTCGGACGTATGAAATCATGGCGAACAAATTGTGTGAATTATCTTGACAAAGAACCTCTCCATATTTGGCTTATTTGCAACCAACCCCGCCTCAGGTTGCAAATAAGCCGAAAATGAGAAGGTTTTTATAGCGTGTTGATAATCAGGTTTTTGTAGATATGAGCTGTCTATTTACGGCTTGTTTTCACCTTTCTGCAAACTAATAGCATGTCTTTTGCGGTGCAATTGCTATGCTTTTGCCGTTCAATAGCATGGTTCTAAGGTAGCAAAGTGGTGCATATTGGCCGGTAATATCATCGTTTTTAGGACGAAAACCACTGTTTTGAGGCAAAATAGCTCCTTGCTTTCATCCGCAAGGCCTATTGTTTTTCTCTAGAATGAGAATTGTGATGGGCCGTTTTTGAGGCGTTTTTTGGTAAAAAAGTTGGATATTTTCAGTCTGCATGCGACGGGCGAAGCGTATCTTTTTTTGCGTTGGTGCCAATCGTTGTATGAACCTCTGTTTTACAATGGAGCATGGAGATATCGCTGCGTGTTTGAAAGAAAGGATGACGAATCTAAAACAACGTTAACCTGCGTCAATCATTCCCAAATGACAAGACGTGTGATGCGTTGCTTTGAAATATTTTTATTATATTTGCAATGACAATTATTAAAAAACTTACAAAAGGGCCGAAAGGCTCCAAAACATCACAAATATGGCAAAGATATATGAATTTTTGGCTAATGGTTTCGAAGAAGTTGAAGCCTTGGCACCCGTAGACATTTTCCGCAGAGCCGGTGTTGAAATCCAGACAGTGAGCGTTACAGGCTCCGAGTGGGTGGAATCTTCCCATGGCGTAACCATCAAGGGCGACGTGAAGTTTGAAGATATGCACAACTTTGACGATGCCGATATGCTGATGCTTCCCGGCGGCTTGCCCGGCGCAACCAACTTAAATGAGCATGCGGGCGTGAGAGAAGCACTGCTGGCCCATAACACCAAGGGCAAGCATATCGGTGCCATCTGTGCCGCACCGATGGTATTAGGCAGCTTAGGACTGCTGAAAGGACGCAAGGCTACATGCTATCCAGGATTCGAGAAGTACCTCGAGGGTGCTGAATACACAGCCGAATTGTTCACCATCGACGGCAACATCATCACGGGAGAGGGTCCTGCTGCGACGTTCCCATACGCATACGAGATTTTGAAGATGTTCGTGGGTGAGGCCAAGACGAAGGAGTTGCAGCAACAGATGCTATACGACCGTTTGATGGGGCGGTGAGGAAAAACTCACCAACTCATAAACTCATGAACTCCCAACTCATAAACTCATGAACTCATAAACTCATGAACTATATCATCATTGTAGCCGGAGGAAAAGGCCTTCGTATGGGAAGCGACACGCCGAAACAGTTTCTGCCCATCGGTGGGAAGCCTGTTCTGATGCGCACCATCGAGCGTTTTCACCAATACTGCAAGGAGCTGAACGTCATTGTGGTGTTGCCTCGCGAACAACAAGCTCAATGGAGAGCGCTGTGTGAGCGTCATCACTTTGACCTTGCGCACACCATTGCCGATGGGGGAAGCACGCGCTATGAATCGTGTCAGAACGGTTTGGCGGCCATTCCCGATGATGCCGATGGCGTGGTAGGCTTCCATGATGGCGTTCGTCCGTTCGTGTCGGTCGAAGTTATCGGGCGTTGTTTTGAAACAGCCCGAGCCGAAAAGGCCGTCATCCCCACACTGCCCGTGACCGACACCCTGCGCCACATTGACGGACAAGGAGGCGGAAAGAACGTGCTGCGCAGCGAGTATCGTATTGTACAGACGCCACAAGTCTTTGACATCGCATTGGCCAAGCGAGCTTTCGGACAAGCTGACCAGGAGTCGTTTACCGACGATGCCTCGGTGATTGAGGCACTCGGGCACAGCGTCAGCATGGTAGACGGCAACCGGGAGAACATCAAGATTACCACGCCCTTTGACCTCGTTTTGGCCGAGGCCATGCTTCAGCACGGCCAAACGCTCCGTGCAAACGCGGGAGAAATAGGGAAGTGCGGCTGCAAGCAGCTTGCACAAGAGCCAACAGAAGCTGACTAAAGAGGGTAAGTTCTTATTAAATTGAAACCATGTCATCTATACTCGAGCAAGACATCAAATACCTACCGGGGGTTGGACCCAAACGTAAGGCGATATTGGAGAAAGAGGCCAACATCGCTACCTGGGGCGATTTGCTCGAGTATTATCCTTACAAATACGTTGACAGAAGCCGCATCTACCGCATCATCGACTTGCAAGGCGACCTGCCTTTCGTACAACTCAAAGGCAAGATTCTGAGCTTTGAAGAGTTTACTATGAGTCCCAGGAAGAAGCGGGTGGTGGCTCACTTCAGTGATGGGACCGGCATTGCCGACCTTGTTTGGTTTCAAGGCACACAATATGTTTACAAGAATTATAAGGTAAACGAAGAATACATCGTTTTTGGAAGACCAACGATCTATGGCGGGAGATACCAGTTTGCACATCCTGACATCGACAAAGTTGCCGACATCCAGCTGTCTGAAATGGGCATGCAACCCTATTACATGACCACAGAGCGCATGAAAAAGTCGGGATTGCAGTCGCATGCCATTGAGAAACTCACCAAGACGCTGGTTGACAAGCTTGGCGAGAACGACCTACCCGAAACACTTCCTCCATACATCACGGGGCCTCTGCATCTTGTTTCACGCGCCGAAGCCATGGCAAAGATTCATTATCCAAAGAGTCTTGATGACGTGCAGCGTGCTCAGCTACGGCTCAAGTTTGAGGAATTGTTTTATGTTCAGCTCAACATTCTGCGCTATGCCAACGACCGCAAACGCAAGTACAAGGGCTACGTTTTCAATCATGTGGGACCTCAGTTTCATCACTTTTACAAGAATAACCTGCCTTTTGAGTTGACAAACGCACAGAAACGAGTGATGCATGAGATACGCAAGGACATGACAACAGGCCGACAAATGAACCGGTTGGTGCAGGGTGACGTGGGTTCAGGCAAAACGCTGGTGGCCCTGATGTCCATGCTCATAGCCATTGATAATGGTTATCAGGCGTGCATGATGGCCCCAACGGAGATTCTGGCCGAACAACATTTTGCCACCATCAAGAAGTTTTTGGGAGGAATGGATGTGCGCGTGGAACTGCTCACGGGCATGGTGAAAGGCAAAAAACGCAACGAAGTGTTCCACGGATTGCTCACTGGAGAGGTTCACATCTTGGTAGGAACGCATGCTGTCATTGAAGACAACGTGCGATTTTCACACCTAGGAATGGCCGTTGTTGATGAGCAGCACAGGTTTGGCGTGGCACAAAGAGCCAAATTGTGGGGCAAGAGCGAACGACCACCCCATATCCTCGTGATGACGGCGACACCCATTCCACGCACTTTGGCCATGACCATTTATGGCGATCTGGACGTAAGTGTCATCGATGAATTGCCTCCCGGGCGTAAACCCATACAGACTATTCATCAATATGACAATCAGATGACGAGTCTGTACCAAGGCATACGGAAGCAAATCCAACAGGGCAGACAGGTATATATCGTCTTTCCGCTGATCACTGAGAGCGAGAAAATTGATCTGAAAAACCTGGAAGCAGGGTTCGAATCGCTATGTACAATCTTCCCAGACTTTAAACTCAGCAAGGTGCATGGCAAGATGAAGCCGAAAGAAAAGGATGCTGAAATGCAGAAGTTCAGTCGTGGAGAAACCCAAATTCTGGTGGCTACGACGGTGATAGAGGTGGGTGTTGACGTGCCAAACGCCTCGGTCATGGTGATTCTCGATGCCCAACGGTTTGGTCTTTCACAGCTTCATCAGCTCAGAGGACGTGTGGGACGAGGTGCCGATCAGAGTTATTGCATCTTGGTAACCAGTCACAAGTTGTCGAAAGAAACCCGCAGACGCATTGACATCATGTGTGAAACGTGCGATGGTTTTCAGATTGCAGAGGCCGATTTGAAGCTCCGTGGACCGGGAGACCTGGAGGGTACGCAGCAAAGTGGCATTGCCTTCGACCTCAAGATAGCTGACATTGCACGCGATGGACAAATCATACAACTAGCTCGTGATGAAGCACAGAAGATTATAGAGGCAGACCCGCTTTGCGAAAAGACGGAATACAGTCTGCTTTGGAACAGGCTCAACGAGCTGAGAAAGACCAATATCAATTGGGCATCAATATCTTAGTAGTTGTTTGTATTTATTACAAGTTAGTTAAAGTCGTTATAAATTCTGTTAATAACGTAACAACTTTGCAATATAATCGTTATATTTGCACAACCATTTTTTAAAGTTGAAGGATTTCTTACAGCATCTGGTAAATCTTTAAAAAACATTTTTGATTAGCTCTTTTGGGAGACCTAAAACTAACAAAATTTGTATGGCATTTATAAACAAGATAAAAACATTTGCTTTTATTGCAGTCTTTGGGGCAATCGCTCAATCAGCAACAGCGCAAGATTTACTTGCCAAACAGGCTCCCGTAGACCGGAAGATGAAAGCCGTAGATACACTTTTGCTGCATAGCATCATCGAAAAAGAAAACACAGAGTCACCAGCTGCCCAGCTGTATGACGAATGGGAAAACCGTTATGCACATCGTGCGACAGCTCTTCCCGATTCATTCAAGATAGATCTTCGCCACTTCCACATGCCCACACCCAGCCGGGTTGTGACGAGTAACTTCGGTACTCGTTGGGGACGTCAACACAAAGGCTTGGACATTAAGGTGTACATTGGAGACACTATCCGTGCTGCCTTCAGTGGCAAAGTGCGGATTGTTCGTTATGAGGCACGTGGATATGGCAACTATATCGTCATCCGACACAACAACGGATTGGAGACTATCTACGGTCACTTGTCAAAACAATTAGTGCAAGAGAATCAAGAAGTACGAGCTGGCGACGTGATAGGACTGGGAGGGAACACGGGTAGAAGTACCGGATCTCATCTTCATTTCGAAACGAGATTATGCGGTGTGGCTCTGAATCCCGCACTCTTGTTTGACTTCCGGGCTCAAGATGTCACAGGCGATTTCTACACATTCAGAAACTCTTCCTATCAACGTGAGTCATCAGAAGCTACCCGTTTGCGTGGTGTAGTAAGAAACGGAAGATATACACCTGAAGAGGTTCGTGGCGAATTAGCCTACAAGAAGGACGATAATGACATGGTCAACCCTACTCAGGTACAATACCATAAGGTGGTGGCAGGCGAAACTCTCTCCTCGATTGCGCGCAAACGCGGTGTAACGGTTGAGCAGATTTGTAGGCTGAGCCATATCAGTAAATCAGCGAAGCTTAAGCCAGGAAGCATCTTGAGATATTCTTAACATCAGAATACGATACGGACAAATAACAGATTAACGTTCACTTGAGTAAAAAAGGCCAAATAGTTTGGCCATATAAAAGCACAAGAAAACATCACAATAGCAGTTCTTTCTAACAAGGAGGAGCTGTTTTTTTTATTTCAACGCAGAAAACATTGCCCTCTATTGCTTAACAGATTCATCGAAAAAATAGTGATTCAATCGGGTTAAATTAATATAATTTGTACGAGAACATTGCTGTATTATGTATATCTTTGTATGGTACAATCCACAAAACGACAACATTATGACGGCTTTTTAATCCACATGAAGGTGTTCTTTTGTGCATCTTTTTAAATAGGATGCCAACCAAACAACCCATCCGAGTGAATGAAATCGTTTACAAACCCTTCTGTTGCAACAGGCCAAATCAACATCGCACCCGTTCAAACAACGGCTTTTTCCAACCAACACGTCATTTTAAATAAACGCTTTACATAAAGAGATAAAGGTATGAATCAAACAATTTTGCAAGGTTTCCACTGGTATACAGAAGGAAACGGCGTGTTTTACAAACACATGAAAGAGATTTCTGATCAGCTTCAAGAGTTAGGAATCACCACGGTGTGGTTCCCCCCAGCATACAAGGCAGCTGGCGGTGACAACTCTGTTGGCTACGATCCTTATGACTTGTTTGACCTAGGAGAATTCGATCAGAAAGGAACTATTGCCACGAAATATGGTACCAAGGACGAATACGTCGATGCTTGCAAGACCCTACAGAGCAAGGATGTCTCGGTGATGGTCGATGTGGTGCTCAATCATAAGGCCGGTGGTGATGAAACCGAACACTTTCATGTGGTGAAAGTAGATCCCAACAACCGTCAAAAAAACATATCAGCCCCTTTCGAAATTGAAAGCTATACCAAGTTTACTTTCCCGGGTCGTGGCGACAAATATTCTAAATTTAAGTGGGATTTCACTTGCTTCTCCGGCGTAGATTATGCGGTAGGGCAGGACAAAGGCATCTTCCAAATCATCAACGACCATGGCGATGGGTGGGAAACTGTTGTTGGTACGGAGAAAGGCAACTACGACTATTTGATGTACAACGATATTGAGCACCGAAATCCCTATGTTCGCAAGGAACTGAACGACTGGGCAAAATGGTATCACGACCAAGTGTTTTTCGATGGTGTGCGGCTGGATGCCGTGAAGCATCAATCGCCTGAATTCTATAAAGAGTGGCTGAATTTATTGCGCTCGAATACAGGAAAGGATATTTTTGCCGTGGGTGAGTACTGGACACCAGGCTTGCTTCCGTTGATGCTCGATTATCTCGAAGCTACGGATGGATGCATGAGCCTGTTCGATGCATCGCTGCAGCAAAACTTCCATATTGCCTCCAACAGTGGCGGTGATTACGACTTGCGACGCATCTTTGATGAAACCCTGTTGTCAGCCCGCCCCGACAAGGCAGTTACTGTGGTCGACAATCACGACACCCAACCTCTACAGGCGTTGGAAGCACCGGTAGAAGCATGGTTCAAGCCTTTGGCTTATGCTCTCATTTTGTTACGACAAGATGGTTATCCTTGCGTGTTTTATCCCGATTTGTTTGGCGCTCATTATACGGATAAGGGACAGGATGGCAACGATTATGAGATTTTCTTGGATAAGGTTGATGGCATCGACGGTCTGTTGAAAGCCCGAAAAGAAAATGCTTATGGCACGCAGCGCGATTATTTTGAAGACGCCAACTGCCTTGGTTGGACACGCGAGGGCGATGGATATAACCGGGGATGTGCCGTGGTGATGAGCAACAAGGACCAATACGAGAAACCCATGGAAGTAGGAAAGGCTTATGCTGGGCAGAAATTCTACGATTTGTTGGGCAGATTCGACCACAAGATTCAGATTGATGAGAATGGTTGGGGCAACTTTACCTGTCCGGCTGGAAATGTCTCGGTGTGGGTTCCAGAATAGTTTTTGCTGGTGGTTTATCAGCCATCTAACTTATAGAGGGCATCCATGATTATGGGAAATGGGAAATTTTGGGGGTTTAATTCCCATTTTTCCTTTTCCCATTTTCATTTCCTGTTTCCGCTGATAGCGGCGGAACGTGATAATTCACACCCCACCAACTGCTGATATGGAAAATCTGATTGAGCAACTAAGAAATAATTTTACATGCCCTCGAAATACGAGCTTATTTGCAAGCAACCGCAAGGTTGATGGCAAATACGCAAACTATGAGCGATTTTTATAATTAGTTGAGGTATAATGTGTTATACATTTTACCTCGCTTTATCCGTCAAATTTGTTACTAGTTTCCCTCCAAAAGCATGCTTATTGAACTTCAATATGCATGCTATTGCGTTCCAATAGCATGCCAATAGCATGGCTAAAACATACAAATAACACGATAAACTGCCTGTTTTGATGCTGTAAGGTATGACTTTTTAGCTTGATAGACCACTAAAAAGTCACCATCAGCGGATAATTTTTTTCTATTTCAAAACTTCAAAATTTTGAAATAAATCAACAAAACAAGTTCTTATGTTGTCAAGTCCTCATGGCGTTGAAACTACTTGTGAGCTGCCAATTGTCCAGCTGTTACCATGCAGCTTCACCCCAATTTCACCATTTGAAAACACTTCTAATCACAAACCAGCCGTGCATCACGAGGGTTGGCAGATAGCCATAATGCGACGCCATGACGTGAAAACGCTCTTTGAGCGATGCTTGGTGATTTTGATTGGTCATGCCGCCATCCAGGTAATTCGCCACCACAGCCTGCACATTACGCAAAGGCAAGTGCCTACGGGCGGCCTCTTTCATGATTCGTATGCACCAATCAACATCGGCAGAATAGCGATACTTCGTCAGGTAAGGCGTAACCTTGGCAATGTCGGTGCGTGCATAAAAAGCCTGATGACACACCAACATGCCGTGTAAGAACGAACGCCAGGTGAGATGGCGCGGTGGCGTCAAGCGTCGACGGCGCACAAATTCTCCCTTGTCATCAACGATATGGGTATCGCCATACAGCACGGCGGGCAAGACATCGTATGCGCCCACGCTACCAGCCACAAGCTCCAGCGTGTCGTTTGCCGGAAAGCTGTCACCGGCATTGAGAAACAGCACATAGTCGCCTGTTGCCCTCTGCAAGCCTTTGTTCATGGCATCATACAAACCATGGTCTGGTTCTGAAGCCACCACCACCTCGTGTCCGGTTTCCATCTCGGCAGAAAGTGCGGCGTAACGCTTTGCCATGCGCACCGTTTGATCCGTAGAAGCACCATCAACAATCAAGTGTTCTACCTCTTTATATCTCTGTTTCAGCACACTGTCAAGCGTTCGCTGCAATTCGTTTTCTGCCTGATAGGTACATGTGATGACGCTGAATTTTATCATATCTCTTTTTGTTTTGGGAGTTAACGGGAGTTACGAGGGAGTTAACGGGAGTTAACAGACGATAGCTTTTCCGTGCAGAATGTCTCATGTCCGATAACTCCTATTAACTCCAACTAACTCCTGATAACTCCGATCTTTTTTTTGTTTGGGGAGTTAATGGGAGTTATGAGGGAGTGAACGGGAGTTAACAGACGATAGCTTTTCCGTGCAGAAAGTCTCATGTCCGATAACTCCTATTAACTCCAACTAACTCCTGATAACTCCGCTCTCTTTTTGTTTTGGGAGTTAATGGGAGTTACGAGGGAGTAATCGGGAGTTAACAGACGATAGTTTTTCCGTGCAGAAAGTCTAATGTCCGATAACTCCAATTAACTCCTGATAACTCCTAATAACTCCAATCAGCTACCCTTTTTTTCTTTCATTGCCTCTTGGTAAACCTCCAAATAGCGTTTTGCCACATGTTGTTGCGCATAAGCAGTTTGCACTTTATGGATGCACCGCCTGCTCAGTTCGGCACCATTGGTATTTTTGTCAAGTATCCACGCGATGCCTTCGGCCAACGATGCGGCATCTTTGTAGCGGGCCACATAGCCGTTTAGCAAATGATCAATCATCTCGGGAATGCCCCCTACGTCAAAACCAACACAGGGTACCCCGCACGACATGGCCTCCATGATGGTATTGGGAAGATTTTCTGAGAGCGAAGGCAGCACAAATACATCCACTGCATTGTACACGTCCACTATTTTCTTCGTGTCGTTGACATAGCCAAGCGAATAAGTTGGCAAGCTAAAAGCGTCTTTCAACTCTTCCGCATGACCGCCCAACATCACCAATCCCACACTGTTTTTCATTTCAGGATGAGCAGCTACCAGTTGGTTACAGGCCTCAATGAGGTACTGAATGCCCTTATTTTCGTTCGTAATGCGCTGCGACGCGAACAAAACAAGCTGTTTATCGCTGGGCAATCCCAACCGCCTGGCAGCCGCTACCTTATCGTTAGGAGCAAAGAGGTGGGTGTCGATGGGGTTCGGAATGGTTGTCACCGCATGGTTTTGCAATAGTCCGCTTGCCTTTGCCTGTGCGGCAAGCCAGTTGCTACATGCCACAAAATGGATGTTGCCCGATGCATATACCTTTTGTTTTTGTTTCCACACCCTGTGCGAGAGGTCGTTTTGTGAGCCATGATGGGGCAGATACATGCAGTTGCCACACTGCGTTTGAAAGTTCTGGCACGCCAGGGTAAGGTGACAAATACCCGTTGCCGGCCACATGTCATGCATAGTCCAAACCACCGGTTTGCCACTCTCAAGAATCTTTTGAATGTTGCGCAGCGACAACATTCCTTGGTTGATCCACTCCAAATGAATGATGTCAGCCTCTTGAAATTCGGGCAACGACGTGATATCAGAGCCCATGTTGGCTACATCAACATGGAATAAATGACGTTTACTGAAATGCAAATGCCAAAAAATGCACCAGCGTTCCCATAGAAAATGCAACCTTTTCAGTGCTCGATGTGGCAACTGCGTAACGGTGAGATGGTCGGTTTCTTTATCCTTGACCAGCATCTTGGCCTTGACACCCGACTGGTTCAAGGCATGCATCAATCGGTTGGAAGCCACTGCGGCGCCACCCGTTTTCTCGCTGGTGTTCACAATAAGAACGCGCATATAGGTCGTTTTGATTCTGATGTAAAGGTACGCTAAATCGGAAACACCAACAAGTGTTTCGCCTATTTTTAGCCTATTTCATCCTTGAACTTGCGCCATTCTGCCCATTTTCATCGTATGTGCGTGGCAAAAGGGATACCTGTTTGATTACAAAGAAAGGGTAGAAGAAGCCTGATTTTGTATGTTGTGTGCGAACACAAAATATTGATATAGGTCAAGAAAGAAGCATTTTGAGCACTAAAATGGCTCACTTATTTGGAACGAGTGGTAAATCTGTCTACCTTTGCAGTACCAAAAAGGTTAATAGATTGTTTAGGTTAGTAGTAATAGATTTAGGTTTTTAGTTATTAGGTTTAAGGTAAATTAAACAGATTGTTTAACAGGTAACAATGAAGGCCGTGAGGTTTTCATTTACTGAGAAAAGATTTTTAGTTAAACATACTATACGCTGTAGCTCGTTGAGAGTTGCAGCGTATTTTTTTTACTTACGTTTTTTATATAGCTTTTTGGGGTCAGTCGTAAAACCCAGTTGCAACCCTCTCCCCTCATGCACATAATTTCATAACCCGTTGGCGGAATTAATTTAAGTTGATAAATATGAGCAAAAAGTTGCACATAACGTTGATTTTTAGTAACTTAGTAGTATTCAAAACGTTAAGTTCAAACCATCGTATGTACAACCTTTATACAAAATTCGTCAAAATACTTGAGATATGCAAGCAATTCTCTAAAAATCTCGTCAATGAATCGGGTAATGTTCCACGTTGTGGTCCTGTTCCTAAGTTT